>Ga0075163_10001027_pt1 | contig 37163 bp, 30 predicted proteins | sample JI1023141ADNA_FD_71478 | JGI IMG/M metagenome (GOLD analysis project Ga0075163, IMG submission 71478) | Wastewater effluent complex algal communities from Wisconsin, to seasonally profile nutrient transformation and Carbon sequestration -... | ecosystem: Engineered > WWTP > Effluent > Algae...
GTCGCCGCGGTCCCGTCGTGGACCGTGAAGAACAGCGAGCGCGCGTGCTCCTTGGCGGTCGCGGCGGCGCGGCGCTCGTAGCGGAGCACCTTGTCGACGTACGAGGCGTAGCCGTCGTCGCTGTCGAACGCGATCCGGCCGACGTAACCGTCGCTCTGCTGGACCTGCTGTAATCCGAGCGAGACCTGGTCGAGGTCGCCGAGGATCAGCTGGTAGCGCGGGACCTCGATGTTGAGGTCGGCGCCGCTGTCGAACTCCTTCTTCTTCCAGCGCATCGCCTCGTCCTGCGACAGGTTCGGCGGGACGCGGTAGACCTTGACGGCGGCGTCGCCCTGCTGCTCGCCGCGCAGGCGCATCAGCGGGGCGATCAAGGCGAGCAGGCGGTCGCCCTCGGGGCCCTGCGGGGCGATAACGCCCCAGCGCTGGGCCTCGAGGTCGTTGGGGTCGCCGCCCTCGTCCCAGAAGTGGCCGGCCTCGACGGGCGCCGCCTCGGCCTCGCCGCCCTGATCGCGGGCGGCCTGGTCGGGCAGCCCCTCGGGCAGCACCGGGGCGCCGTCGTCGGCGTGGACCATCAAGAGGTTCAGGTCGGTGGGATCGCTTGTCATCTCCCATGCGACCGGCGAGCTGCGTCGGCGTGAATTCCTCGCCTGCGCACGGCGGTCGCGCCGGTACGACCGTTGCGGGTCCGGGTGCGCCTGTCCCGAAGGACAGCAAGTCGGCCGCGCGATCACGAGACGAGCCGCTGGCAGTTCACACGGTCGGCCGGTCGCAGTCAGCCAGGCACACGCCGATGATCGAGTCGATCGAACCGTTGCTGCTGCAGGCGCTCGCGCCCTTGAAGGACCGCTTCGTCGGTCTGACGCTGCGCGCGGGTCCATGTGAGGCGCGCGGGGCGGGTCCGGGCCCGGCGCTGACGGTGTGGGCCCGCGACCTGCGGCACACGCCGCGCGGCGAGCCGGAGCGCGGGAGCCCGCGGCTCGGCGCGCGGCTGGTCGCGCGGGCCAGCGCCGACGCGCACGTGTGGTTCGTCGGCGCCGCGCCGGAGCAGCTCGCCGAGGTGCTGGGACCCGAGGGGCGGGCCCTGATCCGCGGCGAGGACTTCACGGGCGAGGCGAGCGACGGCGGCGCCCTGCTGCGCCTGCGCGCGGCGCCCTCGGGTCCGCCGATCGCGTGGATCCGCGGCGGGCCGGCGCGGGGCTGTCAGTCGCGCGGGCCGTGCGAGGTCCGCCTGGTGATCGTCGCGACCGCGGCGGGGGCGAGCGAGGCCGACGAGCTGACGCGCGCCGCGCTGGGGCTCGGCCTGCCGACGCTGGCCGGGCTGGCGCCGCTCGAGTGGACCAGCTTTCCCGCGGCGCTGCCGCCCGGGGCCGGCGTGCGCGCCCGCGTCGACGATCCGCTGCTGACGATCCGCGGACAGACGCGGCGCTGGCTCGCCGGCGAGCCGGCGCGTGCGGTCGTCACGACGAAGTTGAGGCTTTGCGGCGAGCTCGAGCTGGAGGTCGCCATCGGGGCGCCCGAACCGGCGGGGGTCATCGCCGAGGTGGTGGGTCAGTTCGGCGGCGCCGCGATCAAGCTCGCGGCGGGCGCCGCCAACGCAAGGACGGGCGGCTAGACGCCGACCCGCGGAGCACTCGAAGGGAGCAAGCAATGTCGATAATTCCCGGAGTACAGGTTTCCGTCGTCAAGGAGGTCGTCCCGCCGCAGCTGTCGCCCACGGGCGTGCTGGGGCTCGTGGGGCTGACCGAGCGGGTCCCCGAGGGTGGGGTGGGGCGCGCGTCGTCGTGGAAGCGGTTCGTCGAGCTGTTCGGGCCGGGCTCGGCCCACAGCATGCCGGAGGCGCGCCAGGCCCTGCAGAACGGCGCGTCGCAGCTGGTCGTCGTGGCCTTGCCCGGCAAGGGCGCGGCGGCTGGCGCGGCGCTGACGAAGGGCGGCAAGTCGGTGCTCGAGCTGACGGCGCGCGCGCCGGGCACGTGGGCCAACGGCCTGACCGTCAAGGTCACGCACCGCAAGCAGGACGGGGCGGTCGTCGCCTTCGACCTCGAGCTCGCGCGGCCCGACGGATCGAGCGAGCTGCACGGCAACCTGGTGGTCGCGGACCGGGCGGGCGCGGTGTCCGTGGTCGCGGCGCTGGCCGGCGGCTCGGCGCTGGCGACCGGGGTCAGCAAGACCGCCGAGTGGCCCGACGAGGGCATCACCGAGTTCAAGGGCGGCGTCGACGCGTCGGCCGACGACTACGGCAAGGCGCTCGACAAGCTCAAGAACCACGCCGACGTCGACATGGTGATCGCCGCGGTCCAGCAGCGCAGCAAGGCCGCGCTCGCCTCGGTGTATTCGGCGGTGATCGCCCACTGCAACAACATGAGCACCGCGGCGCGCGGGCGCCTCGGGTTCGGCCAGATCCCCGCGGTCGACAAGGTTGACGACGCGGTCCAGTGGGCCGTGCCGCTGGTCTCGGACCGGTTCGTGCTGGTCGCCCCGGCCGGGGTCGTCGGCGCCGTCGCCGGGATGATCGGCGGGCTGCCCTACTTCCACTCGCCGACGTTCAAGCCGCTCGCCGGGATCGGCGAGGCCGCGGCGCTCGGCGTCGACGAACAGACCGAACTGCTCACGGCCAACATCGTCCCGGTCGCCGAGCTCGCGGGGCGCGGCCTCGTGGTCGTCCGCGGGCTGACCACCGACGGCGATCAGATCAGCGTGCGCCGCGTCGCCGACCGGGCCGTGCGGGCCGTGCGGGCGATCGGCGAGCTGTTCATCGGTCGCCTCAACAACGCCGACGGGCGCGCCGCGCTCAGGGCCAAGATCACCGAGGCGCTGCTGCAGATGCAGAAAGACGGCGCCCTCGTCCCGTCCACCGACGGCAAGGACCCCGCGTTCCGCTGCGATGTCCACTCGTCCCAGGCCGACTTCGGCACGGGCACGGTCCGCGTCGACATCGCCGTCCGCCCGGTCCGCGCCATCGATTACATCGTCGCCACCATCCTCGTCCAGGTGTGAGCCCTGCAGGAGCCACTCGTCATGCCAAAGATCTACGCAGCCAACCGCAGCAACGTGCTCGTCGACGGGGAGGCCCTCGAGGGGGTCCAGACCCTGCACTACCGGGTCGTCATCGAGCGCCAGGACATCCGCGCGCTCGGCTCCGACGAGCGGGTCGACGTCGCCTTCGGCCTCCGCACCGTCGAGGGCGAGCTGATCGTCCGCTCGAGCTCCGACAAGCTCGACACGCTGCTCGCCCAGAGCACCCGCTTCCAGGTCGTCGCCAACCTCAAGAAGGACGTCGGCATGGTCACCGAATCCACCCGCACCGTCTCGTTCGACGACTGCTTCGTCACCGGCAAGCGCTTCGACATGGACGCCGGCGAGACCGCCCGCACGCTCTATTCCTTCACCGCGACCCGCGTGCGCGAGGAGTAGCCCGCGTGATCACCCGCCTGGACGTCGACGGAGTCGTCTACGACCTCGACTACCGCGGGCACGACCGACCGCTCGTCGCCCGCACCGCGGACGGCGAGCTCCATCTGCAGCCGTGGCGCCTCGGGCAGCACCTCGCCGCGCTCGGGCACGCGGCCCGCGTCGACGAGCACGGCCTCGTCCTCGACGCCGAGACCTACGCCGCGCACGTGCTCGGCGGCGCCGAACTCGTCGCGCTGTGGGGCCCGCTGGCCCTGTGGTGGGCCGCTGGCGCCGTCGATGCGCCGCCTGAGCAGGCTTCACGGCCCCTCGGGCCTGAGCACGACGTGCGCCCGTGGTCGCTGCTCGCCCGCGCGAGCGCCGTGCAGGCGGCGCTGGACCGCGAGACCGGGGCCTTCGCGGTCGGGCGATACCTGGCGCGGCTGGTCGCGGACTGTATCTCGATCTCCGACCGCAGTGACCCGCTCGCGCTGCCGATGCTGTCCGGCGCTCCGCTGCTCGCCGCGGCGTGCCGGGCCTGCGCGCCCGAGCCGCTGCTCCCGCCCGCGCTCGCAGATCCGGCGCTGCGCCGGTTGACCCTGCGCGTGTGCACGGCCCTCGGCTGGAGCCCCGCGCAGGTGTGGCGCGCGCCCGCCGAGGAGGTCGACCGCCTGATCGCCCTCCTCGACCAGGCCGACAGCGGGGCTCCGCGCCGCTCGCCGTCGGTCTCGGCGCTCGCCGGCCTCGCCGACACGCATACGCTGCACTTCGACGATTGACGTCTCTTCGTGCTCTGGTCGCGCGATATCTCCACACTCCACCCCGACGACCGAATCGATGCACTTCACCGACTCCACCCGGCGCCTCGTCGCTGCCCTGCTGGACCCTGTCCGCGGCGCGGTCGAGCGTGGCCTCGCCGGCAGTTCGCTCGCCCTCGAGGAGCTCACGGGCGCCGGTCACGCCCGCCAGCCGGTGTGGGCCGCGAACTCGTCGCATCTGCCGGGTGCCCCGGTGATGCTCACGCACCCGCGCGAACGCAGCGAGCCCGCGGCGAGCCGACCAGCGGCTCCGGACCCGCAGCCCGGGCGTGGCGCCGAGATGCGGCCCAACCATCCAGATCACGGGCGGCCCGCGTCGTCCGCCGACCTGGTATCGGCCGCGCCGGTCTCCCGTGCTCCGCGGTCCGCGGAGGCGCGCGTGGCCGACGCAGCGCACGCGGTCGACGAATCCCCGGCTTCGACGCCCTCGCACCGGAGCATTGCAATCCACACGCTCCCGCTGCTCGCGGGCGCCGGCGAGTTTTTGCTTGTGAATCCGACGCTCGCCGAGCGAGCGCACCCGGTCTCCGAGCCGCGCTCGCCGGGCGCACCCGTGGTCACCGCGTCGCTCGCGGGGAGGCACGAGCATGCGATCGCGGCGCCCGAGTCGTCGCAATCGCCGAGACCCCACGTGCATTCGCCTGCTGCTGGATCGTCGCAATCGCCGGTCGTGAACCCGGCCGTCGCGCCGCTCATGGGGCTGCCCGTGTCTGCTGTCGTGGTGCCCGGGTCATCGACCTCGTCAGGCGTGCGCCCGGTCGTGGCGCCGGTGAACGACGTTCCTCCGGTCGCAGCACTCGAAGACACGCACTCGCCGCGCGTACCCTCGGCCGCGCCGTTAGCGAATGTGCAGTCTGTCGCCCGCGAATCTCCGCATTCTCCCGGCACGCGAACGGTCGCGGTGCCTCCTGGCGTCTCCGCATCGTCGCACTCGCACAGCGCGTACGCTGCCCCTCCACGCGAATCTACGTACTCGTCGGGCCCGCACTCGTCTTCACCGGCCGCGGAGACCGAGGCTGCATCTCACCCCGAGCTGCCGACCTCGCCGGGCGTGCCGGTCCGCTCGCTCGCCGCGGCGCCGGCACCCCCGGAGCTCGCCCCTTTGCGCAGTGCCGACGCGGCGGTCGCCGATCGGGTCAGCCAGGCGATGCGACCGGTCCTCGACTCCGCCGCTGCATGGACCGACGCGGCCCTGCGCGCGCCGGACGAGCCGCGGGTCGCCAACAATTTTGCGGTCCACGTCCAGCTCGGCGGCGCCGTGGATCCCGACGCGCTGGGTGCCGCGCTGGTCGACATGCTCCGCGAGGCGGCCCGCCGCCACGGGCTGGAGGTCTAATAGTTCATGACTGGCGCGAAGGTCGGCTTTTCGGTCACGGTGGGCGCGCTCAAGGCGAGCTGGCCGGCCACGGGTGGCACGCTGGAGCTCGTCTCGCTCGAGTGTGCCACCGGCGTGGGCGGCGGCTGGGCCCGCATTCAGCTGGGCCCGCCGCAGGGCGAGGCTCCCGCGCTCGGCGCCGCTGTCACGGTCGAGCTCGACGCCGGCGATGCTGCTGCAATTAAAGTGTTCACCGGCGTCGCGGATCGGGTCGGCAGCACCGCGACCGCGTGGGTCCTGCGGGCGCATGATGGAATACCCGCGCTCGCGCGCCTCGACCTCGAGAGGACCTGGGCCGACACCACGGCCGACGCAATAATTAAAGATATCCTCGGGGCTGCCGGGCTCACGGTCGGCGAGGTGTGTGCGGGTCCGTCGCTGCGGGTGTTCACCGCGCTGCGGGGACCTCGTGGTCTGCGCGTGGTCGAGGGTCTGCTCGCGCGCATGGGCGCCGAGCTGTCGATCGACGGCGCGGGCAAGGTCGTCGTGGCGACCCCGAGGACAGGCGCCGCGGATCACACCCTGACGTGGGGCGAGGACCTGCTCGACATCGACGTCCGGCGGCGCCCGCCCGCGTTGCCCGGCGCGGTGGTCCACGGGGAAGGCGCCGTCGACGCGCTCGGCGCGAGCAAGGGGCACTGGATCACGAAGGAGAACCGCGCCGTCGGCCGCGCCGCGATCGACGCCGGGGGCAAGGTGGTGGCCGGCGCCGCCGGTCAGCCCGGCCTCACGATCGTCGACGGCGCCCTGGCGACCGCGAGCGTGTGCAAGGAGGTCGCCGAAAATTTCACCAAACTCCTCGCCGCCAGTCCGATCGAGGGCAGCGTCGTCTGTCTCGGGCGGCCGAACTTCAGGCCGAACCAGATAATTAAAATCGCCGGGGTGCCGGCGGAGCACAGCCTCGCCGCCGTGCTCGCGGGCGGGCCGCTGCGGGCGCGCAGGGTCGTGCACCGCTTTGACGCGGCGACGGGGTTCACTACACGCGTGGAGCTGTGATGCCGGTACGACTGGGAGACATCGAGCTGAGGAGCGTGCAGGATGTCCGGGCCGCGGACAACCGCACCCTCGTCGAGCTGCGGGTGCCGGGTCAGTCGGGCAGCGTGTTCCAGGACCTCGGGCGCGCGCCGGCCACGGTGGTGCTCGCCGGGCTGCTGACGGGGGAGGGCGCCGCCGACACGCTCGAGCGGCTGCGCTCCGCCTACCAGAAGGCCAGGGCGCTGGCGTTCGCCTCGGACATTGCGATCGGCACCGAGATGACGGAGATCGTCATCGCCGATTTAATTATCAAACAGGACTCCGGGTATCGAGATCGGTACCGCTACACGATCACGATCCGCGAGCACGTCGAGCCGCCCGAGAACGTCGCCGCCAACCAGGCCGCGGTCGACGCAGCCGTGCAATCCGACGGCGCGGCGTGGGCGGGCGACGCCGCGGCCGCTGGCGACGCGCTGGCCGACCCCGCCGGCCTCGCCGACGCGCTGGCCAACAAGCCCGAATTATTGAATCACATGTCCGCCGACCAGCTCGGCGACGCGGTCGGCGGCAGCCTCGAGTCGCTCGGCGGCGACAAGCTCGGCAGCATCATGGACAGCGTCGCCGCGGCCGACCCGGCCAAGGCCGGCGGCTTCCTCGACAGAATTAAAGGCATGGGCAAGCTCGGCGCGTTCGTCGACAAGCTCATCAGCGTCGGCAAGACGGTGCTCGCGGTCGCCCGCAAGGTCGGCGGGATCTTGATGGACGTCGGCGACGTGATGGACCTCGTCAAAATTATCAAGGAGGTCGGCGCGGCCGCGAAGGCGCTGTGGCAGGACGGCGCCGCGTTCGCCGACCGCTGGTCGCTGGCGGCGATCTGGACCCCGCCCGCGGACGAGCCGTTCGCCGTCCCGGAGCCGACCCCGCGCGACATGTTGAACCGCGTCCGCGAGCTCGTCGGCGCGGTCGCTCGCCTCGTCGACCTCGAGATTATCAAAAGGGTCCGCGACCTCGCCCGCGGGTACGGCCTCGGCGGCGCGATCGACACCGCGGCCCGCGCCCTCATCACCGCGGTCGAGTTCGTGCAAAGGGTCGCCCTGGTGCTCCGCGAGATCGCCGCGGGCGTGACCACGTTGTGGCTGCTCGCCGAGCTCGGCGGTCAGCTCGGCGCCGTCGTCGTCGCGACCGAGGACCTCCTCGACGACGAGACCCGCGCGTCCGCCGAGCAGACCCTGCGGACGCTCCGCTGGGCCGCCGCGCTGCTCGAGTCTGCCCCCACGCCGGTCGACGTCGACGCGCTCAGGGCCGAGTTCACCGCGCTGATCGCCGCGTTCCGCCACTACACCCTCGGCGACGCCGCGCTGCCCGCGGTCGTCCCGGCCGCCCCGAAGGCGCTCCCGGCAGGTGCAGCATGAACGACCTGTTCCAGATCTTCCGCGCGATGATCCGCGACGAGCTGCGGGCGCTGCGGATGGGCGACACCGCGGTCGTCACCGCCAACGCGCCGCACGCGGACGGCGATACGCACAACCACGAGTGCGACCTGACCCTGCGCCACGGCGGCCTCGTTTTAAAGAATGTGCCGATCTCCGCGCCGCACCTCGGCATGGTCAGCCCGCCGCGGATCGGCGACGTCGTGCTCGTCACCTACGTCGACGGCGATCCCAACCGCCCGGTCGTCACCGGCCGCCTGTACTCCGACGAGACCCCGCCGCCGGTCCACGAGGACGGCGAGCTGTGGCTGTCGATGCCGCCCGGGCACAAGACCCATCTCGCTTTCAAGAAGGACGGCTCCGTGCTGATCGCCGCCGGCAAGACGACGATCACGGTGGCCCTCGACGGCGCCGTCACCCTGATCGGCGAGACCGACCTCGCATTGACGATCAAGGGCAACGCCGAGATCAAGGCCGACGGCGACCTCGCTGTCACATGCAAGGACGCAATAATCAAAGCGTCCGGCAACATCGACCTCGGCGAGGGCGGCGACGGCGTGATCACGACCGGCAGCCACAAGTGCTACATCACCGGCAAGGCGCTGGTCGGCAGCGCCACCGTGAAGGCGAAGGGGTGAACGATGCCCGCCCCGCCCGCCTCGCTGATCGAGAACCTGGCGAAGGCCGCCTTCCAGTCGGCGGGCCTGCGCGGCGAGCTCGCGCCGGACATCGCCGCCGCGACCGCGAAGACGTGCGGTCAGGCGCTGGCGATGTTCCTCGCCCAGGCGATGGTCCTGCCCGGCATCCCCGCCGCGATCGACCCGATCAGCGGCGCGGGCAGCACGGCGGGCCCCGGCAAGCTGCTCCCGCCGCCCGCTGGCGGACCGATCGCGCCGCAGCTGCGGGGCATCGCGCTCGCCAATCTGCAGGCCGCGGGCATCCGCGGCGAGGACGCGTCGGCCCTCGCGGCCGTGACCGCCGGCGCGATCGCCCAGGGCCTGTCGCTGTTCTGCGCCAGCGCCATGGTCTCGCCCGGCATCGCCGTGGCCGGCTTCGTGACAACCGCCCCCGGGAGATTGATGTGATGCCCGCCCCGACCAAGTCCCAGCTGTCGCCAATAATCAAGGGCCTGTGCCAGGCCGAGGGCCTGCGCGGCGAGCACGCGCCCGACCTCGCCGACGCGATCGCCGAGACCGTCGCCGGCGCGCTCGACCTGCTGCTCAAGCAGGCGCTGGTGCTGCCCGGCATCGCCGTCGCGCCCGGCTCGTCCGCCGCGCCCGGGAGGCTGCAATGACCACCGATCTCCGCCTGCGCCGCACCGAGGACGGCCGTTACGACCTCGCGGTCGTCGTCGACGACGTCGCCACCGTCGAGGGCCACGACCTGCTGGTCCAGGCCCTGACGCTGCGCCTCGTCTGCGTCCGCGGCGAGCTCGCCCGCCTCGGCCACCCGCGCTACGGCAGCCAGCTGCACACGTTCATCGGCCAGCCCCGCGACCGCGAGAACCTGGGGCTGATCCGTCGCTACGTCCGCAAGACGCTGCTCGCGGATCCACGGGTCCGGGAGGTCGTCCGCCTCGACCTCGCCGTCCCCGATCCATCCACCGTCGAGATCCTCGCCACCGTGGTGAGCCGCGCCGGCGCCGAGGTCTCGCTGGAGGTCCGTGTCGATGTCTGACCAGCCACAGTTCATCAAAAAGAACCACGCCGAGATCGTCAGCGACCTCCTCAAGGAGCTCGCCGAGAAGGCCGGCGGCCGCGTCGCTCTGACGGACGCTGCCGAGGGCAGCGTCGTGCGCACCCTCGTCGAGGCGTTCGCCCACGCGCTCGCCGTCGCCTACGAGCAGGTCGGCGCGGTCTACAGCCTCGGCTACCTCGAGACCGCCGAGGGCAAGGCGCTCGACCAGGTCGTCGCGCTCGTCGGGCTGGCGCGCCAGCGCGGCGGCCACGCCGAGGGCCATCTCCGCTTCACCCGCCAGACCCCCGCGCCGGCCGACATCCGCATCCCCGCGGGCACGCTGGTCGCCGGTCGCGGCGCGCCGCCGGTCGAGACGCTCGCCGACGTCGTGCTCGACGCCGGCAGCCGCCTGGTGCTCGCCCGGGCCGCCAGCGTGGAGCCCGTCGATCAGCCGATCGCCGCCGGCGCGATGACCACGCTGGTCCGCCCGCTGCACGGCGTCGACGCCGTCAGCAACCCCGGCGAGTTCCCGGTCACCGGCGAGGCCGAGACCGACGCCGAGCTGCGCAGCCGGGCCCGCTTCTCGCTGCGCCGCGGCCAGCTCGGCACCTGCGAGGGCATCGAGGCGGCCGTGCGCGGCCTCGGCGTGCGCAGCGTCCGCGTGTCCGAGCGTCAGCCCGAGCGCCCCGGGTTCGTCGACGTCGTGGTCGGCGATCCGGGCCTCGACCCCGAGCGCGACCCGGGGCTGATCGCCGCGATCGAGGCCGCGATCGACGACGCCCGCCCGGCCGGCGTGCGCGTGACCTTGCTGGTCGCCTCGCCGGTCCCGGTGGTCGTCACGGTCCGCCCGGTGCTCGCCCGTCACGCGGTCGCCGACGACGAGACCCGCATCCGCGACGAGATCTCCGCCCGCATGCGCGCGTACATCGAATCTCTCGACCCCGACGAGCCGGTGGTCATCAGCAAGCTCAAGGCCGCCGTGCTCGAGCACCCGGAGATCCGCGAGCTCGCCCTCGACGGCCCCGCGGATCCCGGGCTCACCGTCACCACCCCGCGCGCCAGCGTGCAGCGCAACCCCAACGGCGACCTAGCGATCGAGGGCGGCAAGCGGGCCACCGTGCACCGCCTCGACGTGGTGATGCAGCCGCCGATCATCGACATCTGGGTCGACGCCGTGATCCGGCGGATCGGCGACGGCGTGACCGCCGAGGCCGCCCGCGCCCGCGCGACCGCCGACCTTACCGCGCAGATGCACGCCGAGTTCGCGGCCAGCGGCAACACCGGCCGCGACCTCGGATTCGACGGCCTCGCCCGCATGACCCCCGGCTACGGCGGCGCCGAGCTGGTGTCGGCCCGCTCGACCCGCAGCACCACCGGCCAGTCCGTCGCGCTGATCGCCGGCGGCCCGCCGGTCCGCCTCAAGGCCCGCGAGCGCCTGAGCCTGCGCAGCGTGGAGGTGTCCGGTGGCTGACCGCGCCCGCCGCGAACGCGGCCTGCGGGGCCTGTTCCCCGCCGCCTACGACACGCGCCCCCGCGGCAGCGCGCTCGGCAAATTGCTCGACGCTCTGGCCGGCGGCCTGACCCACCTCGACGAGGCGATCGAGCAGGTCGTGCGCAACCGCTGGGTCCGCCTCGCCCGCGAGGACGCCCCGCCCGGCGTGTCCGAACCACAGACCGCCCTGGCGATCCAGCGCGCCTGTCTGGCCCAGCTCGGCCGGCTCGTCGGCGTCGTCCCGCTGCCCGCCGAGCCGCTCGAGCGCTTCCGCCACCGCATCGTCGCCCAGGCCCGCATCCTCCGCGCCGGCGTGACCACCCCGCGCTCGTTGCTCGCGCTCGCGGCCACCGCGATGGGCCACGACCTGTGCGGCAAGCTCGACAAGCCGGTCCCGCGCGACGGCAGCCGCCTCACCATCGGCCACGCCGTGCGCGCCGGCACCGTCGCCGCGTGCGGACGTTCGTGCGGCCGCGTCGACGAGTGTCCATACAAGCACGCCCGCGTCGCCCAGCTGCTGCTGATCGACAACCCGCCCGACCTCCGCACCCGCGTGCTGCCCGGCGTGCACGCCGGCAAGCACCTCACGCTGACCAGCGAGTCGGTCGAGGACGCCCAGCCCGTGCTGCGCCTGTCCGTCCCGCGCGGCGCCCCGCCCGTCGCCTGGCCGAGCCTCCAGCACAACGAGGAGACCCTGTTCTACGCCGGCACCCTGCAGCCCGGCGAGACCCTCGTCATCACCCCGGTGCGCGCCGACGACGTGCACTCCGGCTCCGCCGTGCTGCTGGTCGCCGACCAGCCGCCTCGCCCGCTCGCCCCCGACGTCGTCGTGTACTTCACGACCTCGGCCCGGTTCGCCCGCGACCCGCTGCGCGACAGGGACCCGCCCGGCGGCCCCGGCGACGGCGCGCCGGTCCGCTTCGCCGGCGACCTCGCCAGCCCCGGCGACGCCCGCTTCGCCCGCTTCGGCGAGTCGGTGCTGCGGACCCCGCTGCTGCCCGCCGGCGGCACGCAGTGGACGGTCGACCAGCTCGGCCGCAAGCAGCTGACCGACATGCTCGGCGCCGCCGAGGTCGACCGCCGGTTCCCGGACGTCCCGGAGATCGTGCTCGACGAGGACATGACGAGGCGCCCGCGCTTCACCCTCGAGATCGAGTGGACGGTGTTCCCGGCCGCGACCTTCCAGCTGCGGATCCCCCGCAACCCCGCGGTCCGCGAGGCCGAGGCCCTCGGCGCCCTCGGCCTGATCCAGGAGCTCGTCGAGCAGGCCCGCGGCGCCGGCATCGCCGCGTGGGTCGACTTCCCGCAGGAGCAGGACCTCCGCGACGACGGCCCCGCCGGTGACGACAGCAGCTGGCAGATCGACGTCGCCCCCGCCCTCGCCGAGCGTCACGTCGCGACCGCGAGCCTCGCCCTCGCCCCCGCCGCCGCGTTCAGCGAGCAGGCGTCACAGGACGACGCGCTGACAGTCGACACGGAGGTCGCCTACCCGCTGTTCGCCGGGATCTTCGCCGCCGACGACATGACCGTCGGCACCCGCTTCAACACCTCTCACTTCCCGCAACAGGACGTCTGATGCACGACACCCAGCCAATGGCAGGAATCCTGTCACTCACCCTCCACGACTCGTCGGGCCGCGTGCTCGCGCGCCGCCGCGTCCACAACCTCGTCACCGCCGCCGGCCGCAACCTCGTCGCCGAGCTGTTCGCCGGCAAGCGCGTCGGCTCACTCAAGGCCTTCCTCGTGGTCGGCACCGGCGACGCCCCGCCGAACGCCGCCGACACCGAGCTCGCCCGCGAGGTCGACTCGGTCGACGTCACCGACCAGCACATCAGCGTCGCCGGCGCCCGCGTCACCCTGAGCGAGCGCCTGCTCGAGCGCGACCAGACCCACGCGCTGCGCGAGGCGGGCATCGCCCTGTCGATCGGCGGCGGCCCGCGCGTGCTCTACAACCGCGTCGTGTTCGACGTCGTCAACAAGGCGCCGAACATGCAGATGACGCTCACGTGGAGCGTCGACTTCGGGGGAGGTAAATAGTCATGGCCGAGAACAACACGATCAAGCCGCTCGTCGAGGCCAAGCCCGGCGACCCGATCACCGCCGGCCGCTGGAACGAGATGCAGTGCCTCGTGCGCAGCGAGCACGTGCAGCACGGCCACACCGGGGTGTGGAAGGGCGACCTGTACGACGGCTCGCCGATCACCTCGGCCGGCCTCGCCAACGGCGCCGTGACGACCCCGCGCATCGCCGACAGGGCGATCACCGGCGACAAGATCGACCCGGCCACCAGCGTGACCGTCAAGGACCTGACGACCACCGCGCTGACCGTCAACGACCTCGTGCTCGCCGAGAAGGAGTCGCTGGCGCTGCCCTGCCACGACCTCAAACTCGGCCACTCCGGGCGCCGCGGCAAGGCGGCCGGCCGCGCCCTCACCGACCTCAAGCTCGACGGCCACGACTGGCTCGGGATCAACTACGACAGCGACTGGAAGGAGGGCGTCAAGATCTGCAGCGACCTGCTGGTGTCCGGCAAGACCGAGCTCACCGACACCGTGACCGCGAAGGCCAGCCTCACCGTCAGCGGCGCCGCCACGTTCACCGGCGCCGTGACCGCCAACAACGGCCTCAACATCAATGGCGCCGTCACGATCAGCAACGGCCTGACCGTCAGCGGCGCCGCTCTGACCGTCAAGAACGGCGCCGCGATCAGCGGCCCGACCACCGCCGCCGAGCTGACGGTCACCGGCACGCTCAAGGTCGGCACGCTCGCCCTCACCGAGGCCGCCGTGCTCGCGCTCCCCGTCCAGGAACTAAGGCTCGGCCACTCGACGCGCCACGGCGCCCCCGGCCTCGCGATCGTCGACTACAAGGACAGCAAGGGCCGCCAGAGCCTGATCCTCAACTACGGCGGCGACTGGCCCGGCGGCGTCGACGTCCAGAGCGCCCTGACCGTCACCGGCGCCGCGACCCTGCAGACCCTGACCGTCCCCGGCGCCGCGACCCTGCAGAGCACCCTCGCCGTCACCGGCGCCACGACCCTGCAGGGCGAGCTCGCCGTCCAGGGCAAGGTGAACTTCAAGAACAACGCGTACTTCATGGGACGGGCGCTGGTCACCGGCGATCTCAGCTCGTCCCAGCCCAAGATCCTCGCGGGCCATGTCACCTGGAGCGGCGGCTCCTACTCGATACGCGGCTACGGCTTCACCGTCGCCACGGTCGACAGCAACGCCTGCAAGATCGGGTTCAGCAGGCCCTGGGCGACCCCCCCGATGGTCATCGTCCAGCAGATCGGCGACGGCAGCACCAAGGACAACGCGCTGGTCCTCGTCGCCGACAACTCTTCTATCATCGTCTACACCGGCAACGGCAACGGCGACCGCGAGCGTCGCAGCTTCTACTTCATCGCCTTCGGCGAGTCCGAGAGCGCCGGCTGAGGTCACGCCATGCCCGCGACACTCCTCGAGATCGGCCCGGACACGGGCGACCTGCAGATCCCCGCGCTCGCGCCCGGTCAGGTGTGGACGAGCGCCCGCCTGCGGATCGAGGCCGCGCCGACCTTCACCTTCACGCCGCGCCTCGAGGCCCCCGACGTCCCCGCGAACGGCGTGCCGTGGGTCAGCGCGACCTGGACCGCGATGCGCCCGCTGACCGCCATCGCGATCACGTGGGTCTCCCGCGCGACGCCGCCGAACCCGCCCACGAACTGCCACCTGACGATCAAAGTCGCGACCGGCGGCGTGTGGTTCACCCCGGTCCCGCCGGGCCGCGTCCACCCCAGGACGTACCAGCCGCTGTTCGCATGCGTGGCGACCCAGAACCCGAGCTTCCCGCCGGTGATGGCGAGCGCCCTCCTGCTCGAGCTGCGCGACCAGGACCCGTTCAAGACCGACAACGGCGATCCCCTGGCGACGAACGGCGCGATCCAGAGGATCGAGGTCACCGTGCAGAACCCGGTCCACGACCTCAGCGTGGCGATCGGCAGCTCCGCCCCGGTCCTGCAGCAGAAGGGCCGCCTCGGCGAGCCGGTCGAGATCGATCTGCTGCCGGCGCTGCTCGCCGCGCCGCCCGGCGCCGCGCTGCGCCTGCGCGCCACGACGACCGCCAATGTGACAGTCACCTGGGAGCCGCAGGCCCTCACCCGACCCGCCGCTCCGCCCGCCGAGCCCGCGATCCAGCGCTCGACGCTCGGCGAGACCCTGCGCTGGACGCAGCCCCTCGCCGCCGAGACCGTGCGCGCCGCGTCCGGGCTGGTCGCCTGGGACGGCGCCGTCGAGCGCTTCCTGCGGGCCCCCGCCGGCCCACCCGACCTCGCGCTCGCGCAGGCCGTGTTCCCCGGCCACGACGCGGCCCAGGCCCTCGGCGCGCTCGCCGAGCCCGCCACCGGCGTCGACCTGTGGATCTCCGCGCGGACCGCCTGTTGCGGCAAGTTGCGGCTGGTCTCCGAGGAGGTCGGGCGCCCGCACAGGGAGCCGCTCGCCGAGGCCGCCTGGTCGCTCGCCGCCGGCGAGTCGCGCTGGATCTCGGTGCCCATGCCGGCGCGCGCCCGCGACAAATTATGGCTGGTCTGCACCGCCGACCGCGGCGACGCGGTGATCGCCCGCGCCGTCCTCCCCGACGCGCCGCCGCCCGCGCTGCAACGCCGCCTCGGCGGCGCGTGGGACGGCCTCGACGAACCACTCCAGCGACCACACCTGCACCTCCGCGTCCGCGCCCCGGCGCCGAGCCGCCCGCCCGTGCCGGTCCACGTGCGCCGCGGCCCCGCGACGGTGACCCTCGCCAGCGACGGCCCGTTCGCCCTCGACGCCGCCCAGCTGGCCGAGCTCAACAAGGCGAGCGGCCCCGTGTTCGTCGAGCTGACCGCCCCGGGCCCCGGCACTGTCACACTCGCGGCCTGGGACGTGCGGCTCGGCTGACACAGCCAATGCTCTGCCGATGGAGATGATGTCATTGCCGATTCGCCGCAGAATCTGTGTGGTAGACCACCGTTTCTGCAATGAACGTCGGATTTGACACCGTTCGTGGCCAGGGCGTAGCGTCCGCCCAATGTTGGCGGCGAATGCCCCGAGTCCGAGCATGCGATATGCGAGCTGCGCGAGCGCGGTGAACAGCGACGCGGTCACGTCGATCCACACGGTCCTGCCGGGTCACTGTTTGAAGGACCGCTACGAGGTCCTCACGCACATCGGCAGCGGCGGGATGGCGGACGTGTTCCACGCGTGGGACCAGCTGTTCCACCGCGACGTGGCGATCAAGGTCCTCAAGCTCGAGCGCATCGACGAGGCCATGAAGAAGCGGGTCCTGCGCGAGGCCCGGGCCTCGTGCGCGGTCGACCACCCGCACATGCTCCGGGTGACCGACATGGGGTTCGTGGGCGAGGCGCCGTTCCTCGTCTCGGATCTGCTGCGGGGCAACAGCCTGGCCGACGAGCTGCGGCGGGCGCCGGGTGGGCGCCTCGAGTGGCGCCGGGTCGTGCGCTGGCTGTTGCCGGCGATGGAGGCGCTGCACCGGGCCCACGAGGCCGGGCTGATCCACCGCGACATCAAGCCCGAGAACCTGTTCCTGCACCGCCGCGGCGACAGCGACGTGCTGATGGTCCTCGACCTCGGGTTCGTCAAGTTCACCGATGACGCGGGGAAGGGGCTGCGCTGGACGCGGACCGGCGTGATCGTCGGGACCGCGATGTACATGTCCCCGGAGCAGACCGGCGGCCCGATCGATCGCCGCTCGGACGTCTACTCGATGGGCGTCACCCTGCACCGCCTGCTCAGCGGGCAGCACCTGTTCCCGCCGTCGACCGGGGATGGCCCGGTCTCGGCGATGACGAAGCACATCTATGAGCCGCCGCCGCGGCTGCGCGAACCGGGGTTGCCGCCGGCGCTCGTCGAGGCCGTCCTCAAGGCCGTGGCCAAGGACCCCGAGCAGCGCCACCCGACGATGGCGAGGTTCGCCGCGGTGCTGTCCGCGTGCCTCGATGAGCAGCCGCGCTGGACGACCGCGCGGCGGATCTTGCACGGCATGAGCCACGTCGGAATCGGAGCCGTGGCCGCGCTCGTGATCCAGCGGGCCGTGACCGACGACGTCGCGGGAGGGCAGGGGACCGCGCCGACGAGCGGCGCAGCGGTCGAGGCGGCCCCGGTGGCGGCCGCGGAGTTCGCGGAGCTGTGCTCGCCGGATCCGCTGGCCACGAGCCTCGATGAGGCGGTCGCCGACGAACCCGTTCCGGCCCCGGATCCGCCGGTCCAGCCGCGGGCGAGCCAGCGGCCCCGGACCGCCCCGGCGTCCGCCGGGCTGGCGCGGGCCGGCGGCGCGGTCCATCGCTGCATGCAAGTCCACGGCGACCCCGACGCCACCCGCCTCGCCGTGCGCGTGACGGTCGCGGCGGACGGGCGCGTCGCCTCGGTCGCCATCCCGGGCGGCGCCTCGTTCCTGACCGACTGTGTGCGCGAACAGCTCGCGGCGCTCCGCCTGGGGCCGGGCCCGCGCCGCACCCTCGAGCACACCTATCGCTTCAGCAGCCCGGAGAAGTCGCCATGATCGCAGCACTGATCGTTTGGTTCACCCTCGAAGCGCCGCTCGCCGCTCCTGAGCTGCCGCAGGTGGCCCGGGAGCACAACGACCGCGGGGTCGCGCTGGTCACCGCGGGCGAGACCCTGGCCGGGATCGCCGAGCTCGAGCAGGCGTACGCGGCCATGCCGGACCCGCTGCTGTACCGATCCTCCCGCGGCATGGTGGTCGGCTCGCTGCGCAGCGCGCTGATGCGGCACCACGCCGCGACCGGCGCGCCGGTCCACCTGTGTCGCCTGCGGGAGATCTTGCAGCGGCACCGAACCGGGCTGCTCGCCGCGCTCGGCCCGAACGGGCGTCCAGAGGACGTCGCCGGCACGGACGCGGCGATCCGCGACGTCGACGCGAAGCTTGCCGGTCACGCCTGCGGCGAGGCGACGTCGCCGCCAGGTCCGCCGGAGCCAGCTCCACCCGAGCCGCCACGACCCGAGCCGCCACGCCCGCTCGTCTCGCCGAGCGCCCCGCCGCCGTTGCATCCGCCAGGCGAGGACTCGGCGGGCGCTCGCCGGCTCCGCAGGACCGGCGGGGCGCTGCTCGGCCTCGGCGGCGCGGCCGTGCTCGGCACGGCGATCGCGTCGGGGTTTTATGGCGATCGCTACCGCCGCCTCGACGCGCTCGACCGCCTGCTCGAGAACCAGGCGGAGGTCGCGGAGAAGGAGCGGCGCGCCGGGGCCGCGAGGGTCGCGCGCACCGCGGCGATCGTGACCGGCACGCTGGCCGCGGCGCTGATCGCCGCCGGGGTCGCCGTGCTGGTCAAGTCGCGGCGAAACGGGCATGTCAGCGCCCTGCCCGCCGTGACGCCGACCGCGTACGGCTTTTCCATCGAGGGGAGATTTTGAGGATCATGCGAACCACACGCACGCTGATCGGAATCGCGGCGCTCGGTCTGCTCGGCGGCTGCCTCGAGCCGCTGGAGTCCGAGTTCCACATGACGGAGCCGCCGGTGATGACCACGACGGCCGGCGCGAGCAGATCGAGCGAGGGCGGCGGGGCGAGCTCGTCGGGCAGCGCGAGCGGCGAGACATCGAGCACCAGCACGGGCGCATCGACGAGCACGACGACGACCGCGGACGACACGAGCAGCACGGGGGCGAGCAGCTCGACCGGGACGTCGCCGGCGATCTGCGGCGACGGAGCGGTCGACGCGGGGGAGGAGTGCGACGACGGCAACGACGTCGACATCGACGACTGCGACAACACCTGCGCGAGGTCGTGGACGATCTTCGTGACGTCGGAGACGATGTACACGGGCAAGATCAACGGGATAGTGGGCGCGGACACGCGGTGCACCAACCGGGCGCTCAACGCAGGGCTGCCGCGGGCGCTGAACTACACGGCGCTGATCAGCGACAGCACGACGGACGCAGCGGAGCGGCTGCACCCGGCGCAGGGGTGGTACCGGCTGATCAACGGCTTGCCGGTGGCGCACGGCCTGGACGCGCTGATGACCGGGCCGCTGATGAACCCGGTGAACGTGAACGAGAAGAGCGAGACGACCGAGGCGCAGGTGTGGACGGGGACGACGCCGGGCGGCATCGCGGTCCCGGGCGCCGAGCACTGCATGGACTGGATGAGCGACACGCCGGCGCTCAAGGGTCACTGGGGGTGGAGCGCCAAGGTCGACAGCGCGTGGCTGTACTGGCCAGAGGAAGAATTCAACCCGACATCGTGCATCGCCTGGGGCGCGCTGTACTGCGTCGAGCAACCAACACCCTGAGGAGAGCGAAGAAGATGTTCAGTCACCCGTTTCGAAGTCATCATCCGGGCCTCTGGGCCTGGTTCGCTTTGGCCTGTACTCCGACAGAATCACCAGGCACCGCCGTATTGGGCACGACCGGGTCGACCAGCACCACGGAGTCGGAGGAGATCTCTCCCACGGAGCCGACAAGCTCGGACCCCATGGCATCCACGACCGCGGCGACTGACACCTCGACCGGAACGACCTCGTCGTCGACCAGCGCGGCCATGGACCCGCTCCCGGGTGGTGAATGCGGCGACGGCACGCAGAACGAGGGCGAGGCGTGCGACCTCGGGATGAACAACCGGAACGACGGCGCCTGCAAGCTCGACTGCACGGAGGCGGTGTGCGGCGACGGCTTTGTGTGGACCGACGTCGAGGAGTGCGATGATGCCAGCGATAACGGCAAGCACTACGCGGGGTGCAGCTATACGTGTGAGAAAAATCCGTACTGTGGAGATTCCACGGTCGACCTGCCCTTTGAGCAGTGCGACGCGGGACCCGCGAATGGAACGGGCATGAGCGATGAAAACACTGTTCCTTGCACGGGCGGGTGCCGATGGGACGGTCGCATCACATTCCTCAGCAGCGCCCTCTATTACGGAGACCTCGGCAAAGATCCCGACGAAGAGCTCGCTCCGCTCGATGTCGCCGATGAGCTGTGCAAGGGGCTCGCCTGGGAGGCGGGGTACCAGCGCTGGGCGACGTTCCGCGCGTGGCTGTCCGACGGAAAGCTCGGTCCGCTGGATCGTTTCGCCATCATTCCCGCCAGACCGATCTTGCTGCCGACCGGGGAGCGCATCGCCGACAGCCTGAGCGACCTCATCCTCAACGGTCCGGGGGACGGCATCCGCGTCGACGAACACGGAACCCCGCTCCCATCATCGTTGGTCTGGACCAACACAGACATCCTGGGCGAGCCAGCCAGCGAGGAGGATCCCTGCGATGGCTGGAGTAGCCAATCGCCGGATCTGGACGCACAAATCGGCCTCAGCCATCTGCCGCATGACCCCGAGGATCCGTGGAAGCAATGGCAGAAGGATAAGGAGTGGACCAGCTTCATGGGGTGGAAGTGCGGCAATCAGGCCCGGCTGTACTGCTTCGAGCAGTGACACGTTCGAACTCGGCAGTGTCCACATCAAGGAGATCGAGGATGCGAACCACAAGAACGCTGATCGGAGCGGCGACGCTCGGTTTGCTCGACGGCTGTCTCGAGCCGTCGGAGTCCGAGGTTCACATGACGGAGCCAGCGATGGCGACGGCCGGCTCGAGCAGCTCGAGCGAGGACAGCGCGACGAGTTCTTCGGGCAGCGCGAGCGGGGCATCGAGCACCGGCGCGGGCGCATCGACGGGCACGACGACGACCGCGGACGACACGAGCGACACGGGCGTGAGCAGCTCCACCGGGACGGCGCCGGCGATCTGCGGTGACGGAGCGGTCGACGACGGGGAGGAGTGCGACGACGGCAACGACGTCGATATCGACGACTGCGACAACGCGTGTGCGAGGTCGTGGACGATCTTCGTGACGTCGGAGACGATGTACACGGGCAAGATCAACGGGTTGGTGGGCGCGGACACGCGGTGCACGAACCGGGCGCTCAACGCAGGGCTGCCGCGGGCGCTGAACTACACGGCGCTGATCAGCGACAGCACGACGGACGCGGCGGAGCGGCTGCACCCGGCGCGCGGGTGGTACCGGCTGCTCAACGGCCTGCCGGTGGCACACGGCTGGGACGCGCTGATGACCGGGCCGCTGATGAACCCGGTGAACGTGAACGAGAAGAGCGAGACGACCGAGGCGCAGGTATGGACGGGGACGGCGCCGGGCGGCATCGCGGTCCCGGGCGCCGAGCACTGCATGGACTGGATGAGCGACTCGGTTCTGCTCAAGGGTCACTGGGGGCGGAGCGCAGAGGTCGACAGCGACTGGTTGTACTGGCCGGAGGAAGATTACAACCCGACACCCTGCATCGTCGGTTCGGGCGCGCTGTACTGCGTCGAGCAGCCGACACCCTGAGGGAGCGCGGGCCGATGTTCGACCGTCAGGCGGCCGCCGCGAGGATCGTCGCGGCGCTCGCCTTGTCCAGTCACACGCTGCTGCGTTCTAGGGGGCAGGGGCAGGGGCGGGCGCGGGGGCGACGAGCGCCAGGACCGGGCCTTCCGCGGGGTCGTACCCGAGCTGCGCCTGGGTCAGCCCGAGCGTCACGCCTGGCTTGTAGGTCTTGTCGATCTTGCCGCCGACGACCCCGAGCAGCTTGGCGAACAGGTCGAGCATGAGCTGGACGTCCTGGTACTTCTCGTCGACGAACACGGCGGTGAGCGCGGCGATCGTCGCGGTCCGCTTCGCGCTCCTCGCGGTGTCCGGCTCGAGCAGGTCAGAGACGGCGTCGACCATGTTCGGCAGCTCCTTCAACAGCGCGACGAGCACGTAGGCCGAGTCGTGGACGACCTTCATCCCGGCCATGATCTTCTGGATCACGCTGACGATCACGTCGACGCCGGTCTTGAGCGCCGACTTGATGACGTCGGGGACCTGGGCGAGCCCCTTCTGGATCTCTTCCTTGGCGAAGATGTAGTAGATCTTCACCATTGCGACCTTGATCTTCTCGATGGTCACCCGCGCGTCGGCGAGCGCCTGCTCGAGCGGACTCGTCTCGGGGATGACGACGAGGGCCTGGGGATTGTTGGCGATGTTCTCTGCTGGCATTTGGGTCTCCCGCTGCACGCACTGCAGCCTCTGACCCGGATCGACTGCGCCGATCGCCGCCCGTGAACTTCGTGTTCACGCCTTGCCCTGAACGGCGACGACTCGACCCGTCGGCAACGTCAGGGCGACCGGGGATGAGGCGCGGAGGTGACCGGGACATGCGGCCCTCGCCGAGGGGCGGTAGATTCGTTACGCTCGGGGATCATGGAACACGTGAACATCGCCGCTGCTCGTCGCTGGTTCAACGACGTCTGGAACGACAAGACCCCGGGCGCGGTCGCGGCGCACATGCCGGACCACTGCGTGGCGCACACCGAGAACGGCAGCGTGGTCGGACCCGCGGCGTTCGCGGAGCTCCACGCGCAATTCGTGGCGCTGATGCCGGACATCCAATTCACCGTCGAGGCGGCGCTGGCCGCCGACGACCTCGTGGCGCTGCGCTGGCGCGCGGCGGCCCACAACCGGCGCGGCGAGCCGATCGAGATCCGCGGGTCGACATGGCATCGCTACGCGGACGGGGTCGTCGTCGAGAGCTGGGACTTCTACAATCTCGGCGGTCTGCTGCAGAAGATCGCTGGGTGACCCGGAACGAGATCCTGAGCTCGATGGCAGTACGGAGCGGCTCGTCGAACGATCGCGTCGCGGCGGGGTCAGGGCAGCCTGGCGAGCAGGGCGTCGGCGACGGCGACCTTCTTTTCATGACCTGCCGAGGCGGCGAAGGCGGCGCGTAATGCGGGTGGTCGGGGCCGTAGCTGGCCTCGGCGTTCGCCACCGCCTGCTCGTGCAGCGCGCGTGCGGGCTGGCGCTCGTCGCTGACCCGGCCGCTCGCGCCGTCGCTGGCACGCGCAACCGCGGACGAGCGGCGGGAGCTGCAGGCGCGGGCCCGGGTCCCGCGAGTTCATTCACGGATCGGCAGATGAGGGGTCGTGTCGGTGTCACGCCGGACGTGGACGCGCTCGTGCGTCCGCGAAACGGCGTGTTTGTCCGCACCGAGGTGAATCTCATGAACATCGCCACTGATCAGGAGTTGAGGGACGAGGGTATTTCGACGGAGCACGCGAACGCGTTCAAGGCCGTGGCCGCGAGCCAGGACTGCGTGATCCTGACGCGCACCCCCGGCAAGGCGTGCCTCACGCTGCTCGCCGAGGGGTACGACGCCAAGGGCTTTCATATTAAAGGGAAGTCGTGCGACTGGGGGCCGATGGCGGGCTTCATCTGCGCCAACCCGCTGTTCAACAAGTCCGGGGTCACGGGCGCCGCGACGAATCTGAAGAGCCACGTGGATTCGTTCACAAAGGACTTCGAGGCCAGGCTCCACGCGACGAAGCCGGGCGACCCGGTGTACGCGGGGCTGGTCCAGATCCAGATCTCCGAGGAGCGTCGGCTCGCGCTGGTCGCCGACGGCAAGATCGCCGCCAGCAGCGAGACCAGGGTGATCACTGGCGAGACGCTGCTGCCGAATTCGAACCCGCCGAAGCCGCCGATCATGGTCAAGTGGCTGCTGTCGCGCGAGACCAGCCCGAGCCGCTGGCTGCTGTACTACGATCCGACCGGGCTGCCGGCGGTCGCCGGCCCGTCCGCGGGCACCGACGCGTTCAACGCCGCGGTCACCAGGGCCAGCGCGCTGGCGCCGGCGCCGTCGTCGAAGTTCGCCGCGTACAGGCCGGTGCTCGCGCTGACCAACCCGTATCCGCAGTACACCGACGGAGAGGCGTACAAGAACGCGATCACCGGGGACTTCGACCTGTTCGCGGTGTGGCCGCGCCGCGGCCGCGACCACGACTTCTACGCGCGCGTCGCCGGCATGAACCCCGACGTCAAGAAGACCGACATCTACGCGGCCGAGGAGGCCAACTCGATCGGCAGCGTGGTCGGCAACATCTCGGAGGGGGTGTATTACGTCGCCCAGCTGCTCAACGGGGGGATGATCGCCATCAAGGGCCAGGAGAAGGTCAACCGCGTGTTCCACAGCGACGAGGGCGGTCGCCCGGGGATGACGGAGATCGACGGATCGGTGGCCTTCATGCCGGACGGCAAGATCCACCGCTTCGCCAACAACTCGCCGGACTTCCCGCCGTTCGTGTTCGAGTGCGTGCGCGCCAACTTCGTCACGTTCCTCAACAGCGGCTGGATCGACCTGGTGAAGGCGGGGATCAGGGACCACGCGGCCGAGCTGAGCAAGTTCACCAGCCCGTGGGCGGCGCTCGAGCGCTACATCCCCTGGCAGGGCGGCGTGCAGGAGGTATCGGCGAAGGCGCCGACGCAGCCGACACCCACACCGACGCAGCCGACGAAGCCCGCCAAGTGAGCGCGGACCGGCGTCACGCGTGGGCGTGGCGCCGGGCCGCGGGGCGCGTCGACTCGACCGACCCGGCCGCGAACGACGTCGGTTCGCGGCCGAGTTCCGGTTCCTTGCCGCTCCGCATGCGCCGGGATCAGAACGAGCCGCGGAGCACCAGGCCGGCGCCGCCGAGGCCGGCGCGCAGACGGGCGGTCCGCTGCTGGCGCGGGCGCACGAGCACGAGGATCCCCGCGGTCGTGAGCAGGGCGCCGACGGCGAGCAGGCCGGCGCCGCCCCAATCGGTGTTGAAGCGGTAGTGACAGTCGCCGGCGGCGTCGACATCGGCGCCGGAGCAGCGGGTGTGGATCGGCCGGCCGTCGAGGCCGAGCAGGGTGAGCCCGGCCATCGCCGGCGCGAGGCCCGAGAACAGCAGGGCGAACCCGCCGCGACGAGCGGCCGCGGTGTTCGGGGTGCGGCGCAGGGTGACGTGCACGCGCTCGTGGACGCCGGGCGAGGCGGACAGGGCGCGCTCCTCCGTGACGTGGCCGGCGTAAACCAGGCGGATGATGTGCGGGCCCGCGGGGACCTCGGCGTCGAACGGGGTCATGCCGAGCAGGCGACCGTCGATGTACACCGCGGCGCCGCTCGGCAGGCTGTCGAGGTGGAGCCGCGGCGGCGGCCCGGAGGCGGCCCCGACGGCGCCGACGATGTGCACGACCTGGTCGGCGGTGAACCGGCGCAGCTCGTCCTGGCCGCACAGCTCGCAGGTGGCGTCGCGCACGACCCGCGGGGCGCGGGTGCGGGCGTCGAGGAGCTCGAGGCGGACGACGTGGTCGCGGTCGACGCGGGAGATCGTGGCGCGCAGGACGAAGTCGGCGCCGAGGCTGGCCCGCAGACCCCGCAGGCAGCTGTCCTCGCACGGGCCGGGCGCCACGCGGGCGACGTCGGCGAGCGCGAGCACGTGGGCCGAGCCGCGCCGCATGGCGATGACCAGCTGCTCGGCGATCTGGTCGGCGAGCGCGGGGTTGGTGAAGCCGACGAGGACGGGGCGGACGACCGCGAGCCGCGGCAACTGGCTGTCCGCGGGGACAGGTTGTGGATTCGCCGGGCTGGCCGATGGGACAGGTGGTGAATCCGTCGGCGCGGCCTTCACCGGGCTGGCCGTGGGGACAGGTTGCGGATCAACCGGGCTGGCCGCGGGGACAGGTCGCGGATTCACCGGGCTGTCCGCGGGGACAGGTGGTGAATGCGTCGGTGCGTCCTTCGCCGGGCTGGCCGCGGGGACAGGTGCCGCGGCGGCGAGCGAGGCGGCGCACAGGGGGGCGACGATCCAGGCGTGGGTGCGAGCGCTGAGCATGGTCTAGCCTCCGAGCTTGGCCTTGAGCTTTTGCAGGCGGGACTCGGCCTGCGGGTGGGCGAGCTCGCGGGCTCTCTCGTACTGGGCGCGGGCCTCGAGGTAGCGGAGGAGCTTGACGTAGGAGTCGCCGAGGCGCATGCGGGCGGTCGGGTCGGCGGGGGCGACGACGACGGCGCGTTCGGCGTAGGCGACGGCCTGGTCGAACTGGCCGCGGTCGAAGTGGACGTCGCACAGGCCGACGAGGGCGTCGACGCTGGCGCTGAACTCGGCGAGGGCCTGGTGGAACAGCGGCTCGGCGGCGTCGAGGTCGCCGCGCGCGCGGGCGGCCTCGCCGAGGGCGACGAGCTTGTCGGCGCGGGCCAGCGACTCGGCGGTCTGTTCGGGGCGTGAGGGCTGCGGTACGCCGGGCGGGAGGACCTTGAGGCTGGTCCGGACGCGGCGCGGCTTCGGCCTCGGGGTCGGATCGACCGGCGGCGGGGCGGGGCCGATCGCCGGGTCGGCGGCGGGGTCGATCGCCGGGTCGATCGTCGGGTCGATCGACGGGTCGGCGCTGGCGGGCTCGCCTTGCGGGGTGAGTTCGCCGGCCGTCGCCGCGGCGACGAGGTCGGCCGCGGACACTTCGCCTGGCCCGCGGCGCGGGTCGGCGGCGTCGGCGATCACGGTGGGGTCCTGGTCCTGGTCGGGACCCGGGGCGGGCTGGCCGAGCAGCGGGCCGAGCAGGGTCTTCTGGACGGCGGTGCCGTGGTCGTGGCGGGCCTGGAAGGCCGCGAGTCGGGCCTTGCGCAGGGACGTGTCGCTGTCGGCGAGGATCGCCAGGGGTTCGGCGGCGATGATGTCGGCCGGCGTGAAGCCGCCGCTGGTGGCCTTGGCCTCGAGGTCGGCGAACTGCCCCGCGGTCAGTCCGCTGCGGTCGCGGGCCCGCGGGTGGGTCGGCTCGAAGATCATGCCCTGGACGTAGAAGTCGCGGGCGAACGGCTTGCCGCCGTCGACGTCCCAGTAGTGGTCGCCGAGGTTGACGAGGGTCGCGGCGAACTCGCTGCGCAGCGCGGTCGCCTCGGCCCGCGCGGGGGCGGCGGGCGGGCCCTGGGTCGCCTCGAGGGCGACGAGGCGGAGGATCGCCGTGTTGTCCGGCGCGGCGGGGTCGGGGTAGATCCAGCGGCGGACCTCGGCGGCGCCGCGGGCCTCGTGCGAGAGGGCGGCGATCGCCGCGAGCTCGTCGGCGGTCGGCTCGCGCTCGCGGGTGCCGATGTACACGGCGGCGGCGGTGATCAGCGAGGCCACGCCGAATCCCGCGGACCACATCCACGCGCGGCTGCGGATCGGCTGGCGCAGGTCGAAGGTGAGGTCCTGCAGCAGGCCGGCCATCGCCGCGGGCCGCTGCTCCGGCGCGGTCGCCAGCCCGGCGACGAGCGCCGTGTGCAACCACTCGGGCACGGTCGTGGCGGGCGGGCGGGCGCGCAGGCGGCCGTTGGTGACCGCGTCGGCGAGGCTCTCGAGGGTGTCGCCGGGGAACGGGCGCTCGCCGTACAGCGCCTCCCACAGGGCGACGCAGAAGCTAAACAGGTCGCTGCGCTCGTCGGTCGCGCCGCCGAGGTGCTGCTCCGGGGCCATGTACGCGGGCGTGCCCTGGATCGCGCCGGCGACGGTGAGCTCGGCGTCGAGCGACTGCAGGCGCGCCAGGCGGACGCGCATGCTGTCGTCGAGCCGGTCGTGGCGGCGGGTCTCGACGCCGGCGAGGCCGAAGTCGGCGACGCGGGCGCGCTCGTCCTCGCCGATGAGGACGTTGTCGGGTTTGAAGTCGCGGTGGACCAGGCCCTCGGCGTGGGCGGCGGCCAGGCCGTGGCCGGCCTGCACGAACATCGCGCGGATGTCCTGCCAGGGGCGCGGGGACTCGCTCAGCCAGGCGGTCAGGGTCCGGCCCTTGACGAACTCCATGGCGACGAACACCTGCTCGTCGTACTCGCCGACCTCGTAGATCTGGACGACGTTGGGGTGCGACAGCTTGGCCATCGCCTGGGCCTCGCGCAGCATGCTGGCGTGGCCCTGCGTGCCCTCGGTGGCGGTCTCGCGGACCAGCTTGATCGCTACCTTGCGGTCGAGCTCGATGTCGTAGGCGGCGTAGACGACGCCCATGCCGCCCTCGCCGAGCATGCGCAGGACGGTGAACCGGCCGATGCGGATCGGGTCGTCCGGGTCGTCGGCGGCGGCGAGTCGCTCGTGGATGGTGGCCTGCAGGGAGCCCGCGCTGACGGTCGTGACGTCACGGGCCATCGTCTCGCCGAGCGCCTGCGGCGGGCGCACGAAGGTCGCGCCGAGGTCGCCGGCCGCGCCTTCAGGCTCGCGTGTCGGCGGTCGCGCCATCGTCTCGTCGAGCGAGACCGGGGCCGGGCTGGTGCCTGGGGTGGATCGCATGGGTGTGTCGCTCCGCGTGCCGATCCGACTGCGCGGGGCGGCCGACGTGAACCGCGGGTCCGGGCGGTTCAGGACTGTCCCGCACTGTTGCGGGCAGTCGCGTCAAGCCGCGGCGCTCCGCGTCTTCACGTGCATCGCCGCTGGCACGCGGATTGCCCAGGGAGCCGTGATGCACGTCGACACCGTCACCCAGCACCGCCCCTCGGCCCACGACTTCTGGACCCGCTGGCTCGCCGAGCGCGAGTACTTCCGGCGCATGTGCGTCCGCTGGCTCCGCGGCGACCGCCAGGAGGTCGAGGAGGTGCTGAGCCGCGGGGCGCTGCGGGCGCTCGAGTTCCTGCGCCAGAACCCCGGCGGGGTCGAGAAGTTCCGGCCGTGGGCGCTGCGCATCCTTCACAACCTGTGCCTCGACACCCTGAAGTTCGCCGGTCGCGACATCATCGTCGACCCCGAGAGCGAGGATGACGAGTCGTCGGCGGTGTTCAGCCGCGACGCGCTGCCCGACCGCGAGGTGTTCTGCGGCGAGCTCCGGACCGCGCTGACCGAGGCGCTCGCCGAGCTGCCGCCGCGTCTGTGGTCGGCGTTTTGCCTGCGGTTCGTCGACGACCTCGCCTACGACGAGATCTGCAGCCAGCTCGGCATCACCCCGGAGAACGCCCGCAAGCGGATCCAGCAGGCCCGCGCGCACCTGCGTGAGCAGCTGGCCGCGGTCGCGTGACGGCAGGCGATCTCGACTTCACGGCGCTCCGCGCCTGACCTTGACTTCACGGCGCTCCGCGCCTGACCTGTCCCTCAGGTCAGCCGGAGCGCCCGCACCCGCAGCTGGAGGGCGCGCAGCGAGACGCGCAACGACTCCGCCATCCCCTCGAGGTCGCCGTCGTGCTCCGCGTAGGCCGCGGACAGCTCGTCGGCGGGGATGTCGATGGCCTTGCGGATGCCCGGGCACCGCTCGATGCGCGCGTAAAGGACGTTGCGCGACATGCCGAGGGCGCGGGCGGTCGCGCGGATGTTCCAGTGGTGGGTGTGCATCGCGGTGAGCAGCGCCTCGTTCGAGATGTCGCCGTGCGCGCGCGGCGACGGCGGCGCGGGTGCGGGAGCCGGGGCGGCCGGCGCGGCCGGTGGGTCGGGCAGGGTGGGCGCGGCGGGCATCACGGGCATCACAGGCATCCCGGGCATGACGGGCACGACGGGCGGTGTGAGGCCGGACAGGCCCGGCAGGCGGTCGACGTTGCGACCGGCGAGCAAGGCGGCGACCATCTGGCGGACGGTGTTGCTGAGCTGGCGGACGTTGCCCGGCCACGGGTCGCGGAGCAGGTGAGCGAGCAGGGCGGGGCCGAAGTGGGACGAGGCGTCGCTGGCGATCGCGTCGAAGCGGTCGCCGTAGCCGGCGCGGCGCAGCTCCTGGGCGAGGAAGTGGACGACGAGGCGCGGGATGTCGTCGCGGCGCTGGCGGAGCGGCGGGACGAGCAGCTCGACCCCGGCGAGGCGGTGGAGGAGGGCGAGGCGGAACGCGCCGACGGCGACGGCCTCCTCGAGGTGGGTGTCGGTCGCGGCGATGACGCGGACGTCGACGCGGCGGGTCCCGCCGCCGACCGGCTGGATCTCACCGGTCTCGAGCACGCGCAGGAGCATGGCCTGGACCTCGGGGGTGGCCTCGCCGATCTCGTCGAGGAAGATCGTGCCGCCGTCGGCCTCACGGAAGTGGCCCTCGCGCGCCTGGACCGCGCCGGTGAACGAGCCGCGGGCGTGGCCGAACAGCTCGGCGACCGCGGTCTGCGGGTTCAAGGCGGCCATGTTGAGCGAGACGTACGGCTGGGCGGCGCGCGGCGAGACGGCGTGGATCGCCCGCGCGACCAGCTCCTTGCCGGTGCCCGACTCGCCGCGCACGAGCACGGGGATCGGCAGCGCGGCGGTCAGGGCGATCGCCTCGCGGACGCGCTGCAGCGCGGCGCTCTCGCCGACGAGGCCGTACTTCGGCACCGACTCCTCGGCGTCGACGTGGTAGTGGAGCAGCAGCACGACGCGGCTGGCGAGCGCGAAGGTCACGCCGCGGCGCAGCGCGCTGGCGACGATCTGCACCGGCCCGAGCAGCGGCTTGTCGTCGAGCCGGATCGGCGAGTTCGGCAGGGAGGTGACCAGGACGTCGTCGCCCTCGCGCAGCAACACGACCGGCGAGCGGCTGACGAACGGGTCGGCGAGCGGGCCGACGATGCGACCCTCGGCGGTGTGAAAGTCGGGCGTCAGCCGGGACAGCTGCGTCACGTCGCGCTCCATCACCGCCCGCTCGCCGATCCTCCGCAGCTGCGGGTGGTACACGATCGTCAGGACCAGCCGCTCCGGCCGTTGCACGGCTGGTAACGACTGCACTGGACGGCGAGTCGTCTCGTGAAGCGTGACAAACGTGGCCATCCAGGGATCCGATGATATGCCGACCCGTAGCCACACGCGTCATGCTGGCGGCGCGCGGTCACAAATAGGGGCGCGTACAGTCAGCTGAGGAGGCCGCGTCGTGGCCGCGATGCGCACCCTCGTCCTCAGCGACCTCCATCTCGGATGCGGCGGCGACCCCGGGATCTTCGCCGGCGGGCACGCGCTCGCGGAGGTGCTGACGCGCCTGGCGGCGCAGCCGCTGCGGGTCGTGTTGAACGGCGACACGTTCGACTTCCTGGCCCAGGACGGCGCGGACGATGTCGCGTATGCACTGACGCGCGACCCGACCAACGCAGCGGTGCTGACGGCGCTCGGGCGGGTGATCGACCGCGGCGGCTCGCTGATCGTGCGGGGCGGTCGCCACGACCGGGAGGTCGCGCTCGCGGACGTGCAGGCGCACATCGTTCGCGGGCTCGGGACGGCGAGGGCGACATCGTGGGTGTGGTTTCACGCCGGGGGTGCGCCGTCTCGCTGCGATGTCGGCGGCGCGCGGGTGCTGGTCGGCCAGGCGCTGCCGGCCGACTGGGTCGGAGACGCGGCCGACGACCGCGAGTTGGCGCAGCGTTTGATCAACCCGCTGCGCCGGCAGTTCGGCGTCGGCCTCGCGGATCTTCTGCGGCCGCATCCGACCCTGGCGGCGCTCGCGGCCGTCGCGGTCAACCCGACCGCGGTCAAGCACGTGCTCCGCGATCTCCCCGGCGACGCCCGGGCCGTGGTGCACAGGTTGCAAGCTTCCCGCGCGTTCGCGCAGGCGGGTTTGACGCCCCGGGAGGAGGCGGTGCTGGTCGCGGCGATCGACCCGGGCGTGGTCCTCGGGATCGACGCGTACGACGACGGAGCGCTGCGACGAGCCCGGCTCAAGCTGCTGCGCGCGAGCCTCCGCGAGGCGGCGCCGGCGGGCGAGCACCCGCGGGCGCTGACGACGAAGGAGTGGGCGAGCGCGCGGGCGCTGGCCCGCCGCGACGGGGCGAGCGCGGTGATCTTCGGGCAGTCGCACGCGGTCGGCTGGCGCGCGGACGAGGGGCTCGTCGCGTGCGACACGGGCGCGTGGACGTGGCTCGTGCGCTCGCCGCCGGCCGACGAGAGTGACGAGGCGTGGCTGGCCTACCTCGAGCAGTGGCAGCGGGCGCCGCGGATCGACGCCCGTCTGAGCGGGCCGCCGCCGACCCGGCTGGCGTTCACGGGGGCCTTGATAGAAGCGCGGGCGGCCGGACGAGGGGCCCGGGTGGCGCTGATCGAGTGGCGCCGCGACGAGCTGGTGGTCCTGCGCGAGCAGGCGGTCCCGGCCGCGCGGGGCGGGTGATTCACGACGACCGCGCGCGCCGGTCGGATCGGCGATGTCCAGCGATGCCCCCGATCTGAACCTGCTGATGGTCCACGCCGACGACCGCGATCCGGTGCTGCCCGAGGGCCTGCCCGACCAGGCGGCGCGGGCCCAGGGCGCGACCGAGAAGACCGTGTCGCCCAGCCACCTGTGGGACGAGGGTCGCGACCCGAACGACCTCGAGGCCCAGCGCTGGGGGGTGATCGCGCCGCAGGGACCGCAGGGCGATCGACTGCTCGAGATCCTCGCGCCGCTGATCGCCGTGCGTCGCGCCCAGCAGGGCGGCCACGAGCCGAGGGTCTACCGCGTGCCGCCGCGGATGAGCCAGAGCGAGGCGATGCGCTGGAAGAAGCGGGAGTTCGACACCGGCGCCGATCTCAACCTCGAGGTGCCGCGCTACCAGCTGCTCCTCGGCGACCTCGACCAGGTGCCGCTGGCGCTGCAGCAGGTCCAGCAGAGCGACGGCTACGTCGGACGGGTGGCGTTCGCGGCCGAGGACGACTACGCGGCCTACGTCGACAAGGTGCTGCGCTACGAGCGGCGCGCGGCCGCGGCCGCCGACGAGCAGGCGCGCCAGCTGTTCTTCACCGTGCACGACGGGACGGCGGCGACGACGGCGGGCCACCGCGCGCTGATCGGCCCCGGCGTCGAGGTGGTCCGCCGGCGCCAGGCGGCCGGGCAGTACCCGGCGCGCGAGATCCTCGAGCTCGGCGACCGCGAGCTGCCGTCGCCCGACGAGCTGCTGGCCCACGTCGCGGAGCCCGAGCCCGGGGTGCTGTTCACCCTCAGCCACGGCGAGGGCGCCCCGCGCGGCGGCTGGCGCTCGCACGAGGAGCAGCGCCGCCGCCAGGGCGCGATGAGCTTCGGCCGCGAGGGCCACCTGACCGGCGACGACCTGCGGACCCGGCCGTTCATGCCGGGCGGGATCTGGTTCATGCTCGCGTGTTACGGCGGCGGGACCCCGTCGACCAGCGCGTACCGCCACTGGCTGGCCGCGTTGCAGGCGGCCGGGCAGTTCCGCGGCAAGGCCGAGTCGGTGCTCGCGGGCCTGCCCGCCGACGACCGCCCGTTCATCGCCGCCCTGCCGAAGGCGGCGCTGGCCAACAGCGACGGGCCCCTGGCGTTCATGGGCCACATCGACCTGGCGTGGACGTACTCGTTCCAGGAGCTCGACTCCGGCGCGACCAACCGCCCCGCGCGCTTCATGGCGATCACGCGGTCGCTGCTCAAGCGCGACCGCTGCGGGGTCAGCCTGCGCGAGCTGACCCGCTTCTTCGACCAGACCAACATCGAGCTGACCAGCCTGTACGACCAGGAGGCCCAGGCGAAGGCGCTGGGCCACGCGTACGAGGCCGACGCGGCCCGCCAGGGTCACCTGTGGATGCTGCGCCAGGACCTCGCGGCGTACGTGCTGCTCGGCGACCCCGCGGTCCGCCTGCCAGCGCGCGAGGAGGCCGAGCCGCCCGCGCCACGGCCGATCGAGGTGCACACGCCGTCGCCGGCGAATCACAGCGAGGCGACGAACCCGGCGCCGGTGACGACGACGAGCCCGCCGTCCGCCGCGAGCGCCGCGCCCGTGTCCGCGGTCCAGGCGCTCGAGGAGGCGCTCATGCACGTGCTGCACGCCGAGCACGCGCTCGCGGCGATCGCCGTTCGCCTCGGCGTGGCGCAGGGCGAGCTCGACCGCCGGGTCGCGGCCTACCGCGCCGCGGGCCGACGCACCGCCGAGTGATCGGGTCTCGCGGCGCTCCCGGGCGCCAGCCGGCGCGGGTCGGCGGCGAGGCTGGCGAACGCGGGGCCATGGCGCGTGCACATGCGCGTGAGGTCGGGCGCGCCGCGGTCGATGCGATCGCGTCGACCCCATGCGCGCCGACCACGATGGACGTCATCGACCGGGTCACGCACGAGAGGCCGTCACGTCGCGGTGTCTCGCGGCGTGACGGCCCCGGGCGCGCATGGGCGCCCGTACGCGACCTCAGCGGATCAGATCCGCCACACCTTCACGCTCGAGGTGCGCCGCTTGAACTCCTTGAGGTCGGTGCTGTCGCCCTCGAAGGTCCGGCTCGTCCCGGTCCACCCGGGCCCTTCGTACAGCGTCGCGCGGAAGCCCTTGACCACCCGGATCGACGCGGCCCTGTCGTCGCCGACGGCGCTCAGATCGTCGGGCTCGTACGCGCCGATCGCCAGCTCGGTCGCGGCGCCGCCGTAGTTGGTGTTCGCGTACAGGGTCACCGCCGGGCGCGGCTCCTGCGGGGCGGTCCAGTGGACGATCAGCCCGGCGAGCTGGCACACAGCGCTGCCGCCGGTGACCACGTAGAGGGCCGTCGCGCGGCCCGCCTTCACCTCCGCGTCGTCGACGTCCGGGAGGGCGCCGACGATCCCGCCGATGAGGTCGAAGCCGCCGCTGGCGAGGTCGGTGAAGGCGAGCCCGACCTGGCCCTTCGTCGTGGTCGGGTCCGCCGTGGTGTCGACCATGCCGCAGAAGCTGGACACCACCCCCGCGCCCCCGCTGATCGCTCCGAGGACCCCCGACAGGCGATCGATGCCGTCGGACGACTGGCCCTTGCCGAGGTAGTAGAGGCTGGCCACGTCGGTGCACAGGCCGAGGCCGCCGATGATCCAGCCGATGATGTTGAAGGCGTCGCTCGTGTTCTTCCACTTGCCCGCGTAGGGCGACGTTTCGAACACCTCGAGCAGGTCCTGGCCGTCGAGGGCCGCCTTGGTGACGTTGAGGCCCCACTTGCCGAGGATCCACACGAACTTGCCCTTGAACGTGTCGTTGACGGTCGCGAAGCCGTCGAGGATCCCGCCGTAGAGCGTGACGGCCATGCCGAACATCCGCTTGGCCCGCTCCTTGACGCTGTCGGTCAGCCACGACGACTCCGCGAAGTTCAGCGCGCTGGCCGCGAACGGGCCGGTCTTCTTGCCGGTCACCGCCTTGTAGGCGACCGTCGTCGGGATCGCCAGCAGCAGGCACAGCAGGCGCCCGACGGTCAGGGTCTTGCCGGCGAGCACGTTGTCCTCGAGGAACGCGGTGAGCACCGGGATGTTGATGCGCAGGTCGATCAGCCGGAGGAACGACGCGAACACGGCGTCGAGCAGGTCGCCGGCCAGGTCGACCGCCAGGGCCGCGGTGTTGGCGACCACCTTGACGAGCAGGCGCGCGAGGGCCAACCAGTCGGCGGGGTCGCTGTCGAAGAACCTCGCCGGGTCCGCGAGCGACGCCTGCAGGGCCGGGTCGTTGAACTCCTCGCGCACGCCGGCGGCCAGGGCCGGCAAGCGGGACCACACGCTCTTCACCAGGTCGCCCACCGGGTCGAACACCGCGAGCAGCGCGCGGATCGACTCCTCGATCGAGTCGGGCAGCAGCGACAGCAGGAAGTCGAACAGGCTCCCGGGCTCCGGGGCCTCGTCGTCCTTGTGGTCGCCCGCCGACGACTCGGCGGCGATCGCTGGCACCACGCCGGACCCGCCGAGCAGCTCGAGCGCGTCCGACTCGAACGTGCGCACGGCCCCCTCGATGAAATTGAACACCTTCACGGAGGCCGCCCGCGACGTCGCGACCGCGCCGCGCAGGGTGTCGAGCAGGACCTCGGCCGTCTCGAGGATGTCGCCCCAGTCGAACAGCTCGGCGATGTAGTCGATGACGTCGCCGATCGCCCTGCCGATCTTCTGAAACAGCGAGACGACCGCGCCGACCATCTCCTCGACCCGACTCACCATCCACGACGCCACGATCGGGACCCCGTTGATCACCGTGTCGGCGACGATCTGAATGCTCTTGAGGACCAGCTGACCGGCGGCCTTGCCGACCGCCTCGACGGTGTCGAGCGGGTGCTGGATCGCCTGCTCGGCGAAGTTGGCGACCACCGTGAAGCCCGACTTGAACCACGACACCGCCGTGAACGACTCGGGCATCACGCCGTCGCCGTCGATCGCGATCTCGGCGACCGCGGCTTCTTCAGGGGCCGCGAGGCCAGCCGTCGGGACCCCGAGGCGGCGCGTCAGCGGGACGTCGGGGTCGACCAGGAACGTCGCGCCGCGCCGGCCGACCGCCGCCGGGACCAGGGCAGGGGGCGGCGGCGGCTCCTCGCCGTCGTCGAACGCGAGCGCCGCGGTGCTCTCGGCCTCGAACGAGAAGTTGGCGGCCGCGCCGAGCATGCCCGCGAGCATCCCGGCCAGCTCGGTCGCGCCCGACTTGACGAGGCCCTTGCTGCCCGCCTTGGTGGTTGCGGTCGCGCGCCGGCCGTTCTGCAGCTCGTCCGGCGTGAGGGTCGCCAGCGTCTGGTGGAGCAGCTGGTCGGGCGTGACGAGCGTCCACTCGCCCTCGCCCATCTTCGCGTGACGGACCAGCAGGATCGGCATCAGCAGGCTGAACACCGGGAACACGATGCGCACGCTGCCCCGCAGGGTCGTCCGCACGCTCACGCTCGGGCGGTCGGACTTGCTGAGGTCGAGCCGGTTCTTGAGCGTGTCGCGGTAGAGGTCGATCTTCTTGACCTCCTCCTCGGGCTTGCTCGCCGGTTGCCCGGGGTAGCACACCACGATCGTCACCTCGACGTCGGCCAGCGGCGCGCCGGCGTCGTCGCGCGCCGTCATGTCGAGGCACAGCAGCGGGGCGCCGGTCGGGTTGTTGACCTTCTCGGCGAGCAGGCTGGCGCGCGTGACGAGCGACGCGACGTGCGGCGGCGGCCCGCTCTGGACCGGCAGCGACGGCGCCTCGCACCACGACGGCGAGCCGACGAGCGATCCGGGCGCACCCGCGAGATCGCCGGCGAGCGGCCAGCACGCGACGAGCCCCGAGCCCGCGGAGATCCGGCGCTTCCAGTTGTCGCCGACCTCCGACTCGGTCAGCGGCCGCGACCACACGCGGACCTCGGAGAGCAGGCCGCGGTACTCGCCGCCGAGCGTGCTCCTGTCGTGGAGGCCCGGGACGACGCGCACCCCGTCCTCGCGGGCGATCAGCCGGCCGTCGCGGTACACGCAGCACAGGCCGTCGGCGTCGATCGTCAGGCTGATCTGCGTCCAGCGCCGGGCCGGGATCAGGCCGTCGAGCTGCCGCTTGAACGACTTGCCGGTCGACCATCCCGCGAGCACGAGGTCGCCGACCTTCGAGACGGTGAGCTCGAGCCGCGTGCGCTTGTCGTCCTTGTCGCGCAGCGTGAACACGCGGCCCTCACCGGTCGGATCGCG
>Ga0075163_10001028_pt1 | contig 37157 bp, 88 predicted proteins | sample JI1023141ADNA_FD_71478 | JGI IMG/M metagenome (GOLD analysis project Ga0075163, IMG submission 71478) | Wastewater effluent complex algal communities from Wisconsin, to seasonally profile nutrient transformation and Carbon sequestration -... | ecosystem: Engineered > WWTP > Effluent > Algae...
TAACTAAAAATGCAATTAAAAATATATATTTGATCATAAACAAACACCTCTTACTATAGAAGTATATCAGTAAGTGTGGGATATGTCAAATTATTTTATTCAATTTTTCCGGTGCGGGTTAAGTCTTTGAAATTGTTCAAGTAAGTAAATCCAGTATTATGCAATATCAATGGATACTTTTTTGAGCAATGAGAAAAAATAGTTTTACCATAACTACCTTTAAATCCTATTACGCCCCAGGCATAACCCTTTGTGAGATGTGTGGGTTTTTCGTGTAGCACATAGTCGTCTATTACACCCCATTTATTAGGATCTTCTACCTTGTGTAAGGCAAATACTGCATTGTTTCCTAGTCGTAACCCCATAATAAGAGACGCAATAGTTTCTTCTTCTGGGTCAAATACTGTATCTGGTAACATAAGTATATTGTCATCGGTCCACTGGTCTTGTGATTTTAAGATGGTGTCTGGCCATTCTCCTGACACCTCAATGATTTTGGTTTCAATCTCTCGTTCTTTGCAGTATTGTATTAAGTCTTGTTTTTCTGCGCGAGTAATTACAAGAGGAGTTAAATCAAAGGTTGCCGCTAAGCTCAAAGAAAATTCAATGAGGGGTTTACCTTTATATTCAAGTAGTTCTTTTGACTTGTCTAGACTCATTTGCATTCTTGTGCCATACCCCGCGCAGGGTAAAATAAGTCGTGTCATGATGTAATTCTCCTATCGTAATCTTTATACAATTGTAGTGCTATTGGATCCTTGCAAGTTTCGGTTGAGTGTCTTGACATGCGTTCGGGTTCGCCTTTTAGGTATCCACTGTATTGCATCATAACAACGGGAAAGTTATTGACTAAATATCTACCGTCTTTATATTCCCATTTAACATGGTTAGCTTCCCAATACCCAACATTATATCCTGGGTGTCTTATAACACCAACATTATCAAATATGAATGGTGTGGCGCTAAGCCAGGTTTGTTCGTAGAATGCCCCGTCTTTCATTCCGTCTTCGGTTACATCAATTAGCCAATCTAAAATTTCTCTTGACTGATCGCTGTTTTTAAAAATCATGAGATCTGCATTTGCGTGTCCTGTCATGTATAGTTGCCTCATATAGTTTCTGTCTTTCAATGGTTTTTTAACATGAGGAACAATTGTGAGGTCATACGACATAGGCAAGCTAATTGATTTAAACAGTTCACAATCAGCACCAATAACACAAACGTCCTCATTTGTATCATCTAGCATGATTTTTGTTTCAATAAGTCGATCTCTTGCCATATTTGGTAAGTATTGCCCTATAACTCCGGTATTAGGCGGAGTAATACGAACAATTTCAGAATATGGATGATGCTTAACAAGCGAATCGTGCAATACTTTTGCTCTACTATTAAATGATTCGGACGCTACATACAAGAAGTTCATAATTTTTCTTTTGGGAAATTTAAACAGGCGAACTCGCCGAAATATTTTAATGCTGCATTATCATATGCTTTTGCTGCTTCTTCTATTGTAAAAAATGTACCTAAGTAAATTTCTTTGTAATTTACTTTAATTCTTGCTGACCACGGTTTTTTTCTTTTATAATCGTTAATTAATTTTACACCTTTATAATTTGTCGTTCTTTTCATATTTGCACCATTTTGAGATAATGTAGTTTCTCTTAAATTTTTCCAACAATTATTGGATCTATTTCTATCTATATGGTCCACATATTTTGGAACAAAATTTAACATATAAAGAAAAGCTAATCTGTGTGCTTTATATGTTTTACCAAATAAATTAATAACAATATATCCATTATTTTTTCTACCGGCTATACTACCAATTTTAACACGATTTGTTGTTATTTTTTTCCAAATAAAGATTCCAGTTTCTGGGTCATAATCTAAATAATCTTTTAATACATTTTGATTTATCATAATTTTTGTATCACTACCTCAATTTCATACTCGCCCTTAGAATGTTCGTCATTTGGTTGGTTATAATCATGGTTTTTATCATTGTCTCTCAAATGTCTAACTCGAAAACTATTGGGCGGTAGACTATTTTCAATCTCTAGTAATAAAGACGCGGGCGTGTACATGCGTCTATGATCAGCGTTCCATCTGCTAGGTAAAGATTCTTTTTTTTCATATAAAAATTTATGAGGCACGACAATTACGATGTGACCACCGGATTTAACAACACGAAACTGTTCTCTGATATGATGGGCGTAGTCATCGACGTGTTCTAAGAAATGACTACTATATGCGTAATCGAGTTCCCCGTCTTTAAACGGTAAAGTGTGTCCGTCATACTCTGGGGTCCCTAAATCTATCCCGATAGCTGACGGTAGAACAGGTACTATTTCTTCTTTTGTGTACCCTTGATATCCGATATCAATACCTTTACCAGACATATATTCATGAAAGAATCCAGACTTGTATTTCTCCATCCAAGTCTTACGAGTTTCTGTCCCTGTGTTTTTACCCCAATCGATAATATCTTCTTCCGACCAAAATTCCGACCAAAATATCATAATATTCCTTCTAGGAGTTATCTTCTTCGTTTGATGAATCTTCTGTTTTAATTAAAATAGGAAACGTAAAGACTTTTGTTACATATTCATTAAACTTGTTAATTGCGTCTTCTTTGGTTTTAAATTCTCCGATTAATTTTTGACCAAATTTGGCTTCAAACATTTTAGTTTTTGTATTAAATTTAATTCTATTATCCATTTAAATTAACACTCTTTCTAATTTTGCAATCCATTTATCTGATGTTAATAGTTTAAGGCAGTGGTAGTCTTTATAAAAACATTCACGGAAATCATGACTTGCGAAATTCATCTTACTTTGACACCCGATACAAGAGAGTTCCTGTTCTGTTGGGTATATAACCTCGAAGTTGTAACCTTTAATGTTGTTTCTGTATGGTAGCCTGTGTTCTGGTTTAACTGTTGTAAATCCCGCAATAACATGACTCTTGGGTCTACACGCTGCAAGGTGAATAAGTCCGTTATCTAACCCCAGAGTTGTCTTGGCATTTTCCATAATGGAAGCCGCTTCAAATAGATTAGTTTTGTCAATAAGATTAATACCGTTGTCGTAATTTGCAACGAACGTGCCTTTAATACCACCAGCCGCATCTGCTTTTGTAAAAGATCTTCCTAAATATACGGGCGTGTATCCTTTTGATACACAATATTCAGATACACCGTTCACACTCTCAGGAAGCCATTCTCTTGTTTTGCTTGTAAATCCTGTAGTAATAACCACGTACTTTTCTGGTAGATTGAATTTTGTAATATCGGCTTTTGATAGCTCCAGATAGTTTTTATGCTCTATTGAAACATCTGCGCCTAATATTGTATTAAAAGCGTGGTCTGTTAAATGTGAAGCAAGATTTGAAATCTTATGAGCAAATGGAGATCTTGCTGGTAGCTTGTCATTAAATTTGTCTTTTTCAGACAATCCTTTAATCACTAAATTTTTATAACCTTTAAATACGTCCTTGCAAATATCAACACCATAGTCTTGTACCCATAAATGTACAAATACCTGGACGTGGTTGTCTAAAACATACTTTACGGCAGGAAGACCAGCAATTAGATCGCCAAGTCAAAGGCCGCCCTGATGGAATGTAATATTATAATGAACTAGATTTAGTCTAGTATTATCTCTATAAATAAATTCTAACATAGCGTGGCATCACCCCTCTTTCTTTATTAAATGTGGAAAATTTAATATAGCAAATTCTCCGCTTAATTTATAAGCCAATTTATCTCTTGCAATTGCTGCTTCTTTTGCTGTATAAAAACTACCCCTGATATGTATAGTTTTATCATTTAGTGACAAGCATGCCTTATATTTTTTGTGTTTGTTTGAACATTCATAGACACCAATATAACCAGTTTTATTTTGTTTTTTAAATTTTACATTTCTCATGTTCTGTTTTCTATTTGCAATTCTTAAATTACTTTTTCTATTGTCTGTTGGTATTCTATTTATATGATCAATTTCTACGGATTTATCTGTTACCCCCATTATAAGCCTGTGTAATCTTACTATTTTACGATTAATTCTTGCTTCAACTCTTATATAATTACCGTTTTTTGAAATAGACCATTTTCGAGATAATGCTATATGTTTATCTTCATCATCTACTTTAATTTCAAAATCGCCGTGTTTACTTTTTATTACCCAACTAAACATATTAATGAAAGTCCGTATTTTCTTTATCTAAATAATCTTCCGAAATAAGCTTAATGGCTTTTTTGCCCATAAAACATACAGTCTCTTTTGGATCTCTGATTACAATACCTTCACGGATTTTTTGTCCACCTAGACAATCTCCTTTTGTATATTGTCTTGCAAGTTCTGCATTATGTGGGCCACGATAAATAACAGGTACCATCTCAAGTCCACGTTCATTGCACCATGATTGTAATTCGTCTATATTAAGCCAACGGAAAGACTGCTTATCATCGGATAATACTTTAACATCAAACACCATCATGCGGTGTTCGCCCACTGCTACACCATAGTGGTAGTTCTTTTGTATCCCCGGGCCAAATATTTCGCCGTATACAGTTTCATTTGGTTTTAGTTTATTTTTAATGTCGTATTGTCTTACGATTTTTTCATAAACATTCTCTTCGTAAAATCCTGTATACTGTTTTGACTTTGCTTGTAACTGTACGGTATTTGAACCATAACAAAACTCGTGACTAGGTAAAAGACCGAAAAGTTTTTTAATCTTTTGTATGATGGTTTTTGGAGTTACGGGAGATAAAGAAGCTCGCCAATTTGTCCCATGAATTTTAATTTGGTATACTACTTCCTGGCCTTCTTGAAATAAATCAGGATACCATTTGGCGTTCTCTAATCCTCCGTATTGATGGAAATACGGATTCTCATATGATTTGTTCCGTTCTTTCTTTACGCGTGGGCCATTTGCTTGAAAGTCCGGTACAGGTGGTTCGTATTTTACAATACCTAATATCTCAGAAAGATCTTGTCCTTCTTCTAAATCGCCTTGTACTCGATCGCGTATGTCTTGAATATCAACAAGCATCCCTTGTGATGCAAATCCTCGGATACGGATTTGACGCACCCTAGATTTATTTAGCTTAATCTTGCTACCCACAGGAAATAAACGTTCTTCTAGCCAAGTAGGAATGATGCTGTCAATTGGAATATATAATACCGTGTCACCGACTTTGTAGTAGTCTTTTTTTACTACCACATCAAAATCGTACACTTTGGCAATAGATAATTTGTCTGCGTTTGGGTGTGGATTTATCTCGCGTATAGAAGAGACTGGAGTTCTAAACGTGCTCATTTCTTCTTCTTTCGTTTTTTAGGCGTTAATTTTACTTTGTCAATAAGTTTGACATATTCTTTAATTTGATCCAAAGATACAGTTGAACCACCTTGGAAGGTCTTAGCGCCCATAGGGTCTGAGATTGTAATATTATCAGATGAAAATGGTGCGTGTTTTAATGCGTAATACACTTCCTTGCGCCAAGCTTTTGAAATCCTGCATTTTTTAGAAAAGATCAATGATAACAATACCATTTGCATATTAAAAATGGCTCGATATTTTTCTTCGGGTAAACTCATATGTAGTATATTCTACACTAAACGTCTTTACTTGTCAAATACTTTTTTTCAAGTCTTTTACATTCTTCTTCTGTTTCTTTTGAGTATTGATCCCAAGTGATACCCATCTTCTCATATACAAGCTCATACATTTTATCTACTTGACAGAATATGGGCCTACTCTGGTATATCTTACATGTATTGTCAGGATTTAGATTGCCGCACCCAGGTCCAATATCCGATTTTGGAAGTCCGACAAGTGTTAAGGTTTCATCAGATAATGATTTACAACAAGCGCCACAGCCCCAACAATTATACTTATTCTGGTTCCCATTCGTTAACTGCAACGTAAGACCTCCCGACATCTCTAAATAATATAGGATCTCTTTGGATTACAGTTTTTGTCGTTTTAGGTGGCAGCATGCCTACCTTTTCCAATGAACAGAGCAGTTCCTCGACTGAATCCGTAGATAGGGTATAGTTTGCGTACTGATCTCGGTTGATGATCTCTTCCATCATTTTTAACATTTCACTTCTTTTCATAGTCCCTCCGCTAAGTTAATATTTTTTTTCAAAGAATAATTAATAAACATTTCTTTCACTGGTAGTATTGTTTCAAAACGTTTAGTTGCACTGTGTAATTTTTTGTAATAAGAGGACTTAGAATATTGCCCGTCAAATTGTTCAGCCAGTTTGAGAGTTTCTCGGTCTGTGATGTAAACATAAATTCGGTCTCCTGACTTATACTCAGTGCCTTTAATTGCATCTATCACCTTTGTCTCGTTCGCTCGTGTGCTATTAAACGTTGTAGGGGATAGGGTCATCTTTTTTGCCCAAGGAGTTATGTCTTTTATGTTTGACGCCATTTTAATATATTTGTGATATATGTTGACAATAGAATCAGCTTCGTCTTTTATTATACACCAAATAATTTCGTCTAGCATATTTTTAATAATAGGCTCAAGGGTGGCGGATTTTAAACCAGAACCTTTTTTCTTTATTTTTTCTCCATCATATAAAATATAATTCTTACTTTTTAGTACAATAACAGTTTTATAATAACCGTCGTCTTCCCAATTTATAAAATCTGGAGAATTATCATTCAACTCCTTAAGCAATGAATCTAGTTCATCTTTAGGAAAAGGGCTGTAGTCCGATTTACAAAATGAAATACTATCTGTATCACAATTCACTATTGTATGATTTAATTGTCTCATATATTTATGCCTTTAATTATTATAACACATTTAATTTGTTATGTAAATATATTTAGTCTTCATATCTAAACGTTAATTTTTTCACAGTTTTTCTTTTACCGTTTAAATGTTCGGATATGTGTCCCTGTTTAATACCGTATTTTCTTTGTATATCAATTTGAGCCTCAAAAATTTCTCCCGTCTCATTGCATATAATACGTTTTTTAGATTTTCTAATAGATCTAAAATACTTTTTATTCTCTTCTGTGTGATGTTTACCTTTAAATGTGTCAGTATATTTTAATAAATGTTTAGCTAATTCCTTTTTTTCGTCTTTGGTTAGCAAGCCATACATCCGCGTTCTGCTTTCTGACATTTTTAATTTTTCTTGAGCGGTGCGCGGTATGCCTTTGTTCCAAACTTTACGATTTTTAAATTTTAGTAATGTTTCTGGCGAGTGTTTCCTATTAGTCATTGGTGCTGCGGCGTCTAAGCTTATGTTATAATAAGGATTTAAAGTATCTAAAAAATACTGCTCGAAATATAAAATGTCTTTTTTATTTAAGACTGTAAATATTGGATACATCTCAAAATTATCTATACCATATTTATTAAATGAATTTTGCAGTTTTCTGTTAGTATGCCTCTTGTTTTTTAACAAGTAAAAATGCTGGCGTTGTCTATTAATATAATTAATAGTACTTCCGATGTAAAATTGTCCTGTGATCTTATTCACTATCTTGTATATTTTCATCGAATGTTTTATTTCCATATAATCTCATATAATGATCTGCACCAGAACCGCTAACAAACCTGAGTGCTTGATCTATAATTTTCCTGCTCTCATAGGTGATTCTTGCGGCATTTTCTGGGCTATTAAAATTTAACCCCGGTGTCCCTAACACACCATACGCGGAGTTAATAAAAAGCTTTGCAGTAGAATCCATGTCTATCCAGTGCTGATCTTTTGTGTCTTTGGCTAATTTTTTATATTCAAATCTTTTCTCTGTAAAATATTTTACAATATGATAAAAATATGCTTTGGGGTCTTTTTGTTTGTCATGTAATTTGAATCGTAAAATCTGGCTTGGATAACAAGATTTAATATCCCATTTTACAACATTATCATAAACCCCTGGCACACCAAAACTAACGCCCCCTTCAATTTTATCCTTTATCTCATTACTTTTTGGTACGCTGTGTCCGTCTTGAATATAAGCCCTTAGTAACATCGAATTAATTTTAGCGCCCGTGGCTGATAGCATCAATTCAGTAAATGGTCTTGGGATATTATTCGCCGAATAAAAATATGAAGATCCCATATAGTCCCACAATTTCAAAGCATCTTCTGCATCTTCTTCTGCGTACTTCTTTATCTTTTCCCATTCTGTTGGGTTCTTGTAATTGTTTCGAATACTGCCAGCATCGTAATACTGACGACCTTGTTTTTCAAATCCTAGTTGTTTAATCATCGGTTTTAGTGCGTAAGATTCTATACTTTTTGATACATCAAATGACACAGCAAGTAGCCAGCAATCGACAATCTCTCGGCCATAGATAGATACATTCTTGTACATAAGGTCTCGTGTCCCATCTAAACGAAATTTAGATTCGTATTCTGCAAACTTTGCTTGGCTACCGTCACGACCGAGAGAAAGAGACACACCATTAATGTCTGCTCTAGCTTTAAGATATACAAAGTCATAACCAATGATGTTATGTCCAATAACCAAAGAAGGATTTAATTCTCTAACATAATCACAGAATGCGGTGATTAATTCACCTTCTGTTTCATAATCATCATAAGCTAATAACTTGTTTGTAACATTTCCAAAGCTGTCTCGATATGTCGTTGAAATTAACAGTACCTTTGCGTCTTTTGCAAATCCGTCGAGTCCGGTGGTTTCTAAGTCAAAACTTAATACAGACACATCTTTTTGTTTTAGATCTCGGTAAAAAGTAATACCATTCTTTACCATTAAAGATTCTTCTGGATTGTAAATAGAAAATATATCTTCTGTTTTCCAAACCCTGCGCCACTTTAAAAATTCTTCATGTTCTCCGAATTGAATTCCGTATTTATAGTGAAGGTCGCCACTAAGTTTTGCAAAATTTGAATTGATTGGATAATGAGATAAAATCCAATACTTATTAGGAACAAATGTGCTAGAAATAGTGCCATCTTGGTTTTGAATAAAGACTTCTGCTGTTGCATCTTTTACCTCTAATCCTACTAATCGCTTCAAATCCGATTTGCCAAATAGCAATTTATCCATAATAGTAGTATACCACGTTTGCTAAAGGGTGTCAACACGTTTAAGAATGGGTTGAATTGTATGACCTATTAAAGTACTTGTTGAGGGTTTAAAGTCTGTATAATCGTTTCCGCAACGAAAGCACTTTAAGTATATGTCTCTGGACGGTGGTTGTTTATTTAGAATACCATAAGCAGAGAGCCACTCATCGTCTTTTGTTTGACACAATACCAACCATTCATCGTACCATTTATATACGTGGTCTGAGTCTACTTCAAAATGTTCCCAACCGCATTTGTTACATTGAACTAGATTCATTCTATCTTACTCCAACAAACTTCTTCTACTAAATCACACATAGCCATTTTAATAGCTTCATTTAAATCTTGACCACCTTCAATAGATACTTTAATCACATTTGAGTCGTCATTATTTTCTAAATGAACATCAATATACCACCCTTGATTATTGTGGTATTGTGTATCAACTCTTAATAATGTTTTATCAAAAATGAAGTTATCGGGAAAATGCTCTATAAGAAATTTATGCCTACTACTCATTTTCTATTCCTCAAAATATCATAAATAATTCTGTTTATTAGACGAGGGATGCCAATAATTAGTAATACAATAAATAATAAAAGTAACCAGACTAAATTCCAACTACTCATTTTCAGGCTCCCATTTGTAATTTTTTATCTCGATTGTAGATTCACCATTACTACTGTCCATGAAGGGTTTATTGAACGGCGGTAACATACCTTTAGACTCGACGATGTCTAAAATAAATTCCGCAATTTCTGTATAAGAACTGGCAGTACGAACTTGATCTTCCGGTGGCCAAGAAAAGCTAACCACACCATCAGTGGCTAATCCTTCCGCAATTGCATCTATCATCTCACTTCTTTTCATTTGTTACTTGCCCTTCTTGTACAACAAGTTCCCGTTTTAATCCTCGCCAAATGTCGCCATTGACTAATAACACCTCAGCCTCATCTCCATAGAGACCTGTCAATGTTCCCATTCTTTCATCATCGTTTCTTACTCTTGTATCTAATTTGCCCACTACCATAACGATGCTACCTAATGTCATTCCCAAATGTTTCCTCTATGATGTTAACCATTTCTTTACCGTCGTAAGTTTGTGATACCACCATAAAATGTTCCATTGCTTCTGGTACTTTTCTATTAATAATATCAACAACTTCTGTCACTCGCTCTGTAATTGTTTTATTATTAAACACATTAGAAGCTATGACAATATTTATTGTACCATCATCCGTAGGTTCTTGTATAGATAAAAATGTAGGTCGAAAGAAAATAATTAGCTGGTGTTCCAATCTTGCTAGAATATCAAGTACGTCTGTATCATCTAATTTAGTTGACATTGTTTTCTCCTTCTGGTATTTCTACATCTCTAAGGAATTCTGTTAGTTGATCGTCTTCCTCTTCTTCTGTTACTTGTATATGAATAATAGTGTCTTTCTTTACACATTGATTAATCACGTCTGGTTTTCCGCCCAAGTAAATATAACTGTCGTCCTCATCTACTAAATACCCAAGCACGGTCACTGGAGTTTTTTGCGATGTAATACTGTTACCCGATTGTTGTGTTAACTCGACTTCCTTTTCTATCATGACACACAAATATTCTCCTGCAAAGTAATCAAAAAGTTTATTGTCAACTTTCATTAAACCCAACTTCCTTTTGCTTCTTCTGCGGCGATTCTTTTTTCTCGAATGTTTTTAAGCTCTTGTCGTTCTTCGTCATTTAGGGTACTGATGGTTCCTGTAAATCCTTCCCAACCAAAATCAACAGAGAACAACGGTCCCATACGATTTTTAAGACAAGCAAGGTTAATAAACTTATCATTCTCAGGGGCTTGGGGATTGTAACCAGGTCGAGACATGCCAAGCATAACAGAGACGGATTGAGAAATAGCTCCAGATCCTTTTGCGCTGTTATAAGATTTAATCTCATCTGCTGGAGTTCCAGAAATCTTAGACGGTTGAAACAAACTGAATACACACATATCCATACTCTGTGCAATCTCTCGCATCTTCTGCGCAACAAAAGCACTAGACTGAGTAGAATCAGAATAGTCAGTGATTACTAATTCGTTATAATCAACAACGATGAACTTTACTTTCTCACCATTTTTATCTTCTGCTTCTTTAATTGTATCAACAATGTCATTTATAGTTTGACCTGTTTTAAAACAAAAACTAACTTTGGCATATTCTTCTGCGATCTTCTGTTTCACTTGTTCTTGAAACTTTGTATCTTTCTTAAACTTTTCAAACATTGCGGTGGAGCCAATATTGAAATGTTTCTGTACAAGCTTTTGGTATACAATGGGTGCATACATATCATACGAGAAGAATAAACTCCTATGCCCTTCTTTGCTCATATTATTAAGCATCTGTAGAGACACTGAGGTCTTCCCGACACCTGGGCTAGCCACTAATCCTGCACTCATACCAACAGTAAGTCGCAGTGACGCATCTAGTTCTTCAATACCAGTTTTAATTGTGAGATTATCAATGTTTGTAGCAAAGTTATGAAATGAATCAAAAGCTTCGGTTGGAGAAATAATGTTAGATTCGGAAAGAGAACCCCAACGAATCTTATACCTATCGCAATAATTTCTTAGCCATAGATTATTCTTTGGACTATAACTACCACCTTCCCAACGATCTGAGTAAATGGATTGCTCGATGATGTTATTCCACAACTCACTCTTATCAAACTCCTCTGCATTAGTTCGACGTGCCTGTTTTTTGAGAGAGCTTTTACAAAGGTAAAAAGTTGCTTCTTTATCATATCCCATCGAGCGACATTTAGCAGCAAGTACCATTAGAGCTTGGTGTCGTTCTCCGGATTCATAGTGTCCTTCCAATAGAGCGTAAACATATTCGTTCATTCCCTTTGGTTTTTTACTAAAATCTAAAACATTCATACTTGAATTACTAGAAATAGTGGGTTCTTTCTTTTTGGGAGTTTCAAATAAAGAATTAGGCAACACCACCGGATTAGTATTAAACTGCACTTCTCGAATAGTTTTTGACACTTCTTTTATTTGTTCGAGTGATAATTCTTCTACTTCTGCAATATGTAGGGGTACTTTATATAATCCAGATTTTGGATGCTTTGTATACTCTAAACGAATAATACGTTGAGGGTCAGATACTACGGTATCAAATGTAGTTAAACCATCAGCAAGCTTGGCTGTAGCCGCTTTAAACTCGTCGGGTGTTATATTCTTACCAATGGGTACAACAACGTGCATCCCTTTGTTTCCAGAAGTAAACGCTTGAATTTGATCAGGATCAACATTATATTGATCAACCAGTCTATGAGCAAGAGTAAGAACGTCGTCCTTTACTTTTTGAAGATCGTCTTTGTTATCAAAGTCCCAAAATAAAACATCGGTTTGTACGTCTTTGATACCAGCGAGTGTGCCTGTTTCTTTAAACTTTTTTAAATGATTGTCATTATATTTGTATAGTGAAATATAATAATCTTTGTTAGGATCCGTTTTGTATTTTGCTATCTGTTCTAATGTTAGAAGATTAGCTTTGCCTGATAATGTCTCTTTAAAATTGTAATACTCTGTCATATGTTCCATTATTCACCTTTCAAATAAAAAGCCCTCGTGTTAATATTATAACATAACATCAACACAAGGGCAAGTATATTATTTACGTATTATTTACGCTTCGGGCACCAAAAGTACTAGATCACCGATTACGAAATCGGGTATGTTATTTACACGTTCTAGTGCTTTCTCGCCAATATCCGCAGGAAGTTTTCCTGCCGCAATAGCTCCGTTTAATGATTCTAATTGAAATTTTTTACTTTCAACTCGGATCATGTCTCCTTCTTTAAAACTAATATTAGCCTTCATTTTAATATAAGGGGGTTTAGTTTTATCTTTTGATTGTAAGAAAGAGCCAATTGTTTGTCGTTTAAGTCGTGCCATTATTTTCTCCTTGATTATTTTCACGAATTACTTCTACGGTAGCCTCCGCAGCGAGGTTCTCAGCGGCTTCTTTTTGATTATGAAGCTCTTGAAATCTGTCATACTCCACTATACTTTTCATGATTTGTTTACAATCAAGTAAGTTGAGTCCTAAATTAAATGCTAAACGTGCTTGTTCACTATTGAACTTGGGATTACTATCTTCCAAAGGAAACTGCACTAAAGCAATTGCTACGCGTTTTGCATCTTTGGATGAAAGATTTTTTACTGTCGTGTCAAATAATCGAATATTTGATTGAAAGTAAAAGGCTGCCACTTCTTCTGGTTTCATACTATTAGCAGCTTCTAATGCTTGTTCGTTTGCTTTTTTTAGCATCTCGGCCTCAATCTCTTGAGGTGTACGAGTGTCTAATACTTCTTCTGCTGTGCTACGTGCTGCTTCCATTATAGATCCCATTCTCCACTTGTGGTTTGTTGTTCGGTCACTGCGGGTTTAGCCGCTGGTTTACGAAAAGATGATTTCTTTAATGGCTCAACGGTTGCGGCAGGAGCTTCCGTTGCTACGGCAGCTAATGCTGGAGCAGATGTTACAGTGGCAGGTTTAGAAACGGCTGGAGCGGATGTTGTCTTTTGTACTTGACGTCCGGAAGCTACGTTACCATCGTCATCTTCTGCCGGAACAAAAAGAAGGGCTTGTAATCCAAAACGTCGAGCATAGGTTTGAGCCGCGCCAAATGCCTGGGCGTCGTTTTGTTTAGAACAGATAACCTCTGTTTCTGACTCCATAAATTCACCAGAATCCGCATGTAATAATACTGTGGAAATAAAGTTTTTACCATCTCGATGTGTTGCTGGTTGTAACACAATAATCCCCGCATCGTTCAATGGTTGTTTAACCACTTCCATTACTGTTGGAAGATCTGCATACGTAGATTTAAAGAATGGGTTCTTGCTATCTTTCTTAGCGGATCCAATAGAACGTTGCGCTACTAACAACGCTTTTGTTAAATTTTTAATACTTTCACTTGTTTTCATTTGTTTCTCCTTTTACAATTTTACCATTATTTCTTTTCATTGTCAACATTCTTAAAAAATTCTTTATTAATTCTATAAGCTATATTTTCATATTTCAACACATGATTAATATATTCAACACATTCTTCATATGTATCAAAACATTTTTGATCTAGCACGTTTTGTACGCCGCTTAGTGATTGTACTATAAATCTTTCTTTATAGTTTTTCATTTGTTTCTCCTTCATATTCTTTTAATAAGCGACTAATTTCTTTTCTTGCTTGATATTCTATTAGAGTATTTGCTAAAATCCTAATAAAAAACAAACCTGCTAATATAATAGAATTTTCTAAGCTCACCAAGGCCAAAGTATAAAAGAATACAAAATATATACCAACAGTGGCAATGGTTGAAATTATAGTATTTAATAGTATGTTCATGCAAAATCCCTCTTTGCTGCCTCAATTCGAAAACGGTCGCTGATTTCATTAAAGTTTTCTTCTTCTGCGAGAATAACAGCTTTACCCGATTCTAAGGTTTCAGAATTAAATGGTACCATAATTAATTGGTATCGGTTGTCTTCTAAGCTTAATACTGACAAAGCTTCTGCGTTTGTTTCAATTGATAAAACTTTTTGTACTGTTGGTGATTCTATCACACTTTCCGATGTTTCGGTCGATGTAATTACCACAATTTCTTTATCTTTTTTCCTACTCATTAGTGTCAGTTCCTCTCGTTTCAATGTTAAAATCGCCCGATTCTTGTGTCGGTTTAATACGGACAATATGTTTTGTATACAACAACTCGCCACTCTTCGTGAAGAGGTAAGTATTTTTTGCAGATAAGACAAGACTATCTTTATCCTTGAATGCAAGGTCATGTGTGCTCCCGTCAATCATTATTGCTTGATATTTCATCAAATCTATTATACCCTATCTTTTATTATCTGTCAACGCTTTATTTTCCAATTGAACTAGACCGTCCATATTATTGTTATGACAGAGATTAAAATACTCACACCGCCTATTGTATCCGTTGTTTTCGCACTTTGAAAGATTTCGATCAATGATCCCAGAATTAATACGGTCATTGATTTCACCAATACTATCAATAACGGATAGTTCAAATTCTTCAGGTATCTCGTCGATGATGACTTGCATCTTTGCTTCCGGGTTTATAGTTTCATTCCATGCACCTTCGCATCTATTGCCATCGATAACATTGTTACAAGTTCTAAACTTTTCACCAGTCCCGTTGTGCCCGCAAACACTACATTCTTTGGTCTTATTTTTAATAATATTCTTAGAAAAGACTACATATCCGCAAGTACGAGTTTTGTATTTTTCACCAAGTGTATGTAAGTATTGACTTAATTGTACACTCTCTGCCACAGAGTTTTCGTCATAGGCCATTGACGTTGTTTTAAAATCGATGATGATGGGTTTATCATACGTTGCAATATCGACCACGGCGTCTGCGTAACCTACACTGCTGTCTTCTCCGCTAAACAATTCTACCTTTTCTTCGGTGCTATATACTTTAGTAACATGAGGTAAGAAATCATTTTCAAACTTAGATAGTATAATATGCCCCTTCCTACGAAGGGATTCCCAGGGAGTAGATCCTAAGTCTTTATCTAGGTCATACTTAGAATATTCAATTTGATCTGTGGTTTTTAAATCTACAACAATACCATTAATTTCTGTTTTGTTCCAGTGCTCGTCGAATTCTTCGTATATTGTTTTTGTTATACTAGAATCTTGCAGTTTCTTTAAACCGTGTTCAAATGCTTTACCAATAGCGCTACCAAAAGGTAGGGCACTTCCCACCTTAATTGGTCTGTAACGATTTACATAATGATGGTGCCACGCTTGGGGGCAAGTCCTATATTTTTCGCATTGACTGTGGCTTAATCTATTCGGCATAATATTCATTATATCATTTTGTATATGCTAAGTCAAACAAAAAAGGCACATAAACAGAGTCTACGTGCCTTGATCGTATATTGATTGGTGGGTTTATAATTTAAAAAATTAAGTCTGTTGTGACTGTTGTGCAATGTTCGGTCTTTGCCAATTTCTCGTTCTCAGCACAAAGAGTTCGTAATTTACTTCTTGGGTCTTCTTCTATAAGATTCACTGTATTACTGGGTACTTGGGCTTTTAATTGATGTACTTCGTTGTTGACGAAATATCTTAGGTATTCACCCGGAACAATTAGACCGTATGATAACTGTCCCTGCCCAGCGAATACTAACCCAGAGATTTCTCCCGATGCATTAAAAACCGGACTTCCACTAGACCCCGGTTGAATTGTTGCGGCAATTACTTGCGCTTCTAATGTTTTAATAATAGGTATACCGCCTAAAAAGAAACATAGTAGATTTAAATCTGAGTTTTGTTCTTCTTCAGTACATTTTCTAATTCCTGTCATTAAGGTGATCAAACGTTTATGACTAAAATTACCTCTTGTAATAAGATTGGGTAAAAGAAGTGGGTGTCCAATTACGGTGGCTTCTTCGTACATCACAGGAGAACTGTCAGATACAGAGGTACCAACTTTAAAATCTGTATTTGTGGTAATTAAACAAAGATCGTGTACTTGTGATTGTTTGAATGATGTTACAACCCCTCGCGCAAGATCGGACTGAACTATACCACCATTTTTAACAACTTCACAAACGTGTGCATTTGTTAAAATTTTAGATTCGCCTTGGTCTGATTCTAATACCACACCACTACCACCAGAATTTTCTTTTAAATTGGTGATCATGACGGATGCTAGGGCATACTCGGCATTTGCTTTCGGTCGTAATTTGGATTTAGGAAGAAATACAAGACTGCTTAGTCCTGCAATAACAACGAGTGCTGTTACAATAGTTTTTATTTTTTTGGTCATTTAGACCTCCCTACAATATTGTAGCATCAATATGAAAACGTGTCAAGTATTATTATTGACATTTGACATTTTTAAAATAAACAGAATGTATTGTCTCTTTGCTATTTTTAAGAGGACGAGACCATTCGGTGTCACTAAGCTTTTGTTTATAAAAGTAATTTAGTTTTGTAACTCTTATAATTTTAATTACATTAGGTACATTTTCTTTATTAGAAGCATAACAATGATCGACTTTATAATCAATGGTTTGATCGGGTACAGTATGAGAGGCTAAATATAAAGCTATTAAAGTAATCATTAAAAATCTCCTTCAGCACATTGGAGAACTACAAGGTCGTTAGCTCTCCACATATCGACAACTCGCCGCCTATCGTCGATACAAAATTTTATGTCAAATCTAGTTTTTAATTCAAAATGTAGTATAATCTCTTTAATTAGATCATCGGGTCTGTTGTCTGATCTATGTCGCATAAACAACCAATCGAATGGTACTTTATGTTTTTCCAGCCATCTCCTCGTGTGTGGCTCGAAATTATCGGGCCTACCAGAACAGAGTACAATGTTATGATTTTCTCTCATGCCACGGATAATATCCTTACACCAAACATTTAGATCGTCATTCTCCATTTCCTCGAAGAATGCTTTCCAGTTTTTCTTTTGACCTCTAACATGATGCTCTCGTTTAGATGGGTCACTTAGCGTACCGTCTAAATCACAGATTATTGCTCTAGGCATGATAGGATCTTTATAATAATTTAATACAATACTATCAGCTTCGTCTTGTGTAGGCTTTTCGTATTTGGTAAAAAACATATCGAGGGCTTTATTAGCATGCTCTGTTGTATGAATGGTGTCGTGATGACCGAACCTATTCACGCAACGTTTAAAACACACTTCTCGTGGTACATGTAATACAATAATCTCGATGTAATATCCCGCTTCTCTTGCTAGGGAAATATACTTAGAGCGTTGTTGTTTATTGAAATTTAGCCGATCTACAATAATATCCCGACCCGCAGCTATTGCCTCTTTAAATAAATGAAAGTGTCCATCTTTGCCTTGTTTGTCTTGATTGATGTATATAGAGTCATAGCTAGAAGCTAACGAACTTTTGCCAGCTCCGGGCGGTCCTACTAAGATGGTGAGTTTTTTCATATAACCTCTATAAAAACATGAGGTAGTTTTGAATCATACCCAGGATTAAATTGTAGGAAGAATCACTCTATCTATTACTTGGTTATAACCTATACCCTGGACTGCCAGGAACCTACAATTATTTATTTTTTAAAATTTTATTTATGTATTCAATTTCCTGATTGCTTTCATCAACTCCTGCAAAAATATAAGATTCTAGTTGATGTTTAATATTTTCAGGGTATTTATCACTAATTAGATTACTTATAACTCGTTTGCTTCTAACAAAACGATCAGATTGTTTTTGCGAATCTTCGTATAAGCCATCAATTTTTTTTCGTGAATATTCGTTTATATCTTTAATTGTATGCTCAAGATTTCTAATCTTATCAATTTTATTGGCATTAATAAGTAATTGAGCTATATTAGCTAATGCACTGACAACGAATAAAAATGTAAATAAAGTATCCATACGTATATTATATCACACACCTTTCAATCTGTCAATTTTTCTGTCTAAATAATATCTAGCTTTTTCTAAATCTTCAACTAATTTAGTTGGATCTTTTTTACCTGCCCTTGCTATGTATTTAGTGCAATTAGCCAGATAGAAGTCTTTATCAAGACCCCAATCCTCAATAACATCAATCACTTCGTATTTACCAGAAGTATAGTGAGCTGGCTTATTTACATTACTATTTAATTTGCTTTTTAGTTTTGACATTTTGTTTTAACCATTCTATTCTATAAGTTTGTAATAATTCTAATGTGGTTTTGTGTTCTGAAATTAAAGATAATAATGATTTATTTAAAAATTTATTTTCTTTTTTTAGTTGTTGATTTTGTTTTTTTAAATCAATTTGACTCATACTCCAGTACTTCCGAATCCTTTGTCGTTTCTTGTAGTTTCTTCTAATTGGTCTGCTTCTACAAACAATGCCGTTGCAATTGGGACTAATACGCCCTGTGCAATACGGTCGTGTTGTTTAATTGAATATTGCTCGTTGTCAGATTTATTCTCCATGATTACACATACTTCACCTGTGAAATTTTTGTCTATCGTACCTGGAGAATTACTAACTCGAAGTGGCGTCTTAAACGACAACCCAGACCGAGGTCTTACTTGAATCTCATACCCATTAGGAATACCAAATGATAGACCAGTGCGTACTAATACGGTGGCTCCTGGGTAAATAGTAATATTTTCTAATGCGTGTAGATCAAACCCGCTATCACCTTCTCTTTGATATTTTGGGATAATGGCGTTTGTATCTAGTCTTTTAATTTTAACAGTTTCCATTTACTTACGTCCTCATTCTTAATGAATACTAAATCTTGGTCAATAGTGTAATGATTTGTAGGATTTACTACATTTATCCACATACCTAGTACAGAAAAACCATTAGGTCTTTCGTAAAGGTTTGTTACTTTTAAAGCTACATCAGTGTTATTTTCGTGTTTGTAAAGATTCCCGATTTTCATGATAATATTTTATCACAGTTTCTCTAGATGTGCAACAATTATTTATTTCTACTTCTTGACCATCTAATTTCACAAATCCAATATAAAAAGCATCCATCCTGTGGCAACTTTCGCAACATTGTGAGTGATCGGAATGTTTATTACAATTCAATTTTAGTTTTTGCATATTCAATACTCGCTACTGGTATATATTTTGGTTGTTCATTTTCAAACATTAATCGAAATGATTTGCCATTAATTACGTAATATTGGTCTGTTGGTACTGTTATTGTTTTCATTAAACGTATTTGTTCGTTTAACGACTCAACCCTACCCTTTAGACGTTCAATATCGTCTATCATTTTTGTCATATTTTCTTGTGTTAAATCATATACTTTTCCGCGTATATGCGTATTGACATTCCAAAAAGACATTAAAAAGTTCCCTTAACAATTGTTCTAATAGCAAGCAGACGACCGTTCTCACATGCAGAAGAAGAGTAATATGTCCCACCTTGTTCTAACTCGTGATAAACAGGACTTACGTTTAATGCCCATCGGTCTCGTCCCATGTTGATGTAATATACACCACCACTACCATATTCACCATATTCTACGTACTCGTCTTGAGCTAATTGAAAGAAATCACAGGAAGTCGCTTGTACAGCAAGGTTGCAAATACCCAGCGAAGCCACTGCTTCTGTGTTGCTTTTTAGCTGCAACGATACAGAATGTGATTTGTCATAAATCAATACAGTATTGTTAGAAGCTACACAAGTAATATCTTGTGTGGCAAACGCGTTGTTAATAGATAGGACACTTAGTAAAGCTAATAATAGTTTTTTCATATGGGTATATTATGACACACTCTATTTAATTTGTAAAGTAATAATTTTACCCAATGATTTAATTTGGTCTAGCAAATACAAAGAATCGTCCGGGTTGATAAAAATACGAACGTCTTTGTTTACTAAGTCATAATATAACCTATTTTTTGCTTCGTAAGGTGAATTATATTCTTTTGTTTTAAGTTCCACGTTCGATCCGTCATTCATCACTGCCATTACCAGTGCTACCCATTTTTCATTTTGTTTTGTATCTTCTTGTTTTACTTCTACTTTTTTCTTTTTAAAAAACATATTTTCTCCTTTAATTAAGTAATTTCGCAATTACCACCAGCGCATGCTAGGTTTTCTACACGATTAGTATTATCATCTAATTCTCTTACTTTTGTTAAATCAATTTCTTTTACAAGAGTATTAAATTTGTTAAAAGTCTCTACGTTACAAGTTTCAAACGGTGCTTGTTGATAAGTTCCACCATCGTAAGGCAAAAGACTAATCCCCGTGTAACTTGCCCGATTATCCCACATAAGATTAAAGAGTTCTTCTACTTCCTCTTTTTTATAGGAGATCGTCACACTTACATTGTGATTGTTTAATCCTGAGTTATGACCAGGTTTAATCCAGTTATCTTGATACATAATGGTGCGTTCAAATATAGATTTAACGTTTTCCATTTCTCTAGTAATAGCACCTTTGGGTGATTCTTGAGGAATAGTAACAACAACGCCGTTTGCAGAAAACAAATCATCTTCTACTAAATCCGGTACTACACTTTTAAGATATAATGTCAATGCGTCATCTTTATTCATCCGAACACGACGGAGGTAATATTCAGAATGCCTTGCGTGAATGCCCGATGAAGACCCCAACACACAAGAAGCCGTGCCCTCGGGTTTAATAGTAGTGACGCGGGCTGCCGGATTGATGCCTAGTTTTGCTGCATATTTAGCGTTTACTTCTTTTGCTAAGGTCGCACCTTCTTTTAACCAATCAGCATTAATAAGACCAGATGTATCGGCAATACCAGTACTACTAACGCCCAGCAGTGCTTCTGATTCTGTTGTCATTTTCCAGATTGGTCGTAGATAAGGGAAGTCTGTATATGCTGCTTGTAATGTACCTAGTAGCGTTGCAGAATATACACGATTGAGCCAGTCTTTTTTGTCTTTAACTCCTGTTTGATTAATAGTGGTGAGATTACAAAATTGATTGGAGTTAAGACTAATCTCCGCGCAAGGGTTGGTTCCTAAATTTTCATCGTTAGTCCAAAAGAACCCTGGTTCGCCTGAGTTACTATCAATGCACATATCAAAGATATATTTAAATTCATCTTTAGTAACAGCCCCTCTTGGTAAAACGGCGGAGTTATTTGCTCTTGCACGATAAGGATGTTTTTCCCACCAATTCCCGTGTTTAGATTTTAACATATCTTCGTCTGTTCTATCAAATAAACTAATTAAAGCTGCTCGTCTAATTCCACCAGACAAAACACAATCAGCAATAATACAAACTAAATCATGTACTTCGATTGGTTTTAGTCTACGACCATTGGCGTTTTTTAATCTTTGTTCTACTTGTTCTAGCATTAATTTTAATGGTGCTGGACCCGGCGCTTTTGCACCTGTTGTAACTAGATAACTACCTTTGGGTCTAACATTACTAAAATCATATACAGGACGCATACGACCAAAAAAGTAAGCATCCATTAAAGCATCAAGTGCTTGCGCCCATCCTGTAATACTATCGTGTACTACATAGATACCTTCTTCTCGTGGTGATTGCACAACAGGGAGTTTATTGACATGTCGTCGCTGGCAAGAAAATCCTACACCTGTGCCAGATAGTAAAAGAAATAAAGTTTCCCCAAAAGAACGAACATCATCAATGTGTAAGAAAGAACAGTTATATGAACGAATATTATTTTTTTCAATTGCCTCGCCACCAAATTGTAATGCTCGCATAGAAGGCATTACTTTATATTCATGTACTCGTTGGAATGCTTTTACAATATCTCGTGATAATTTTGGAAACTTATCCAAGTGCATTTGCATATTACGATTTAATGTTTCTTCGAATACCTCACGTCGTCCAAAGTTTTGTAAATGTTTTGCGTATGTTCTAAACGCTACAATGTCTGATAATAGCTTGTTGCTTTGATTCATAATTCTCCTAGTTGTTTTTGCGAAGTTGGTATTTTATCACAATATTTAAAGATTGTCAAACTCTTCTTGTAATAAATTAAATTCTTTTTCAAGCAAATCAATTATTTTTATTTTAAAATCGTCGTTTAACAACTCGCTATGTATAACAATTTCACCATATTCTGACCTATCATGCAAGCTAAATCCTTTATTTGCTCTACTTAAAAAAGTTTTAATTCTTGCAATTTGCGCCGATAATTTATTTGCTTTATTCAAAGTTTCAATATTCATAAATTACTCACATTCTGCAACGCCTTGGGGTGAGCTATATTCTCTTCCGCAAGAACATTTATGTTTTTTAGGTTTTGGTTTATGATTTTTCTGTAGTGTTTTTAAATCATTAAACATAATATCTAATAACTCTATTTTATATTTAGCCGGGTGATCTTTACTTAATATAGTTGTATTAATTTCATCAGGAATAAACCCTGTTAAATTTTGTTTTTTTACTAAATCAAATGGTCCGGGTATAGACGCGTCTCCTTTTATATTGTATTGTGAAGTATACCAAGCTACTGGTAAATCAACTGCATCCTCTCTACATGTCTTAAACATTTTATAATGTTCTCGTTCTGACATTTCATAGGCAAGCCAGACGCTTTCTAATACTAATTGATAGTTTAACCACCAACTCCCATTTTTATCACGAAAATCATTAAATCTTTCAATATGTTTTGTTTTTTCATAAAGTAGTTGATCTGTATTTAATAGTAACGAAACGCCATCTAATAAAGAGAGAAGGTCTTCTTTGTTTATTTTAGTTGAGTAGTTTTTCATATTATTTATTATATCATGTATATATTATTAATGCAAATTAATTTTTATTTTATATCCGTTGGGGTATAAACGTCGGCTTATGAAAAAGAATTATACCCTATCAGGTATAATAAATGTGCCATTCATTCTTCTCTCCACAATTTCTTTTTTGTGAAGTGATGACGAATGACATATCTACCTTTGCTATCCTGCACTAGCTCGCCTTTTAATTGCCCAAATCTCCAAGACTGTTTGGAGAATCTACCAGATATATGTTCTAATTCATCCAAAGATAAACCTGTGATTTTACTTGCCATTTTACCTTCGTCGTTTGATAGATAGCATACATGTTCCATACATATATTGTATCATGTTTAAAATAAAAAGTCCAGCATAGTTTTTGTCTACGCCGGACTAGTTGAAAGATGCCGTAACAATGCCACGGACACGGGCCTAACGCAGTTTTTACTAAAAAGGAATTTCCATAGGAGTTAAATCGTCATGATTATCAGGATGATTATCAGGGCTATCCGGTTTTGATTTATTGCTCGCGTAATTGTTTTGCTCCATAAACATTGAGGCTAATACCAACGCTTCCTGTAGTTCACTAGGATTCGCTGAGTATTTAGTTGATACACTTTCGAGCACCACATTACCACTACCATCAGTGGTGGTACGAACACTTACTGCCACTTCGTTTTCGTCATAGGATTCACTAACCATTAATACTAAACTTTTTTTAATCATATTTCTCCAAACATATTATATCAATATACTTTATATAAGTCAATTATTATTTTGTGATAATAAGGTAATTAATTCATCTTTATCTATTTTGTCATAGAAATCATTCGCGGGGAATTGCGACGTATTTGTAAATAGCTCTGCACTTTTACGATAAACTTCTTCTTCAAATTGATCATTGATCTCTTCTAAGAAGAGTGGGCCTTGTTGTTTTAAAACAGAAGTCCGTTCTTTTAACAGCTCGTCATAAATATTTTGTAGTTGTTCTCTGTTATCTTCAAGCCAATAAATAAAATTCATCATAGAAATATTCTATCACAACGACGCTACTTCGTCAATCTTTTCTTTTACGGCTAGTGGTATTGGATGTTCTGCGTCAAAATACATTGGCGAATGTTCTTTAATTTTAGACACTTGTACAAAATTCTTAAATAAATCTTTCATATCTAACATATGCATACTTAGATACCATACAAACTTTAGGTTGGTGGGGCCAGCTCCGTCAATCTCGTCTGCCCTCACTGCCCATTTAGATAATAAACGAAACAAAGGTTTCATTAATGGTCGAATCTTTGGGAATGCGGCTGCTGTCATTAGTACCCAAACATGAGGAAAGCGACCTAAAAAGTCCCGGCCCTCAAGTTTCCTGTCTGTATTAAATACAAATAGATGTGTCAGTGCATACCATAATATCTCTCGTGGTACTTTAGTTTCTCCAATAGCTATACACCCGGCGGCAATACCAAGGTAGTCATCCCATTGCTGCTGCCCATATGTATTGTTTGGTGTCCTTGCGACGTTTCCTTTTTCTACATAGTTATTCCTAATATATTCGGCGTAATTTAAGTAATTCTTCTCGTCGCTATTAAAGAATACTTTAGCCACTGCTAATGTCTCACCTGTGTAGATGAGTCCATTGCCGCTATCTCTCCAATGTATTCGGGGTTTTACTCCGCCATTAACATCAATGTACCTACTAACGTGTGTTTTATATTCTGATAAGTTCATTCTATCACCTCTGTGTATCCATAAAATTTAATCATTCTGTCTTTAAATTTATTAAGCGATGGGGTTTCACCATATGTATTCATATAGAATACTATTATTGCTAACAACGGTACTCCACTATAACATCCTAGTTCTGATATTGTTTGCTCAATGTTATTCGCATTATCCTTTTCTAAATAATGTTTTGACTTATTAAGTGTTTCATAATACTTAGTGCAATCAATCTTCATTATTTTCTAATCCTAATATTGTTGTGTTGCCACGTTGACGTATCTCGTCTGTAAACTGCACACCCATCTTGCGAAGTTTTCGCTTAACCGTCATCTTTGTGTTAGGCAAGGAAGTTGATGTGCCCTCTAATAATACCTCATTATCCAGCGATACAACCTTGTAGGTACATCTTGATGGGTTAATAACAACACTACAAAATCTATTGTTTACCATTATATACACTTTGGATATAATCTCTTCTTTATTTTTCTGAACATAACGTATTCTAGTGATCATACATCCTTTTAAATTTTGAGATATGGCAGGGCGCGACTCCTACTAGTGGTCGTCTCTTCCACACTATGAATTTAAGGTAGTTAGCAGGTGACGAACCCAACGCCATTCTCATAAATTCAAAGACCATCTTTCGATGCCCTATCGTGCGTGTCTCCAGTGGCGGCTGTGCTAATAACAATACTAGCGCCTATCCACAGCGTTGCTGGTTTCCCTGTATCAGTTTTAAGCCAGCTTTCCACACCGCATATCTCTAGTGTTTATTATACTACAATTATTATTTATTGTCAAGAGTGTTATTAATCTGATCTAACGCGGCATTATAACGATTTTGAAAGTCGGTAATTATTTGTTTTTGTTCATTAATTGCTAAAGTGAATCCTTGGGTAAACGCATATTCAAATAAACTTAATTCAGCACTTGTTGGTGTGGTTCTAAATGCATCATTTCGATTTTTAATATACGTCGCAATTGCAGACTCTAGATGTTTTTGTAAATTCATTTCTTCCACTTCTCCATTACTTCACGTGCTAGTAGCGATGATTCTGTATCAAAATATTGTCGCATACCAGTGCTTTGAGATTCAACAGTGTGTCTATGCTTTTCAATTTGTTCAAGAGCCTCACGGTACTCGTCGCGCTCTTGTTTTAGGCGGTCAAATTCTTCTGGTTGTAAGCACTTGTGTGTGGTGCTTCTTATTGGAGGTAAAGTTATGGCGTAACTTGTTGCAGTAGTAAAACCAAAACAAAGTGGGCAAGGTCTTTCAATGTGACTCCAACTGTGTAAATAACAATTAAACATACTCACTCATCTTTCTCAATGCGCTCTATATTTTGCAGCGCCTCACTTAGTATTCTTGGCTCTAAAGAATTAAATGGCTCAAATCCGACACAAGATTTAATTGCTGACTTTGCCACACTTAATGCTGCTTTAAGACGATCAATTTCTATGATTTTTTGCATTCCACCACGATCAAAATCATTTCGTTGCCTTCTCAACTTTTCGTTTTCGACTTTAAGCCGCTCGATCTCGCTTAATTCATTCGGCAACACCTCACGCACACGGATCATTGACTCGTTTGGTACTATACCGCGCTGGTTAATGTTATGAACAAACCAATCCAATGAATCAGAATTTATTCTTTCTTCGAACCAAAACTCTCTTGCCTTGCGCTCACTCATTTGAACCGCCTCCGGCATAATAAGGTAGTGACGCTAGTAATTCTGGAAAATACTTTTTAACTAATTCTCGTTTGCTTTCCCTAAAATAGTGAATATTAAAGTCGTTTTTTGCTAGGTCTTTTAGCGTGTTAAGTAAGTCTGTGTTTTGTTTTTGTAGCGCGGTGACATAATGAAAAACTTCTTGTGCGTATTCAGAAATATCAAAGTGCTTCACTGGCTCAGGTGTCGGCGAGTCATTTGATAAAACTATTGATGTCATTGGTTTTAAAATTGGAACCCTAACTCTATTAGTAATTAAATAATTTGTTTTTTGTTCTAAGGTCATTTCTCGCCGCCTTTCATATAATTAAGAAGCTCCGCTATAGCATTTGCTTTAAGATACTGATTGAAATGATTATGGTCCTGATCGTATTCCGACAGCACGGACCTAAGCGCCTCGACTTCCATTCTTAAAAGTTTAATTATTAAATCAGTTTCACTCATTTTTGCTCCGATGCTGTGAATGTCTCAGAGTAATACCCACCAACAATAAATTTCTTCACCCCACGAATAGATTTAATCCAAACGACTTCCTCCATTGTATTCAAGTCATTTGGTTCGTCGTTATAAAGATACTCGGCGATTTTCTTAGCCGCATCCTCCTCGTCCCATGGCTTTCCAAATTTATCGTCATCCCAATCGTTCCAACCGTCATTAAAGTGCTCATGCTTAAATCGATAAATCATTTTTCACCACCTTTGAGTTGTTTTTCGAGCCAGTCAATTGCGGCATCTAGTACGGGGTCGTCGTCATCGACGACAATGAAATTCTTTTGGTCTCTAAACATGGATATTGCCAATTTAAAACCGTACTCTGCGCCATGTTTAAAGTCGGCAATTGAATACATCCAAGCAGGGTATTCTCGTTTTGTGTGAGGTATTGATTCAATATTGGCAAACTTTTCAGCCGCCTCTTCGATCTGTTCTTTTATTGATTTCATTTGTCTACATCCCATCCGCCTAATTCGGCTATAACAAAAAGCAATGCTAAAATGGTAAAAAAAACCACAACAATTGGGGAAAAAATGATAACGAAAACACCTTTCAATACATCTAGCGAAAATTTCATTTCACAAATCCTCCCCACTCACCGCGCTACTTGGCTCGGGTGTTTTTAAAACCAGGTGCTTATTTTCACCTTTTACAAACCAATAAATTTTTAAATTAAGGTGCACTAAAAGTTGATCCAATAAAAATCTCAATTCATCATCGTTTAATTCGGAAGTGTATGCGGGCTCTTTCATTCCTTCTCTCCCCCAAACACTCTTTTCCATTCAGCGCTGTTTTTAAATTCGCGGGCGCGAACAATCCCGTGGCAAGCCAGCCTAGTCCTTCTGGTTCTTTCCATGTAATATGGTTCTCCCGTTTCTTCATCATTCCACATGTACTCTTTAACTTTACGTTCACGCCATTCTGGCTCTTTTGAATAAAACTCAATCACATCCCGCGCTTTTTCTGCGAAGGCGAGGAGTTCTGAGTATGTTTTAACAACGTATCGGCTAACGTCCTCTGTTAAAGTGACGCTTGCACCTTGCTCACATACTTTAATCAGGCCTTGAAGCATTTCTTCGGTGCATTTTATTTTTTCAAGTTCGGTTTTATTCATATTTCTTTAAGACCTCTCTCGCGAGTTTGCCGCCCAGAAAGAAATGTATTTCATCCGTGCCTTGCATTTCGGTACATCTTTGCCAGTCATCGCTTAAAATTACTGTCCCGTTGTCATCGTTGTCTAAATCCCAATTGTGTTGGTTCGAATACCATTCAAGCGCCTGAGTTTTTTCTTTCAACTCATCCAGCAAGCTTAAAATTTCTTTTGCACCAGCCGATTTAATTGCCCGACCGTTGATATACAAAACAGGTCTACCAGCCGCCCAAAACTCAAGCTCGGCCTCACAATCTTTTCTTAGTTTATCAACGTCCACGGTTCGGGTCATTTGTAAACTTCAGCCATTCTGATCATAATTAGACTTTTAATTGCCTCTGGGTTTTCCATCTCATAGCGATAGTGAGCTAAAAACAAAGCCTCTCTTAATTCGCTTGGAGTAAATCCATGTGAAGCAATTGCATTCTCAAACATTTTCACCAAGTTATGAAAAGCAGAGTCGTTTCGATATCTTTCGTCCAATCGTGAGTTTCTATAGTCCTGCATTATCTTTCCCTTGCTCATTCAGTTTTTTCTCAATGTAATCCGCAAAAAGTTTGTTTGTATCTGGATTGTCTAAGAAGTCACCAATAGCTAAATCAGACGCCTCATCACTCCTCAGCAACGTCAAAATCCGCTCTCGCTCGAAGTGGGCACCTGCTTTGAAGCCCAACTTTCTATGGTTGGCGCAAACCACTAAGCTCATGCCTTCAGGTGTTTGAATTAACTGTAAAAGTGCTGTTTGATCAGGACAGTTTAAATGCTCTAAACGGAATGCTTCAGCCGCCGCTTCCAATTCCTTATCTGTGGGGGTCATCTTATGAAATATCCTTCCATGAAATAAAGAGAATCAATCGTGTTGTTTATTCTTTCCTGAACATCATCGGGTAGCGTTTTCATTACTTCCGGTTTTATTCCTTCAAGGTAACCTTGGCAGTGAAGAATTTTTGAGCTTATAACTTCTCCGGTTCTTTTTTGCTCGTCTTTTAAAAATTGCAATTTACCGTATAAATCTTGTCGATTCATTTCTTATCCTCTCTACTTCGGAGATACGCGCTCGCTTTAGACATCCAAGCAGCAAGGCGGTGGACTTCTTCTGCGTTCAATTCAATGCTGGATATATCTAGACGATCTCGCCCAGCCACATAAACAACGTAATTAATCGCATATTCCGTCTTTTCAAATCCCGCGTACAGTTGCCCATGTTTTAAAAAACTTGGCTTCCGCACCTTTTTACTGATCTGTTTAGATTTGTTGTAATTCATTTCGCACTTATTCCAGGTAAATTTTTCTCCGCTCTTTTCTTACAAATCTTACATATTCCTTTTTTGCTCACGTTTCCTCTAAATATTGAGTAAGACTCACCGTTGTTGGCATTCCATCCGCGAGAACACATAGGAAGACCAAAATCCATTATGTTATTCTTAGGGACCTCGTAAAGATGCGAAACGCTTTTGTGCTGACTGATTCGGCTTAATCCGGGTCTGTAAGTTATTTTTTCATTCATCTTTATTTTCTCCGTTTAAACTTAATTTCAACGGGCACTGCTACGGCGATTGCATTAACACCATTAATTAGAGCATCCGCCTCGTGAGAAAATAATGAGGGAAGCCAACTAATATTATTTTCATAGATGTTCGCAAAAAAAGTTCGCGTCTCTACGTCGGGGTCTTCGGGGAGGACTTCGCGGACGTGGATATATCCTGTCTGCTCCCATCTTGTGGCCTCCTTATGACATCCTTTGATGTCGCTATATTCTGGCCCAATCCAAAACTCCCTAGGCTTCTTAATCTCAGGCTCTTTCACTTCTTTCGGCACATACGTCACGCCGTTGATCACTACTTCATGCATCATGTATTTATTATCTCACAAACAATGAACATTGTCAAGCTGTTCTTTTTTAAACTCATTCAAAGATTCAAGATCTTTCATAAGTCTTTGAATACAATCAGCATTTGGGTTATACTCGTTACATATAGCTAGTTCATTTGCTATTGCGTTTTGTACTATGTAATGTAGCCGTAGTCGTAAGTCCCTACATTCTTTATTATATTCAATTACCAATATACTAAGACCTATCACTACACCTACAGCAACGCAAGCTAATACGCGTTTTAATGAAGACATAATACCTTTTTAATTTCCTTGTTAATCTTAACACGAGTCTCATTAGTATCATCTCCTGCTATTTCAAATACAATATATTCCTTACCCACCTTTACTTTATACAAAGTATTTGTAGGTTTGATATTCACTTCCACTTTATATTTATCGTAGTAATAGAATATCTTTCTCATTATGTCAACTAACCTTTCTTGTTTCAATAAAGAATTTTAACTTGCTATTGTATATAGCCACATCATGCTCTCGGTATTTAAGTGTGTTCATTGTAGTTACGGTGACGTCCTTATCAATACCAAACATCCACTTACCAAACGCAATACACTCATTCTTTGCACTAGGGGTATAAGTGTTCCACTGCGTCTGCCAGCTATACGTATTGTCTTTAAACTTAATTAATTTAATTGTCATTTCTTGCTCCACTTCTCCAGCACTTTACGTGCCACTTGTAGCGTAAAAGAGTCTGGCTCATATTCTCCGTCTATTGTGTCCTGCATTAAGTCAACTAGCTCTTCCAAAGCATCTCTGTACTCGTCGCGTTCGTTTTTAAGTGTCTTGATTTGGTTATCCCGTTCAATTATATTATCTCTATGAAGTTTAATAGTTTTAGCTGCGCTTTCTGATGCACTAAAATAATCAATTTTCCACTTTTTATTTTCCGCTTTTAATTGTTCAATTTCTTTTATAAGTTTATTGTTTTTACTAGAAAGCTCTAGATAGTCTTGATCATTACTGTTCTTATCTTCACCTAGCTTTTTTAGCTCGACTTTTAAACGCTCGATCTCAGTCTGTTCATCGGGCAGCACTTCTCTATAAAGTACAGCGCCCTGACTATGCTTTGGAAGAAAATCATAATCATATACTTCAGCACCATAATTCCAATTGTCAATAATCCAAACTTCTTTAGGTTTTTTTGTAATCATTTTTTATTCTCCAATAAATTCAAACAGTTGTTCTTCGCCAAATTTCCTAATTAAATTCTTTATAAAATTTTTATCTTCTTTATTTTCAAAAATCCATTTTGCATCAAGCCCGTGTCTACGAAGAACTATGTAATTACTTTGACAATACAAAACAAATTTAGTAAAGCTGGTATAATTATACATAGGAGCAATTAATTTAGCAAGGTCAACAACAGGTTTTGAATATAAATTTCTCGATTTTTTTCTAGTCATATGTTTAGTTGCCTCCTTTAAAATTCCTCTATTATGTAATTTATAATAAAGTTTTCTATTTTTAAGTAATTTAGTAAATGAATTATACTTTAAAGCTAATTGTATTAATTCTTCATTAGTGAACTTACTCATATCCTCTACTCCCTATCCTTTAAACCATGATCATAATACCAATAAGGTTCATCATCGGGTTCACCGTCATACGGCGCATCACCTGTACCATCAGGATTAAACTCATCGGCAATGGCATCAGAGATAGCAATGAGAACGTCCTCGTCTGTCACAACATTATCCTCACCATCAAGAGCTGTGATGTGTAGTACATCCTCTACAAATAACATAGGCATACCACGTCTACCATCAGCATCAGCACCATAGTTATTGTCTACAAAATAGTCAACTGTAGCAGTGACATAGTATACGTTGCCTTTTGCTTTTACATTACCTTCAAAAATTTGTGATGGCATAAGTGGGTCTCCTTATTTAATCTTAATCTCATCTACCAAAGTAAATGTCACTTGGTATACTTTAATACTTTTAATATCGTCGGCGTGACCATTATTAATGACTTCTAGATATTCATTAACTGAATCTCTTGCTGCCTTCCTAGTATGAGGAAGAATACTTTCAATGGTACATCCGTCATAGTCTGTAACATCATCATTATTAGTTGTAATAAAGTAACGATTTCTTTTAATAGCCATTTTATTTTTTCCTTACATTCTTTGCGACAAATCCTTTGTCTGATTCATATTTATCATACACTACTTTTTGGTCTTCTGCAAGCACTTTAAATCCATCACCCATTATTTGGGAATAATGAACAAACACCTCGTCATTACTATCATCGTCAATGATAAATCCGTAGCCTTTTCTGTCGTTGAACCAAAGCAATTTACCTGTATTCATTTCTGTACTCCCATTGTCTCTACCCACAGTGTGCCATATTCGCTATCGTATGTCAAATCATTAATTTGTTCGTACTTATCATGTGGCGTAGCATTAAACTCCTCGACCTTAGCTTTTAAATAATTACGAGCTTTATCAAGATCAGAGAATACAGCTAAGTTTTCGCTGTCACTATACGCTACACTATTTATTACAATGTATACAATATCCATTTGTCTCTCAGTGAAGCTTAGACTTATCAAGATCGTCTAACTCACGTTTAAAATTGGCAGCGTCACCTGTTAGTCCTTGCGTCACAGCCATCTCTTGTATGATGTTAAGAAGCATGTCTACAGGACTACTGAAGTGACTTGTAATACCAGACGCAAGTCCTAGCTCCACTGTCGCAACCAACCAATTGATTAGGTCTTCTGTATCTTTTACAAACTTCTCATGTTGTTCAGGTGTTCTATTCTGTTGTTTCATAAGTCGCTATCCTCAATAATGTCAACATCAATATCATGTCTATCTATGTCAGACCTATCATCTATAATGTCGTTTAAAGATTGTCTAAGACATTCTCGGAATGTTGTGTCATCACCATCCGCCATCTCTTTGCAAGATGCGACAACACCGAGAGCCGAAGCGGTAGGTGTTAGCATCGTCAATATTGTTAGAATGATTAATAATGTTGTCAATTTCATATCTTCTCCTATTGTATCAGATATATTGTTTGTTGTCAACACAAGATAGATAATACAAAATGATTCAAATTTGTCAGAAAAAAGACGTAGATCACCCATTACGGTGGATTTAATTTCAACATTTTTCATCATGCTAGATATGCTGTAAAAAATTACAAATCATATCAGGGAGAACGTATATCCTTATACGCCGAACATTTGTCAGTTCTTCCCACCGTGTCTCTAGGCTATGCTAACTCCAATATGTATAGCAATCAATTCACCTAGAGCTTTGCGGTCACCTTGCGCTTGCTCATGATAAACACTGTGGCGCCCTTGTATCTTTGAAACTAATAGCGGCACAATTTGTCTAGCTGCCATAAAACTATGGACAGCATATATATTATCCCACACTATCCCATTATCTGTCAAGTGTATTATAATACAATTTTAGCAAGTAAGTTTGTGAAGTTAATATGGTGTATGAGTATTACATATCTAACTCTATCAACTAAATTCATTTAATTATATCCTATCTTAGTCACTACTTGCACTAGCTAGTAGCGCGAACATTAGTATTAGTATTGCAAATACCATTAGAACCTCACTTCAGGTGTGCTATTTTCTTCAAGTAACCGTTCTGCTGCTTCGTCTTTAATTTGCTCAATGATGTCTTTGTTGGGCCACTCATCGTCGTGAAAGTATAGTCTTACCTCATCCACATAACCATTGCCGAGTAACACGCCTCGTGCCGTAACGTCAAAACCATAGTCACTATCATAACGTACCTTTAAGTATTTCATTCTTACACCTTTCTTAATTCTACATATCCACCATAGTAACCATTAGATTCATTACGGTATTCAAGATCGACATGGCCCTTGTCTGTGATTAGTTTAAGGCTATATTTTTCAATCATGTTATACTCTGTTCTCTCCACAACCTCTCCCATTGGCACCTCTGCCACGCCCACGATCTTAAATGGTAGACTGGGCATATCTACTGTCTCGAACCATGATGTGCTACAACAGTCTCCTGTTGCGTCTAATGCGAAGTCTCCCTCTGTAGTTTTTAATGTTAGCATATCTTTGCTACTGTTTATTTCATATCCTGTCACTGTCTTGTTTACTAAGTCTTGTAAGTTCATGTTATCCTTTTACTTTATTCATATTGATTGCAGGTTTAAGTCGTCGCCATTGACGCGCTGTTAATAAAGTCCATCCCATTTGTTTTATAGTTTCTTCTGAGATATAACCTCCTGTATATAAGAAATAAAAGACATGATCTAACTCGTGCATGTCATCCATGTTATTAGCAAACACAAAAGGTATCCTGTCATGTTTTAAACAGTGCTCCTTATAAGATTGTTTTTTTTCTTCAATATTCAATAACTTAAATGCTTGTTCTTTTGTCATACTTTTACTCACTGTTACTTCTGGGGTATTTCCTGTATCAACGGTTAATGTCAACGCCCCATCTGGTGTCATATAGTAGGCTGATCTACTATACACAACATTAATATTATTAACAAGACTATCAACGTAAAGTCTAGTCACATCTTCGTTATTATTTGGGTTATTATTTGGCATATATTCCTTTCATTTAAAACGGTACTTCATCCATATCAATAGTACGTTCTTCTTTAAATCCTAGTAGCCTTGCTAGTTTTGCGCCTTGATTGTCAAGCTCATCGACTAGATATGTAAACCTGCTGCCGTCATCGGGCAGCTTTAATGCGTTAGATAATACAAGCACTGCGAGTTTTACACCGTCATTTTTTGCTTCATTAATATCTCTATTATACTCTGTTAATGGTAGCGTTAATCGTTTCATTGTTCATTCTCTTTCTTTGTTTCATTCAATATTTTATCGGCCTCTGCTTTACCATAAGAACAAACTAGGGCATGATAGAATACATGATTGTCACTTGGATATTCTGCAAAGTCCTCTTGTTCAGTGTCGAAAATATAGTTGAGTACCTTCTCAATACTCTCTTTGTTCATATTAAATAAGCCCATATTATACTATCCCTCTCTTATTACCATATCTTACATTGACACTTAAGTCAAGATATTATTTACAAAACATTGATAGTATTGACAAGCCAATACCAAACACTAACCCCACAAGTCCGGCTAGTATGGTAAGGATTAAAGGAAAAAATAGCACTATTACTAATATTGTTACCATAAATTAAACCTCATTCTTTTTAATAAAAATTGTTCCATAATGATTATGTCTTTTATTATGTAAATTAACAAATAAAACTTCCGCGTCCAAAACCATTTTTTCAATGCAGTATATCTCATTTTTTAAAACAAAAACATCTATTAAATTATTCATTTTTAAAAATGCTTCACTAGTGCTATTTGCCCTTATTTTTTTAAATGGCGCAAAGGGTAAATGATTACTTTTTCTATATTCAAATATATATTCATTCATAATATACACCCCTTGGTTTATTTATTTAATAGCGTAATACTTTCCACCACACTACTAAACGCTGCGCACGTTAACGCTAACATTACACCTGCTATTAATAATTCTACCACTTTCATATTCTATCCCCTCGTTTATTTTATTGTTATTCTAAGTCTAAACTATCAAGTGCTTCAAGATCATCTTGCATTGTCATTTCAATTTCTTCAATGCGCTTTGTTAATTCTTCTATCATAAAATCCTTATCATTTGACTTACTTTTATACCAGAATGATCTAAGTAGTTTCATTTGTTTATACACCTTTGGATACTGTAACATATTATGCGACCTTTCTTTGTATTGTTTCATTCAATTGAATGACATTATTAGTGTTCATCATTTCACTTTGTAACTTGACAATATTCTCGTATAGCATGACAAGATAAACAATATCCACCTTCTCACCATTCATTACTCTTTGTTTTGTTTCGGCAAGTGCATTGATATACACCTGCCATTTATATTCTAACATATATTATCCCCCTCTCTTTTTATTTTAAGCGCTCATGGCCTTATTAAAATAGCCTAGTATTTCCTTAATATCACGCTTTGTTAGTTTAATATACAACCATTGCGCGGTATCTTTAATGGCTAGTATTCTATCATTACGATTTTTTTGCCCCGCTATATACTCATAGTCATTATCCGTTAGCATAAATAAAAAGTCATCGACGTTACTGGTAGCACGGTAGTCATATTCATTATCTAAAGTGTCGTCAATATATTGTTTTGCATTCCAGTCATCAAAACTATCATACTCTTTAAAGCGCATTTTAGTATTACCTAATGACAAGTGTGCCTTATCCATACCATAGTTTGATTGCATTGTCTCGATAGGTGAACACGTTACGTTACCACTAGCGTCAATAATAACATGGGTTTTAGTCATGCGCTTGAAATTATCGCCTAGGTTATGAGAACAAAATACACGACCATCGGAATAGATGGGAGCAATGTCGTCTACAATAATTTGTGTTCTATCGGCAGAAATAAGGAATACAGAGTAATAACCTGATACTTGATTGGTCGCGTAATTAGTCGCAAGTAAATGGTGCAATAACGCTTCACTATCATTAGTCGTGCGTGTATTGTATGCCTCTGTATTTGGCACGTCCACTACTCCGTTATGCGTTAGAAAGTATCCGTCAAGCTGAAAGGGATGAGCGTAGTCTATACCCTTGCCATTAGTGCTAGTCCTATGGTGCACCACTAAGCTAGAAATACCTTGCGGCATTGCCTCATTAATCATTGCCATAAGATCAAAATAAAATACACCTTGATGCATTGCCTTGAGTGTTTGAATGTCGCCATTCTTTGATTTAATGATGGCACCATAACCGTCATTCTCATTAGTCTTAGAAATGAAAGT
>Ga0075163_10001030_pt1 | contig 37124 bp, 21 predicted proteins | sample JI1023141ADNA_FD_71478 | JGI IMG/M metagenome (GOLD analysis project Ga0075163, IMG submission 71478) | Wastewater effluent complex algal communities from Wisconsin, to seasonally profile nutrient transformation and Carbon sequestration -... | ecosystem: Engineered > WWTP > Effluent > Algae...
CTCACGATCGGCCGAGGACGAGGATAAAGCTGACATCGTCGGAGGGCGAGGCCTTGCCGCGGAAGTCGGCGAGGCGCTGGTGGAGTTGGGTGACGAGTCGGATCGCCGGCACGTCCGGGCGCGGGCCGAGGGCGGCGCGCAGCTCCGAGAGCTGCTGCGTCACGCCCTCCGGGCCGAGCATCGCGTCGCGCTCGTCGAACAGCTCGGTCAGGCCGTCGCTGTAGTAGGCGAGCAGCTCGCCGGGGGTCAGGCGGTCGCTGCGGGTCTCGATCTCGAAGTCGGTGAAGCCGAGCGGGATGGTCTCGAAGGTCAGGAGCTCGCGGGTCTGTCCGCCCGGACCGACCACGAGCGGGTTCGGGTGGTTGCAGTTGATCGACTCGATCGCGCCGGTGCGCGGGTCGAGGATGCTGGCCGCGACCGTCACCGAGGTCTCCCAGGTCGCCATGAGGTAGCGATTGAGCGTCCGGATCATCTCCGGCAGGGCGAAGCCGTGGGCGGCGCAGATGTGCACGGTCGTGTGCAGGCCGCCGGCGACGATCGCCGCGTCCATGCCCTTGCCGGCGACGTCCATGGCGACCAGCAGCACGCGACCGTCCGCCATCGTCACCGCGTCGACGTAGTCGCCGCCGACCCCCTTGCACGGGACGAAGCCGAACGCGATGTCGACGCGATCGGCCACGAAGTCGGCCGGCACGAGCCGCATCTGCAGGTCGTGCGCCCGCCGCAGCTCCTCCTCGAGCAGCGCCTGCTGCTGCGCCGCCTGCCGCGCGGCCCACACGTCCTCGGCCTGCCGCGACAACGAGGTCGCCATCGTCGCCAGCGCCAGCCACTCGGCGGTGCCGTGGCTGCCCGGGAGCATGACGTAGAGCAGGTCGAGCCGCTCCGGCGAGGTCGCCAGCGGGCAGGCGACGGCGGCGACGCGCGAGCCGGCGCTCGCGGCCACCGACATCTTGACGACGTCGACGGCGCCGCCCGTCGGGGTCGGACGCGAGGCCGCGAGCACGGCGGTCTCGCTGGTCAGCACCGCCTGCAGCACGGAGCGCGAGATGTGGGCCGCCTCGCCGCCGGCGACGAGCACCGGCTCGCCGAGCGGCTCGGGGGTGAGCGTGGCGTCGTCGCGGTGGAGGCGGAGCAGCATCGCGGCGGTGCCGTGGAACGCCTTGCCGGTCATCAACTCGCACAGCAGGCGCTGGCGCTGCGCGAGGGTGTCGGCGGCGAGCAGGGTGCTGCTGAAGGCGAGGAGGTCGGCGAGGTGCTTGGCCTCGAGGCGCGGGGGCGCCATCTCGTGCATGGTCCGCACGAGCCCGTAGTTGCCGTCGCCGACGGCGACGACGGGGCGCGCGCGCGGGGCCAGCGGCGCGTCCTTCTTGAGCGACAGGTCGAAGATGTCGAGCTGGATGCGGTCGCCTGGCTGGATCGGGTGATCGCCGACGAGCCGGGCGCCGTTGACGATCAGGCCGTTGCGGCTCCCGCGATCGCGCACGAGCCAGTCGTCGCCGACGGCGATCAGGTCGGCGTGCTGGCGCGAGACGCCGTCGCCGTTGAGGACGATGTCACACTCCGGCGCGCGCCCGAGGACGACGCGCCCGCCGGACAGGCGCGTGTTCGAGACGAGCTGCGTGCCGCGCTTGATCTGCAACCAGTAGGTGGGCATGGCTTCGCGGATCTGGACAGCCCCGACGGGCCGGCGTGAACCCGCCGTTCACGGCCCGCGCCGGTCACCGTCGACTCCAGGCCTCGAGCTTCGGGGGAGGTCCCTATGAGTCATTCACGCCCAGATCGCGACGCGCCCGAGACCGCCGGGGGGCCGCTGCGCATCGTCCTCGAGCTCGCCCGCGCCGCCCAGGTCGACGACCCCTACGCGTTTCAGTTCTCGCCGCAGGCGTACATCGTGCACACGCCCGGCGGCGGCTTCACCTCGGCGGAGATGCCATGGGACGCCGCGCTGCTCGCCGACCTCCACGCGCTGCGCAGCCCGAGGTGGGAGCCGGCGCTGGTCCAGCGGGTCGGCGAGCGGCTGCGGCGGTTCCTGGGCGGGACCGGCTGGGCGCTCGAGGAGCAGCGCATCGTCGACGCGGTGCACCGCGGGCGCGCCATCATCCTGACCGTCCGCTCGGCGGCCGCCGAGCTGTACGCGCTGCCGTGGGAGCTGGTGACGCTGAAGTCGACGGGCCAGCACCTCGGCGAGCTGCCCGAGTTCGTGGTCCGCTACGAGTGGCCGGAGACGACCACGGTGCGCGAGCAGGCGGTCGAGCGCGGGCGCGTGCTGTTCGCGTGGTCGGCGGCCGCGGGCCCGGTCCCGGCGTCGGAGCACCTCGCGGCGATCACCGGCGCGTGCGCGACCACGCAGTACCCCTTCGACCCCGGCCGCGACGTCGTCCCGCACGTCTCGTGCGAGCGCCTGGTCGCCGCGCTGCGGGCCGCCAGCGAGCAGCGCGCGCCGATCACCGTGCTCCACCTGCTGTGCCACGGCGCGGCCCACGGGCAGACCTTCGGGCTCGCGCTGTCGGGCGCGGACGCCGACGACGGCCCCGTCGTCGTCGACGCCGGGCGCCTGCGCCAGCTGCTCGCGCCGTTCGCCGCGACCCTGCGGCTCGTCGTGCTCGCCGCGTGCGACGGCGGCAACATCGGCGCGCTCGGCAACCACCTCGGCAGCGTCGCCCAGACGCTCCACCGCGCGGGCATCCAGGCGGTGCTGGCCTCGCGCTTCCCGCTGTCGGTGGTCGGCTCGAACCGGCTGAGCCAGGCGCTCTACCACTCGCTGCTGGTCCGACGCGAGCCGGCCGAGGTCGCGGTGACGACCGCGCGGGCCGAGCTCGCGCGCGACGCGGCGCGGCTCGACTGGGCGAGCCTGCAATTTTACGCGCGCTCGGCCGACGGCGACGCGACGCGTCCGCTGTTCGTGCGGCCGTACCGCGGCCTGGCGCCGTTTCGGGCCGAGCACAGCTGGGCGTTCTTCGGGCGCGACGCGGAGGTCGCCGAGCTCAAGGCGCTGGTGCTCGGGCAGATCGACCGCGGCGAGCCGCGCTTCGTGATCGTCGCCGGCGCGGCCGGGCTCGGCAAGACGTCGCTGATCCTCGCGGGCCTGGTGCCGGCGCTGCAAGCCGAGCCGGGCGCCGCGTGGAGCACCCTCGAGGTCGTGCCCGGCGCGGCGCCGATCGCCGACCTCTCGGTCGCGCTCGGCAAGCTCGCCGGCGTCGAGGTCGCGGCCAACGCCGAGGGCGTGTGGGCGGCGCTGCAGCGCTGGCAGACCGAGCACCCCGGGCGCGCGCTGCTGATCGCCGTCGACGCGCTCGAGGAGCTGTTCGTGCAGACCGCCGAGGTCGCGCAGCGGGTCCTGTTCGCGCGCCTGCTGTGGCGGATCGCCCGCGCGCCGGGGCTGCGCGCCGCGGTCGTCACGTCGCTGCGCATCGACTTCATCGGCCGCTGCGGCGAGATCGTGCTCGCCGAGGAGACCGACCTGCGCCTCGATCAGGTCGCCTACGACGCGCGCCACCGGGTGTTCGTCGCCCAGCTCGGCGTGCCCCAGCTGCGCGCCGCGATCGCGCTGCCGGCCCGCGCCGTCGGCGTCGACCTCGACGCCGGCCTCGTCGAGCGCATCGTCGGCGACGTCGCCGGCCAGCCCGGCGCGCTGCCGATGGTCCAGCACGCGCTGTCGCTGCTGTGGCAGCAGCGCAGCGAGCGGCGCCTGACGCTCGCGGCCTATGACGCGATCGGCGGCGTCACAGGGGCGCTCGAGCGCCACGCGGAGGGCGTGCTCGAGCGCCTGACGCCGACGCAGCTGCGCCAGGCCCGGCGCGCGCTGGTCCGGCTGGCGGGCGCGCGCCACGACGCGGGGGCGGAGGCCGGCCGGCGCATCCCGCTCGACCAGATCCGGCCCGGCGATCCGCAGGAGGCCGAGGCGTTCCGCGAGGCGCTGGCGACGATGGTCAGCGCGCGCCTGGTCGTCCTCGGCGAGCAGACCGGCGCCCGCGGGGTCGGCAAGCAGGTCACCGCCGAGCTGGTCCACGAGGCGCTGCTGCACCGCTGGCAGCGCCTGCGCGAGTGGGTGCGCGAGGACAAGGGCCGCGTCGTCGAGCTGCTGAAGATCGAGTTGTGGGTGCACGAGTGGCAGGAGCACGGCTCGCTGCTCGACGACCAGAAGCTCGGCTACGCGCTCGAGGTCGCGGGCCGCTACCACGGCGACCTGCCGGCCGAGGCCAGCCAGCTGATCGAGCGCAGCAAGGAGCAGGCCGAGCGCGCCCGACAGGCCGAGGCCCAGCGCCTCGCCGAGCTCGAGGGGATGCTCGAGGCGACCCAGGACCTGCTGAACGCGGCGGACGAGGACATGCAGCGCGTCGAGAACGAGGTGCTGCAACTTCGACGCTGGCGGAGGCTGGCCCTCGCGCTCGCGGTGGTCGCGGCCGCGGCGGTGGCAGGGCTATTGATCCTGGCGCTGCGCCGCGTCGCGGCGGCGCTGGCTTGACGCTGTTTTCACCGGACGAGGGCTGAGCAGTCAGACATTCGGAGGTCACATGGAGATCCGAGACAAAGAGTACACAGTCACATTCGACGCGAAGGTCGGCCGCCTGACGATGACGGGCATCTTGAGGCTGATGACCAGGGATTACAAGGAGATCACCGACCTGCTCGATCACATCGCCCGCACCGCGCCGCCGAAGCTCGAGGTCGACCTGCAGGGGCTCAAGATGGTCAACAGCTCGGGCCTCAACATGATGTCGCGCTTCGTGCTCGCGCTGCGCAGCAAGCCGGGGATCCAGGTGACGTTTCACGGCTCGAACGAGCAGGTCTGGCAGGCGAAGACTCTGCAGAACATGAAGCACTTCCTGCCGAGCGCGCAGCTCGTGTTTCATTGATCTACCAAAAGGGTGGACTTCGAGCGCGACCCGGGCGCGGCGATGTGATCGCGGCGGCCGGGTCTGCTCGTCGGTGCTCCACCACCCCGGTCGGGGTGGGCCGCGGTCTAGAAGCTCAGGGCCAAGCCGGCGCCGAGCCGGGCGCGCAGGCGCGGGGTTTTCGCGCGGTCGCGGGTGCGGACGAGCAGGACGACGCCGGCGGCCCCGAGCGCCGCGCCTCCGGCCACGAAGGCCGCGCCGCCGAGGTCGGTGTCGAAGACGTAGTGACAGTTGCCGGCGACGTCGAGGCCGGCGCCGCGGCAGCGGCCGTCGAGGATCGCCAGCGCGACGCCGCCGGCGACCAGAGTCAGGCCAGCGGTGAGCAGCGCCCAGCCGCCGGTGCGCAGGCGCAGCTGGGCGCGCGAGCGCCGGAGCGCGAGGTCGACGCGCAGGTGCTCGCCGGCCGCGAGGGTCACTTCGCGGCGCTCGGGCTCGTGACCGGCGAGCTCGACCTCGACGCGGTGCGAGCCGGCGAGCAGCGGGCGGCGCAGCGGCGTCAGGCCGGCCGGGCGCCCGTCGATGCGCACCTCGGCGCCGGCGGGCCGCGACGTCAGCGCGAGCTCCGGCGGCGGCGCGGTGATGCTGACGATCTTCCCGGCGAGGCGGCTCGCCTGGTCGGCGACCTGCTCGCGCAGCTCGCCGAGGCCGCACAGCTCGCAGCTCTCGTCGATCGCGGCGAGCACCGCACCGTCGCGCGCGGCGAGGAGCTCGATGCGCAGGCCGTAGTCGCGCCCGCCCCGCGTGACCGTCGTGCGCAGCACCTGCGTGGCGCCCAGCTCGGTCGCGAGGCGGCGCAGGCAAATCACCTCCTCGCAGGTGCCGGCGGCGACCCGCGCGACCGCGTCAGCCGCCAGCAGATCGATCGCCCGGTCGCGCAGCGGGGCCGACAGCGCGGCCTGGAGCTGCTCCGCGAGCCCGGGCTGGGCCGGCTCGATCCGCGGGGTGAGCACGGCGAGCCGCGCGGATGTTGATCGCGGTCCGGCTGCGCCCGCGGGGCTCGCGGACGACGACGTCGCTCCGGCGCCCGCGGGGCTCGCAGAGGCCGGCGTGGGGCTGGCCGCGGTGGGCGTCGAGGTCGACAGAGCGAGCGCCAGGGCGGCCCTGCACGGCGATGAAGCGGTCCGAAAGTGCATGGCGCGCTCTCTTTCTTCTCTTTTTTAGAATTGTCCCGAGAGGCCAAAGCCGGTCGGACCGACGCCGGCGCGCAGGCGCTGCGCGGCGGCGCTGCGGCGCTGGCGGGCGAGGATCATGATGCCGGTCGTGGTGAGGATCGCGCCGACGCCGAGCGCGAGGGTGCCGGCCCAGTCGGTGTCGAAGCGGTGGCCACAATGGCCCGATGGTTCGCTCGCCGCGTCGGCGCACAGCCGGGGTCGCGGCTGGCCGTCGACCGCGAGCAGCGTCGCGCCGGCCATCGCCGCCGTGAGCCCGCCGAGCACCAGGCCGAAGCCGGCGCCGCGGCGGTCGACCGGGGCGGGGATCCTTCGCAGCGTGACGGCCACGCGCTCCTCGACGCCGGCGACGGCGACGACCGCCCGCTCCTCCGAGAAGTGACCGTCGAGGCGCAGCCGCAGCACGCGCTGGCCCTCGGCGAGCGGCAGCTCGAGCGGCGTAAGGCCGACCGGGACGTCGTCGACCGTGACCACCGCGCCGGTTGGCAGCGAGGTCAGCACGAGCAGCGGCGCCGCTCGCTCGGCGACCGCGACCTCGCCGAGCAGCCGCGCCGCCTCGCCCGCCGCGAGCGCGCGCAGCTCGGTCAGACCGCACAGCTCGCACGACGCGGCGCGGGTCAGGGTCACGGCGTCGGTGAGCGTGTCGACGAGCTCGATCGTCAGGGTGTAGTCGCGGCCCTGGGCCGTGATCGTCGAGCGCAGCGCGAGCGTGGCGCCGAGGCTGACGCGCAGGCGCCGGAGGCAGGCCGTGTCCTCGCAGGTGCCGGCGGCGACGCGGCGGGTGTCGGCGAGCTCGAGCAGGCGCAGTTGCCCGCGACGCAGGCCGGCGTGCAGCTCGGCGGCGATCGGGTCGGCCAGCGCGCGGGTGAGGGCCAGCGAGCGCACGCCGACCAGGCGCGGGGGCAGGACCGCGAGCACGGGGTCCCGTGCGAGCGGACCCGCGGGCGCCGCGATCGCCGGCGCAGCAGCGAGGCCGAGCGCGAGGCCGAGGGCCCGCGAAGTTCGGGTGAGCTTCGAATGTTGCATGGCCGTCAGCCTCCGATCCGCGCCTTGACCTTTTGCAGGCGCACGTCGGCGTCGGGGCTGCCGAGCTCGCGCGCCCGCTCGTACTGCTGCTGCGCGTCGCGGAAGCGCAGCGCCTTGTAGTGCGCGTCCCCGAGGCGGATGCGCAGATCGGCGGACTCGGGCGCGAGCCGGACGGCCCGCTCGGCGTAGGTCGCCGCCTGCTCGAACTGGCCGCGATCGAAGCACACGTCGCTCAGCCCGATCAGCGCCGTCGTGCTCACGCTCGAGGCGGCGAGGGCCTGGTTAAAAAGTTGCTCGGCCGCGTCGAGCTCGCCGAGCTGCCGCGAGGCCTCGCCGCGCTCCGCGAGCCCGCTCGCGAGCTCCGGATCGCCGACCGCCTTCTCGGGCTCGGGCCGGACCGGACGCGGCGGCGGCGGCGGCTTGCGGCGCGGCGGGGGCTCGAGCACGGGCGGCGGCGCGGGTCCGACGAGCTCCGGCGCGACGGGCCCGACCACCTCCGCGGCGGGTCCGACGAGCCCGGGCGCGACGGGTCCGGGTGGTTCGCCGGGTTCGGGTGCGACGAGCCCGGGCTCGATGACCTCCGGCGCGGATGCGACGAGCCCGGGCTCGATGACCTCCGGCGTGGGTTCGACGAGCGCCGCCGCCGTGTCGCTCGCCACGCCGCCCCGGCCGTGCGGCCAGGCCCCACCGGTCGCGGCCGGTTCGGGCGTCGGCGCCTCGATCACGTCGACCGCGGCGCCGCGGCGCTCGATCAGCGGCAACAGCAGGCGCTTCTGCACGGCGGTGCCGCGATCGACGCGGGCCTGGAACGCGGCGAGCCGGCTGCGCCGCAGCTCGCCGTCGCTCTCGGCGAGGATCGCCAGCGGCTCGGCGGCGATGACGTCGGCGGCCGTGAAGCCGGAGGTCACCGCCTTCTCGCGCAGCTCGGCCAGCTCGCCCGGGGACAGCCCGCCGCGCTCGCGCGCGGTCGCATGGTCGGGCTGGAACATCAGGGTCTGGGCGTAGTAGTCGCGCGCGAACGGGCGGCCGCCCTCGCGGTCCCAGTAGGTGTCGCCGAGGCTCGCGAGCTGCGCCGCGAGCTCGAGCCGCAGCTCGGCCGCCGCCATGTCCGCGGGCCTCGCCGGCGGTCCGTCCAGCGCCTCGAGCGCGACGACGCGGAGGATCGCCGTGTCCGCCGGTGCCTGCGCGGTCGGATAGACCCAGTGCCGGCGCTCGCCGGCCGCCCGCGCCTCGCCCGACAGCGCCTCGATCTGCGCCAGCTCCTCCGACGTCGGGTCGCGCTCACGGGTGGCGATGAACACCACCGCCGCCGTCACCAGCCCAAACGCCCCGAACGCCAGCGGCAGCGCGCGCGAGCGCGGCCGCGGCGGCTCGCGCAGGTCGCGGGTCAGGTCGAGCAGGAGCCCGTCGATCGCCGCGGGTCGCCGCTCCGGGGCGGTGGCCAGGCCGGGCAGCAGCGCGGCGTGGACCCACGCAGGCACGAGCGTCCCGACCGGCGGCGCCCGCAGCTCGCCGGCGGTCACCGCCTCGCGCAGGGCGTCGAGCGTGTCGCCAGGGAACGGTCGCTCGCCGTACAGCGCCTCCCACAGCGCGACGCAGAAGCTGAAGATGTCGCTGCGCGCGTCGGTCTCGCGGCCGAGGTGCTGCTCGGGCGACATGTACGCGGGCGTGCCCTGGATCGCGCCGGCGAACGAGAGCGAGGCGTCGAGCTCGCGCAGCCGCGAGAGCGAGACGCGTCCGCTCTCGCCGAGGGCCTGCCGGCGGGTCTCGACGCCCGCGAGCCCGAAGTCGGCGACGCGGGCGCGCTCGTCGATGCCGACCAGCACGTTGTCTGGCTTGAAGTCGCGGTGGACGAGGCCGCCGGCGTGGGCGTCGGCGAGGCCGTGTCCGGCCTGCACGAACATGTCGCGGATCTGCGTCCAGGTCCGCGCCGGCTCGCGCAGCCAGGCCGTCAGGGTCCGGCCCTTGACGAACTCCATCGCCACGTAGATCTGGCCGGCGTGCTCGCCGACCTCGTAGATCTGGACGACGTTGGGGTGCGACAGCTTGGCCATCGCCTGGGCCTCGCGCAGCATGCTGGTGTGGCCGTGGGTGCCCTCGTGGGCGTCCTCGCGGACCAGCTTGATCGCGACCTTGCGGTCGAGCTCGAGGTCGTAGGCCGCGTAGACCACGCCCATGCCGCCCTCGCCGAGCATCGTCAGGACCGTGAAGCGGCCGATGCGGATCGGGTCGCCGTCGCGGGCGTCGCCGTCGGCGAAGCGCTCGGCGAGGGTCTCGTGCAGCAGGCGCGGGACGTCGAGCGCGTCGGGGTCGGCCGAGCCGGGGGGGCGCGCCATCGTCTCGCCGAGGTCGGCCGGGGCCGAGCCGGGCGCGCGCACGATCGTCGCGCCGACGTCGGCGCTCGCGGGCGGTCGGGCCGCGGTCTCGAGCAGCGGATCTCGCGGGCCTGGGTGTGAAGACGCAGTGGTCACGGGCGGGGTTCTCGTCGATCCGACAGGGCCAGGCCGGGGCCGTGAACCGGCCGCTACTGGATCGGGGTCGTCGGGGCGGTCGACGGCAGCTCGTCGTCGCCGATCGCCTGGGTCGAGCCGATGCCGAGCTGGCCGAAGTCGTTGCGGCCCCAGCAGCGGACCGCGCCGCCGACGAGCACCGCGCACAGGTGGTCGAAGCCGCCGCAGGCGATGACCAGCGCGGCGGCGCCGAGCCCGGCGGCGACCGGCGGCATCTCGCCGGGGTCGTCGCCGATGTTGATCTTCTTGCCGAGGCCGAGCTGGCCGATCAGGCCCCGACCCCAGCAGCGGACCGCGCCGCCCTGCATGCGCGCGCAGGTGAAGTTCTCGCCGCCGACGACCTGCACCGCCGCGCCGCCGAGCGCGATGTCGGCGGTCGGCAGCTCGCCGGGCTCGTCGCCGCGGCTCTCGAGGTCGCCCTGGCCGAGCTGGCCGTGGTTGTTGTAGCCCCAGCAGCGGACCGCGCCGCCCTTCAGCAGCGCGCAGGTGTGGAGGTTGCCGGCCGTGAGCTGGAGCGCCGTGCCGCCGACGTCGACGACCGCGCTCGGGAGCTCGCCCGGGCCGTCGCCGCGGGTCGTGGTGTCGCCGTAGCCGAGCTGGCCGCGGTCGTTGCTGCCCCAGCAGCGGATCACGCCGGCGGCCGAGCGGGCGCACACGTGGGTGCCGCCGAGCGCCACCTCGGCGACCGCCATCCCGACGTCGGTGGCGACGCCGGGTAGCTCGCCGGGGTCGTCGCCGCGCGGCTGGAGGTCGCCGAGGCCGAGCATGCCGTAGGAGTTGCGGCCCCAGCAGCGCAGCGCGCCGCCGGCCACGCCGGCGCAGAACGAGTCGCCGCCGCCGCCGAGCAGCAGCGCCGGGGCGCCGAGCTCGGTGTCCGGGGGCGGCATCTCGCCGGGCTGGTCGCCCTTGGTCAGGACGTTGTTGATGCCGAGCTGACCGAACTCGTTCCAGCCCCAGCACCGGACCTTGCCGGAGTCCAGGCGCGCGCAGGCGGACACGTCCGAGGTTGCGATCTCGACGGCCGTCCCGCCGAGGGCGATCGCCGTGGTCGGCAGCTCACCGGGCTGGTCGCCCTTCGTCGCCGTGCTGCCGAGCCCGAGCTGACCGACACCGTTCGCCCCCCAGCAGCGGACCACGCCGCTGGCCCGCAGCAGCACGCAGCTCATGTTGGAGCCGAGCGCCAATTGATAGCTCAACGTGCAGTCGGACTCGCAGCCGTCGCCGCCCTGGAGGCCGCCGTCGTCGCACTCCTCCACGCCGATCCGGACCAGGCCGTCGCCGCACTTCGCGACCTGGCACGCGCCGGTGCACGCGCCCTCGTCGCTGTTGTCGACCCCCGCGTCGCAGCCCTCGACGCCGGCGTGGACCAGGCCGTCGCCGCAGGCCGCGGGCTCGCAGGCGCCGGTGCACGCGCCGACGTCGCTGTTGGCGGCCCCGTCGTCGCAGCCCTCGACGCCCGCGTGGATGAGGCCGTCGCCGCACGTCGCCAGCTCGCAGGCACCGGTGCACGCGCCGACGTCGCTGTTGGCGGCCCCGTCGTCGCAGCCCTCGACGCCGGCGTGGACCAGGCCGTCGCCGCACTGCGCGAGCGCGCAGCCGACCGTGCAGGCGCCCTCGTCGCTGTTGGCGACGCCGGCGTCGCAGGTCTCGCCGAGGCTCGGCTGGAGCAGCTCGTCTCCGCAGGTCGGCGCGGTGCACAGGTCGGTGCAGCCGTCGTCCGGGTCGCCGTTCGCCCCGTCGTCGCAGACCTCGCCCGGGTCCTCCTGGCCGTTGCCGCACGACTCTGACACGCAGACCGCGCTGCAGCCGTCGCCCGCCGCGACGTTGCCGTCGTCGCAGCCCTCGCCTGGCCCGACGACGCCGTCGCCGCAGGCCTGATCGGTGCAGTCGAGCTTGCAGCCCTTGTCGTCGCCGTTGTCGGGCCCGTCGTCGCACTGCTCGCCCGGGTCGAGCATGCCGTCGCCGCACACGCCGTCGCCTGTCGAGGAGGTGTCGCCTGTCGCGTCGGTCGTCGAGCCGGTGGTTGCGTCACCCGTCATTCCGGTCAGCGTGGCGGTCGCCGCGTCGGTCGCGTCGGTCGTGGCCGTCGTCGCGTCGATCGTGCTGCTGCTCGCGTCGGTGCTCGCCGTCGCCGTCGGGCTGGTCGTGTCGACGGGCCCGCCCGTGCTCGTCGGCCCGGTGGTCTGCGCGTCGGTCGTCTGCGCGGCCTGCCCGAGCCAGTCGGGGTTGACCTCGATGCAGGCCGAGACGAGGAGCAGGGGGGCGAATGCGTGTACGCGTGACATCGTGACACCTCGGCGCCGGAGCGACGCACATGCCTTCGACCCGCGCGCGCGCCGGACGTGAATTGCCCGGCACGACATTCGGACGCGGCGGACGTGGACCAGCGCGACCGCCGACCCTCGCGGCAAGGCATGCACCGGCGTGGCCGGTCGTCCGGTTTCACGGCCGACCGACCCGGCCGTCGACTCCTCGCCATGCTCGCCGCCTCCGACCTCAACCTCCTGATGGTGCGCGCCGACGATCACGCGCCCGTGCTCGACGACGGGCTGCCCGAGCTCGCCGCGCGCGAGCAGGGCCCCGTCACGAAGACCGCGTCGCCGAGCCACCTGTGGGACGAGGGCGGCGACCCCAACGACCTCGCTGCCCAGCGCTGGGGCGTCATCGCCCCGCAGGGCCCCGCGGGCGACCGTCTGCTCGCGCTCGTCCGGCCGCTGATCGAGCGGCGTCAGGCCCAGCAGGGCGACCCCGTCCGCGTCTACCGCGTCCCGGCGCAGATGACCCAGGACGAGGCGATGCGCTGGAAGAAGCGGGAGTTCGACAGCGGCGCCGACCTCAACCTCGAGGTCCCGCGCTATCAACTGCTGCTCGGCGACCTCGATCAGGTCCCGCTCGCGCTGCAGCAGGTCCAGGCCAGCGACGGTCACGTCGGCCGCCTCGCCTTCGACAGGGAGGACGACTACGCCGCCTACGTCGACAAGGTGCTGCGCTGGGAGAAGTTGTCCGCGGGTCCGGGCACCGGTCGCGCGCTGTTCTTCACCGTCCACGACGGCACCGCGGCGACCAGCGTCGGCCACCGCGCGCTCGTCGGCCCCGGCGTCGAGGTCGTGCGCCGGCGCCAGGCCGCCGGCCACTACGCGGCCCGTGAGATCGTCGAGTTCGGCGACCGCGTGACGCCCTCGCCCGACGAGCTGCTGGCCCGGACCGCGGCCTTCGACCCGTCCGTGCTGTTCACGCTCAGCCACGGCGAGGGCGCCCCGCGCGGCGGCTGGCGCTCGTTCGAGGAGCAGCGCCGCCGCCAGGGCGCGATGAGCTTCGGCCGCGAGGGCAAGCTCACCGGCGACGACCTGCGCACCCGCCCGTTCATGCCCGGCGGCGTGTGGTTCATGCTCGCCTGCTACGGCGCCGGCACCCCGCGCGCGAGCGCCTACCGCCACTGGCTCGCGGCGCTGGCCGAGGCCGGGCAGTTTCGCGGCAAGGTCGACGCGGTGCTGGCCGGGCTCCCGCGGCCGGACGAGCGCCCGTTCACCGCCGCGTTGCCGCAGGCGGTGCTCGCCAACCCCGACGGCCCGCTCGCGTTCATGGGCCACATCGACCTCGCGTGGACCTACGGATTTCAGGAGCTCGACAGCGGCGCGACCAACCGCCCCGCCCGCTACATGGCCATCACCCGCGCGATCCTCAAGCGCGACCGCGTCGGCGTGGCGATGCGCGAGCTGCTGCGGTTCTTCGACCAGACCAACATCGAGCTGACCAGCCTGTACGACCAGGAGGCCCAGGCGCGCGCGATGAACCTCCCCTACCAGAGCGACCCCGCCCGCCAGGGCCACCTGTGGATGCTGCGCCAGGACCTCGCCGCCTACGTCCTGCTCGGCGACCCGGCCGTCCGCCTCCCGCTCGGCGGCGAGGGGTCCGCGGCCGCGCTGGATCGCGGGTCGCACGTCATGCTCTCCACCGCCGCGCCGATCGCCACGCCGGTCGCCGCGTCTCCGGGCGACCTGTTCGGATTCTCCGCGACGTCGGCGCCCGCGTCGGCGGAGCCGGCGACGAAGCGCGCTGTCCCGCCCGCACCGGGCCCGAGCACCGCGACCGATCCGGACGTCGCGCTCGAGGATCTGGTGCTGCAGTGGCTGGTCGCCGAGCGCGGCCTGGGCGGCCTGGCGGCGCAGGCGGGGCTGTCGCGCGAGGAGATGGCCGCGCTCGCCGGCCGCTACCGCGTGGCGGGTCGGGCTGCGCTGGCCGGGGCGCGCCCGACCCGGGGCGGGTGAGCCCCGTCGAGGGCCGGGCTCGTGCGGACGACGTCGAACGGTGTGCTCGGTGGGGACGCGGACGAGCCCGGGCACCGAGCCCGCGCAAGGGCCACAGAGTCACTGCTCGGCGGCCGCGATCCAGCGGCGCAGGCCGTCGGCGTCGTGGGCGATGTCGTCGTACCACAGCCGGATCGCACCATCGTCGCCGGCCGAGAGCGCGGCGCGACCGTCGGCCGTGAAGGTCACCGCGCGCACCGGTCCGGTGTGACCCGCGAGCTCGCGGCTGACCCCGGTGGCCAGGTCCCACAGCCGCAGCGTCGCGTCGTCCGACGCGCTGAGCAGCCGGCCGCCGTCGGGCGAGAGGGCCAGCGCTCGCACGCGCTCGGTGTGCCCGCGCAGCACCATCCGATCCTCGAGGGTCTCGACGTCCCACACGCGGATGATGATGCGGCCGGTGTTGGCGATCAGCGAGCGGCCGTCGGGCGTGAAGATCAACTGATCGACCCCGGCGCCGCTGGTCTCGAACACCCGGACGTCGCCGGTCGCCGGCCGCCACAGCCGAAGCGCGTGGTCGAGGCCGCCGCTCGCCAGCAGCCCGCCATCCGGCGCGAACACCAGCGCCTGCACCGTGTCGGCGTGCGCCCCGATGTCGCGGGTCACGCCGGTGTCGCGGTCGTGCACCCGCACCCGCCGGTCCGCGCCGGCGACCGCGACGTGGCGACCGTCGTCGGAGCGCGCCAGCAGAGTCACGGGTCCGCCGTGGCGCATCAGCGGACGCGAGCCCTCGCCGGCCAGCGGCCACGCGCTCACGACCCCGTCGGCGCCGGCGCTCAGCAGCTCGCGTCCGTCCGGCGTGAACGCGACGCAGCAGATCGCGGCCCCGGGGCGAGAGCGCGGCTCTGCGGGCCCGTCGTCGGCGGCGAGCAGCCACACCGCGGCGTCGTCGGCGACGACCGCGAGCCGCGAGCCGTCGGGGCTGACCGCCAGCGCGCGCGCCCGCAGCTCCGGCGCCGTCCGCCGCATCACCTGTCCCTCGGGCCAGGTCATACGCCAGACCGCGCCGGCGCCGTCGAGCACGGCCAGGCGATCGCCGGCGACGCGGACGAGCGCGCGCGGGGCCTCGGCGCGCGCGATCGGTCGGTCGCGCGGCGCGTCGACCCGGTACAGCCGCGCGGTGGGCTCGGCCCCGGCGAGCGCCAGGATCCGGCCGTCGCCCGAGAAGCTGAGCCAGCGGACCGCGTCCGCGAAGCCCGAGAACACCCGGCTCTCGTCCGCCTGCAGGTCCCACAGCCGCGCGGTCCCGTCGGTGCTGGCGCTCGCCAAGCTGCGGCCGTCGGGCGCGTACAGCAGGCCGCGCATCGGCCCGCGGTGGCCCTCGAGGCTCGCCAGCGGCGCGCCGTCGATCGTCTGCCACTGGCGCACGACGCGGTCGTGCCCGCCGCTGGCGAGCCGCGCGCCGTCCGGCGAGAACGCGAGCGCGTCGACCTTGCCGCGGTGCCCGACGAGCACCCGGTGGGTCCCGGCCGGCACGTCCCAGAGCACGACGTCGCCGCTCACGGTCCGCGCGGCGACCCGGCGCCCGTCGGCGGTGATGGTCAGACCCACGAAGCCGTCGCCGGGCCCGGGCAGGACGGTGCGCCCGGCGCCCGGCACGTCCCACACGACCAGGTCCGGGCCGACGGTGATCGCCACCTGGCCGTCGCGCGAGCTCTCGAGCCGTGTCATGCGCCCGGGCGGCGCCGCGAGCACCTCGCTGGCGCCGCTCGCCAGGTCCCACACGCGCAGCTCCGCGTCGCCCTGCGTCACCAGTCGCGCGTCGTCGACGAACCGCAGCCGGCGCGCCGGCGCGCCGCCGCCGGCGAGCTCGCGGCGCTGCCAGTCGGACACCGTCCAGACCAGCACGCGGCCGTCCTCGCCGCACGAGGCGAGCAGGTCGCCCGCCGGCGAGAAGCGGGCGCTCCACACCTCGTCGGTGTGCCCGGTGAGCACCTGGACGGCGCGACCGTCCGGGTCCCATACGCGCACGGAGTGGTCGTCGCTGGCGGTGGCGAGCAGGCGGCCGTCGGGGGCGAAGGTGATCACGTTGAGCGCGTCGGTGTGGCCGCGCAGCACGGTGGCGAGGCCGTGCGCCTGCGCGTCGGCGGCGATCCAGCGGGCCTCGCTCCAGCGCTCGAAGCCCGGCGAGAGCCGCCGCAGCCGCGCGACCGCGGCGTTGGGGTCGCGGACCGCGGCGCCGCGGGCCTCGATCAGCGTCACCTCGTCGGCGTAGGCGGCCGTCTCGCGCTGCGCGGCCTCGGCGTGGTCGCGCTGCTGCTCGGCGGCGTCGCGCTCGGCGACCGCGCTGCGCTCCGCGGCGACGATCCGCAGCAGGCCGAGCACCGCCAGCACGACCAGCACCGCCAGCGCGACCCCGACGACCACCAGCGCCCGCCGATAGCGGCGCACGAACCGGCGCACGTGCTCGCGCAGCGAGTAGTTGTGCACCAGCACGAGCTGGCCGTTGAGGAACCGGCGCAGGTCCTCGGCGAAGTCGCCCGCCCGCGCGTAGCGGTCGTCGGGGCCACGGGCCATGGCCTTGTCGACGAGCGCCAGCAGGTCCGCGGGGATCGCCGGCTCGCGCGCGACGAGCGGCGTCGGCGGCCCGGCGCGCACGCGCTCGAGCACGTCGGTGCTGTCCCGGGCGCTGTACGGCGGCGCGCCGGCGAGCACGTGGTACAGGATCGCCCCGAGCGCGTACACGTCGGCCCGCGCGTCGACGGGGAGACCCTCGGCCTGCTCGGGGGCCATGTACGCCGGGGTCCCGAGCACGCTGCCGACGCGGGTCAGCTGGGGGTCCAGGGGCGTCAGGACCATGCGCTCGGTCGCCCCGCCCCTGATCGCCTGCGCCTCGCCGAGCAGGTCCTTGGCGAGCCCCCAGTCGATGACGATGGTCTCGCCGAACTCGCCGATCATGACGTTGCCGGGCTTGAGGTCGCGGTGCACGATCGACCGGCTGTGCGCGTAGGCGATCGCCTCGGCGACGGTCAGCACGTGCGACACCAGGGCGAGCCGCTGCGCGAGCGTGTCGGTCGCGGCGATGCACTGATACAGCGAGCGGCCCGACACCAGCTTCATCGCGTAGTAGGTCGCGCCGGTCTCCCAGCGCCCGACCTCGTAGATCGGCACGATCGACGGGTGCTGCAGGCGCGCCGTGATCAGGGCCTCGCGGACGAACCGCTCCTCGTTCTCGCGGTCGCTCGCGAGCAGCTCCTTGACCACGACCTCGCGGCCCAGGCGGTTGTCGCGGGCCAGCAGCACCCGCCCGATCCCGCCCTGCGCGAGCTCGCCGGCGATCGTGTAGTGGTGACGCTCGCACACCTGAAGCTCCGGCGGCCGCGGTCCTCCGCCCGCGGGGTCGCCCGGGCCGCGGCGCGTGTCCTCGTCGAGCGCCGGCGTCCCGCGCTCGGTCGACGCGTCGGCGTCGAGCACCGGTGGGCCTGGCCCGGGACCCGGCCTCGGCGAAGGACCCGGCTCACCGCTGTGCGCCATGCCGGCGCAGTATATCGAGGAACTCGCGGGGCAACCGCGGGCCCGCGACGATCGCCGGCCCGCAACGTTTTCACGGCGGCCTGGTGGGGCTGTCGTCGATGAAACCCGAAGGTCCTGGCGCTCGACCGCGGAGATCCGCGTGCACAGGGTCGCGCCCCGGGCCGCGCATTGCCCCGAGGAGCCCGAATCGCATGTCGATATCACCGAAGGACCTGATCGAAAACGTCGCCGAGCTGATGGCTTCCATCAACGTGGCCGCACCCGAGAGCGCGCGCGCCTCGACCCCGACGAGCGTCCGCCCCGGCCCGCTGCGTCCCGGTGAGCTGCTGCTCGCCGGTCAGGCGTTGCTCGCCGACCACGGCCCGTTCGCGCTCCTGTATCAGAGCGACGGGGAGCTGGTGATCGTGCACCTCCCCGACTGCGCGACGGTATGGACGGCCGGCGCCGGCCGCAGCCCGCCCGGCCGCGCGGTCCTTCAGCCGGACGGCAACCTCGTCGTCTACGACGCGCAGAACAGGGCGCGGTGGGCCTCCGGCACCGACGGCCAGCGGCCCACCGCGCTGCGCCTGTCGAGCGAGGGCAGGCTCGAGCTGGTCGGCACCTCGTGGACGGCCGGCGCGCCGGCGAAGCCACCCGTGAAGGCCGCCGACCCGAGGCCCGCAGAGGTCGTGAAGGCCGCCGCCGACGCCGTGAAGCCCGCCGAGGCGAAGTCCCCCGCGAAGGCCGCCGACCCGAAGCCCGCCGAGGCGAGGACCTCCGCGAAGGCCGCCGACCCGAAGCCCGCCGAGCCGGCGAAGGCCCCCGCGAAGATCACCGGCCGCGGCACCGAGGTCGGCGCCGCCATGACGCCCGCGCTGCCCGACGCGGCGACCCGCCCGAGCCCCGGCGCCGCGTTCAAGGCGCTCGCGGACCGGCGGCGCTGGCTGCCCGAGAAGACCCGCGTCGCCCCGCTGCAGGTCGACGAGTCGCTGCGCGGCGGCGAGGCCCTGCTCTCACCCAACGGCGCGTTCGCGTTCATGTACCGGCCCGACGGCGACCTCGCCGTGCTGCGCGTGTCCGACGGCGGGGTCATGTGGTCGGCCGGGACCGCCGGCAAGTCGATCGGCAAGGTCGTCCTGCAGGGCGACGCCAACTTCGTGGCGTACGACGCGGGCGGCAAGCCGGTATGGGCGACCGCCACCAACGGCAAGCCGATCACACAATTGCGGCTGACGAACGCGGGCAAGCTCGAGCTGGTCGGCGCCGGCTGGGGCACCGCCGGCTTCGCTCCGTTCAAGACGCGCGCCCAGCTGCGGGCCGGGGACGCGCTCGTCGCCGACGAGATGCTCGTCGGCGACGACGGCGCCTACGGCCTCGTGTACCGCCGCGACGGCGAGCTCGCGCTGATCGGCCTGTTCGACGGGCGCGAGGTGTGGAGCTCCGGGACCAGCGGCACCTCGGCCGGCAAGGCGACCCTCCAGGCCGACGGCAACCTCGTCGTCTACGACGCCCAGGGCAAGGCCGTGTGGGCCTCGGGCACGAGCGGCAAGCAGGTCGGCGCGCTGCGTCTGTCCGCGGACGGCAAGCTCGAGCTCGTCGGCGCCGGCTGGAGCGTCGGCCCCGACCCGCAGCCCGCCGAGGCCCAGGCCCTCGCCGCGCTCAACAGCACGTGCGCGCTGCTCCCCGCCGGCATCGGCGGCGTAGTCCACGTGCGCCTGCCCGAGATGGCCGTCTCGTTCGCCCGCGGCCTCGTGCTGCAGATGTGGGTCCGGCCGACCGCGCTCGTCGACGGCGCCTGCCTCGTCGAGCTCGCCCAGGGCCCGGGCAGCGCGAACATCCGCCTCACGACCGGCGGCCGCGGCGAGCTCGTGCTCGGCTGGCGCGACGGCAACGACGCCCCGCAGTCGCACGGCGTGCCCGGCGTGCTCAGGGTCGGCGTCTGGACCCACGTCTCGGCGGTGCTGTCCGCCGCCGGCGTGAGCTTTTATCGCGACTTCAAGAAGCTCGAGGGCGACTCGCCGCCGCTGCCGCTGCCGGTCGAGACCGCGCGCGCGCACAACTTCGTCGGCAAGGGCGCGAGCGCCGAGCGCCCGCCGTTCACCGGGGCGATCGGCGACCTGCGCCTGTGGAACCGCGCCGTCGGGGTCGACGCGATCCTCGCGCGCGGCGAGCATCAGCTCCACGGCGACGAGCCCGGCCTGGTCGGCTGGTGGACCCTCGAGGGCGCCGACGGGGCCGCCGACCGCTCGCCCTTCGGCCGCCACGCCGCGCGCCTCGGCCCGTCCACCGCCGGCCCCGCCGGCTACGACACCGCGGCCCATGAGGACCGCTTCGCGCTGCAACTCGCGCGCGACTCCGAGGTCCGCATCGGCGCGATGGACCTCGAGGCCGGCGGCCTGACCTGGCAGGCGTGGGTCCGCGTCGCCGACGTCGACCGCCCCTGCACGCTGCTCGAGCTGCAGTCCGTCGACGTCAAGTCGCGCGTGCGCATCACGGCCGACCGCGGCGCGCTGGTCTACACCGTCGACCGCGACGGCAACCAGTCGATGACCTCGCGCTTCGAGGCGGTGTTTCGCGCCGGCGAGTGGGTCGGCGTCGCGGTCCGCCAGGCGCCCGACGCCGGCGTGTCGGTGTTCGTCGCCGGCCAACCATTCGGCAAGACCGCCGACAACCTGCTGCCACGGCCCGGGCGCTACATGGGCCTCGTCGACGGCTTCGCCGGTCAAATGGCCGAGCTGCGCCTGTGGTCGCGCGGCCTGACCGGCGCCGAGCTGCTCGACACCGCCGCGCGAAGGATCCACGGCTGGGCCCCCGGACTGCTCGGCTGCTGGCGCATGGACGAGGCGACCTTCAGCGGCACCCTCATGAACACCGACCCCTCCGGCCCGCTCGCCACCGTGCGCGCCGCCAGGCCCGCCGACCGCGGCGACCTCGTGTTCGGCTCGCCCCCGAAAGTCGCCCCCCAGCGGGTCGCCGCGCTCGCCTGCGGCCAGCGCATCGGCCTGCCCGCGCTGCCCGCCCTCGGCGCCGGCGGCCTCACCCTGCAGCTGTGGGTCAACCCCGACAGCCTCGCCGACGCCCCGCTGCTGCAGCTCTCCGGCGCGACCCAGCGCCTCGCGCTGCGGACCGGCGCGACCGGCTCGCTGCGCCTGTCGTTCACCGCCCAGGACCCCGCGACGCCCGAGGAGCTGCAGGTCGAGTCGCTGCTCGAGGCCCGGCGCTGGACGCAGTTGACCGTCACGGTCGACCGCCGCGGGCTGACCTGCGTGTACCGCGACGGCCAGCTGGTCGCCCGCGAGGACAACAAGCCGATGCGCGTCGAGGCGATCGCCGGCGGCCAGCTCGGCGGCGGCGGCTTCATGGGCGCGCTGTCCGAGCTGCGGGTCTGGAGCCGCAGCCTCGGCGAGACCGAGGTCGCCGCCAACTGGCAGCGCCGCGTCCAGGACGGCCCCGGCCTGGTCGGCCGCTGGGCGCTCGCCGGCGACCTCGGCGGCGCCCCCGGCCCGGCGACCGGCGTCGCGCTGTGGCGCGAGGCCCCGGCCCTGACCGTCGCCTCCGGCCCGCCGGCGACGCGCGCGACGGTCAAGGCGGCGTGCAGCCTGCTCGCCGACCAGAGCGGCAAGGGCCAGCGCCCGTGCCTCGTCGTCGACCTGACGGCGCTCGACGACCACGGCCGCCCGCTCGTCGATCAGGTCCTGATCGTGGTGCTCGACAAGGATGCGGTGCTCTACCGCGGGACCCGCACCGCGACCGGCGAGCAGGCGCGGCGCCAGCAGTACTTCGCGACCCGGACCGGCCCCGGCGGCAAGGCGCGCCTGCTGCTCGAGGCCACCGAGCTGATCGCCCCGGTGCTGCAGATCCGTCACGCGCTGATGGGCGAGGGCGAGTGGGCGCTGATCACCCCCGACCAGGTCATCCACCAGATGCTGTCGTCGATCACCGCGAGCGAGCTGATGCACGGCCGCCGCGCCACCGCCCAGACCAGGGCCGGCAAGACCGGCCTCGTCGCGACCGACGCCGACAAGCTCGTCAAGGTCCTGCGCGGCATGCTCGGCGCCGCCGCGGCGTTCTCGTTCGAGGAGCAGAGCACCTCGGCGCTCGCGTTCGGCGACGAGCCCCCGCCCCCGACCCCGCTCCCGCAGGTCGCCGCCGGCGGCGATGCCGGCCACTTCGTGCTGCCCGCCGGCGCCTCGTTCATGCGCCGCGTCGGCCGCGTCCTGCCCGCGACCTCCACCGGCGGCCAGCTCGCGGCCGACGGCGGCGCGCCCGAGAGCTTCGGGCTCCTCGACGACGTGTGCGACTTCGTCGTCGACACCGTCGACACCGTCGTCGACAAGGTCGTCGACGCCGGCAAGAAGGTCGTCGACGCCGCCGCGACGGCGGTCAAGACCGTGGTCCGCAGCGTCACCGCGAAGGTCGACATGATGATCGGCGCCGCCCGGGTCGTCATCAACAGGGTCATGGAGACCGTCGAGGACGTCGTCGCCGCCGTCGGCGAGGTGTTCGTGGCGATCGGCAAGACCATCGGCCAGGTCATCGACTTCATCGCCGCGCTGTTCGACTGGGCCGACTTCGTCGAGACCGGCGAGTACATGCTGACCCAGCTCAAGGGCGCGATCTCCGGGACCAAGCGCGTGTCCGGGCGGATCTTCGGCGGCATGCACGACCTCGTCCGCGACCTCGAGGCCAGGGTCCTCGCCGCGCTCGGCGGCAAGGCCCTCCCGCCGACGGCCGCGATCGCGGCCGCCAAGAACGATCAGCCGCCGCCCGAGCCGATGGGCCCGCTCGACTACCTGATCTGCCTCCTCACCGACAACCTCCAGAACGGGACGATCACCGGCCTGCTCAAGCTGTTCGACCCGATCCGCGCGGCCCTCGCCGCGATCTGGGCCCGCGTCCCGACGCTCGCCGCCGGCGTCAAGCACGAGTGGGAGACCAGCGGGATCTCCGAGTCCTTCAAGGATCCGGCGAGGTTCATCGACGGCGACCCGAGCGAGTGGCTGGGGATGCTGCGCATCGCCGTGCGGCTGCTCGCCAACGCGGCGACCTTCTGCATCGACGCGGCCGGCGACATCTTCGCCGGGATCCTCGACGTGTTCATGAACGTCGTCGAGCTCCCGATCGACATCCCGCTGCTCACCCCGTTCGTCGAGACCACCGTGCTCGGCGGCAAGAAGCTGACGCTCGGCCGGCTCGCCTGCCTGCTCGGCGCCATCCCGGCGACGATCCTGTACAAGCTCGTGACCGGCAGCGACCACGGCCCGTTCTCGGTCTCGGCCCCGGGCGCGAAGTCCTACGGCAACACCACCGCCGACCTCGCCCTGCGCTACATCGCCCTCGCGCCCGCGCTGTTCGGCGGCATCGTCGACACGATCGGCGCGACCAACGAGAAGGTCCGCGAGAACCCGGTACTCGGCTGGATCGGCTGGTCGATGGACCTGATCTGGGCCGTCGTCCTCGGCATGCCCGCGATCGACAACCTCATCCAGGACGAGGACTTCAAGCCGCAGGACTCACAGGACATCTGCGTCTATCTCTCCTACACCTCGTGGGTCTGCAGCGTCGGCAAGCTGGTCATCGACCTCATCGGCAACCTCGAGGACAAGGCCGAGGACGCGTGCAAGGTGATCGGCACCATCGTCGGGACGGCCGGCGGCATCGCCGACCTCGCGGCGAGCCTGATCACGCTGATCTGGGGCGAACTTCAGGAGGACCTGACCCGCAAGGCGCTCTCCGGCGCCGACTTCCGCGTCGAGCTCGCAGACACCATCGGCGGCGCCCTCGACACCGCCGTCGGCGTCATCACCGCGTTCCCTCCGCCGGAGGAGCCGATCTCGCTCGCGGTCTACGTCGGCAGCATCGCCACGGGGCACGTGGCCTCCCTCGGCTGCAGCGCGTGGGCCATCATCGAGCTCCACGCCGGCGACTGACGCCCGCATCAATCGCTCACTCATACGCGCACCGAGCGACGGTCCACGGACCGCCCCTCGGTGCGCACGCATTTGCATGACCCGGGGAGCCGTCGCAGGTGCCATCGCCGTGGTCGGAGCGCGGGGCGAGGTTGTTCGAGGCGAGCTGAACAGTGCACCACAGCATTGAACAGCCCCGCTCGCGCGCGAAACCACGGAGGTTCCTGGACCACAGCACGCAGTTCCTTGATCTCGACCAGGGATCCGCATGGCACAGCCCTTGCCCAGGAAGGCTCACGATGACGAGTCTTCCCAAATCGAGCGCTTCCACGCCCATCCGGCCCGGCCGTCCCACGGTGATGGACTTCTGGCGCCGCTGGCTCGGCGACCACGACTACTTCTTTCGCATGTGTTTGCGCTGGCTCCGCGGCAACCGGCACGACGCCGAGGACGTGCTGAGCCGCGGCGCCCTCAATGCGATCGAGTATTTGCGCCGCCACCCCGACGGCGTCGAGAGGTTTCGGCCGTGGATATTGCGCATTCTTCATAACCTGTGCATCGACACCCTGACCGCCGCGGCGCGTCGGGTCGCGCCGCCGGTGCAGGAGGCCGAGGACGAGTCGGAGACCACCGCCGTGTGCCCGCGACTGCCGCCGGACCGGGCCCTGTATGCCCGGGAGCTCAACGTCGCGCTCGACGGCGCGATCGCCACGCTGCCGCCGCGGCTGCACGGCGCCTTTCGCCTGCGCTTCGTCGACGACCTGCCCTACGACCAGATCTCGCGCGAGCTGGCGATCACCCGCGAGAACGCCCGCAAGCGGATCCAGCAGGCGCGCGACCTGCTGCGCGAGCGGCTCGGGCCCGTCGCCTGAGGCCGCATCCTCACTGCACCAGCTTGAGCTCGCGCAGCCGCAGCTGCAGTCCGCGCAGTGAAACCCGCAGGTCCTCCGCGACGCGCTCGAGGTCGCCGTCGTGGCGGCGGTACGTCTCGGTGAGCTCGGCGTCCTCGATGTCCCGGGCCTTGCGCAGCCCGGGGCAGCGCTCCATCCGCGCGTACAGCGTGTTGCGCGACACCCCGAGGTGCTTCGCGGTCGCCCGGATGTTCCAGTGGTGAGCGCCGAGCGCGAGCATCAGATGTTCGTTGGACACGTCGCCCGCGACCCGCGGCGCCGCCTCCCTGTCCTCGAGCGCCGGCGGCGTCGCCCTGGCCGTCGTGGCGATCGCCTCGAGCGAGCGGCCGACGAGCAGCGCCGCCGTCATCTGGCGCGCGACGTTGCCGAGCTGGCGCACGTTGCCCGGCCACGGGTCGCGCAGCAGGCGGGCGACCGTCCGCGTCGACAGCACGGGCGACGCGTCGACGGCGAGGGCGGCGAAGCGCTCCGGGTAGCCGGCCCGCCGCAGCTCGCCCGCGAGGAAGTGGACCAGCAGGCGCATGACATCGTCTACGCGGCGGCGCAGCGGCGGCACGTGGAGCTCGAGGCCGGCGAGGCGGTGCAGCAGCGCCTGGCGAAAGCCCGCGCCGTACTCGGGCGCGGCCAGGTCGGCGTCGGTCGCCGCGATCACGCGCACGTCGACGCGCCGGGCCGGGCCGCCGCCGACCGGCTGGACCTCGCCGTTCTCGAGCACGCGCAGCAGCATCGCCCGGACCTCGGCCGGCGCCTCACCGATCTCGTCGAGGAACAGGGTGCCGCCGTGCGCCTCGCGGAAGTAGCCGTCGCGCGCCTGGACCGCGCCGGTGAACGACCCGCGCGTGTGGCCGAACAGCTCGGAGACAGCCGTCTGCGGGTTGAGGGCCGCCATGTTGAGGGCGATGTACGGCTGAGCCGCCCGCGGCGAGGCGGCGTGAATCGCCCGCGCGACCAGCTCCTTGCCGGTCCCCGACTCGCCGCGGATCAGCACCGAGATCGGCAGCACCGCCGCCAGCGTGATCTCCTCGCGCAGGTGCTCGATCGCTGCGCTCTCGCCGACCAGGCCGTACTTCGGCGGATCGCCGCCGCTGTCGCTGTGCAGGTGCAGCACCAGCAGCACCCGCCCGGCGAAGTCGATCAGCACGCCCTGCTGCAGCGCCACCGCGTCGACCCGCACCGCGCCCGCGACCAGCCGCCCCTCGACCGCCACGCCGCTGCGCTCGCTCGCCCGGAGCACCGCGCCGCCCGCGTCCTCGACGATCTCGAGCGGCGAGCGGCTCACGAACGGGTCGGCCAGCGCCCCCGTGGTCCGGCCGTCCGTCGTGCGAAACTCGGGGCTCAATCGCGACACCGAGAACACCCCCGGAGCGCCTGCGTCCGGCACCACGACCCGCTCGCCGATGCGCCGCAGCTGCGGGTGCATGGCGATCGTCAGCATCCACCGCACCGGCGGCGGCGGCGTCGTCGTCGCCGGCGGCGCTCGCAGCGTCCTGAGCTCGCTCCTGTGTTCCGCTGTCATGAACAATTCCCTCCCGTCGATCCACCCACCCGACAGGCCCACCGGAGCGCCGCGCCGCGCCGCGCCGTGACCTCGCGGCCGCGCCCGTCATTGTGCCGTGGACATCGGCGGTGCGGGGCCGATGGGCCGGTCGCCGCGCTTACACCTCCGCGCGAGTGTCACATCACGCCGGTCCGGACGTCGTCTCGTGGATCCGCGCCGCCGCGCGTCGCGCGTCGACTCGTGTATGCGCACCCTCGTCATCAGCGATCTGCACCTCGGGTGCGGCATCACGCCGGGGATCTTCGCGGGCGCCGTCGCGCTCGCTGGGCTGCTCGCGGAGCTCGCCCGCGGGCCGCTGCGGATCGTGCTCAACGGCGACACCTTCGACTTCGTCGCGCAGGAGCCGTACGACGCGAGCGAGCCGCCGCAGTTGTCTGGCCGCGTCCCGATCGAAGGCGCCCTCTCGACGGGCATCCTCGACATCTTCGCGCAGGCGCTCGCGGGCCGCGGCGAGCTGCTCTTCCGGGTCGGCGACCACGACCGCGAGCTCGCCATCCCCGCGGTTCAGAACCTCCTGCGTGGGCGCATGAGCCTCGGCCCGGCGCCTCACCCGCGCGTGCGCTTCGCCCCGGCGGATCTTCCGACGCACCTGCGGATCGGCGGTGCTCGCGTCGTCCTCACCCACTCTCTCGTGCATCGCGCCGATGCCCGCGACCGCTGGCTCGCCAGGAACCTGCTCAACCCGCTGCGTCGCGAGTTCGGGGTCGGTCTCGCCGACCTCCTGCGCCCCGACTATGCGGCGGCCATCCTCACCACACTGGCGGTCAACCCGACCGCCGCGCGCCACGTGTTCCGCGAGCCGCCGGGCGACGCCGCGTGGCGGCACCTGCGTGGCCTCGACGCGCTCGCGCCGGCGCTGCGCCTCGCGGACGCGTTGACGCGGGCCGGGCTGACCGCGCACGAGCAGGATGTGATGACGCGCGCGCTCGATCCGTACGACGGCGGGGGGACGCACGACCGCGCGCTCGACACAGCGCGGCTGAAGCTGTTTCGCGCCGCGCTCGCGGGTCATGGGGCGCCCGGGGGACCGGCGCGGGCGCTGTGCGCCGACGAGCGGACGACAGCGCAGACGCTGGCGCGCCAGGGCCGGGCCGCGGCCGTGATCGCCGGGGGTTCGCACGCGGCCGGCTGGTCGGAGGTCGACGGTGATCCGACGATCGTCGACACCGGCGCATGGACCTGGCTCGTCGATCTCCCGCGGACGACCGACGACGTCGCGGCGTGGCAGCGCTGCCTCGACGCCTGGCAACGAACGCCGCGGATCGGCGGACGACCCGGGCTACCGGCGCCGATGCGCACCTGCTTCACCGGAGCGCTGCTCGAGCCGCGCCCGGCCGGACGCGGCACCGTGCTCGCGCTGGTCGAGTGGCGCGCGGGCGAACTGCTGCGCCTGCACGAGCGGGTCCTCCCCGCACCTTGACGGTCGACCGAGCTCGCGGACGCCGACGCCGACGACACGCTCGAGCGGTCGCGTGCCGAGATCGCCAGGCTGACCCAGGCGAACCGCCATCTCGGGTGCGGTTCCACATCGGTCGACGCCAGTTGTCCCCCATGCCGTCCCTTGGGCCCGGCGTCGTCGACCGTGCGGCCAGCCGCGGGGGCGGGGGCGCGCGGTAACCCGGCGGTAATGCGCCGTCTCGCCGGCGTGGGTCGCTATCGGGGTACGCGCCGATGCTCACCTCCAAGCTCACGACCCGGGTCCTTCGCATGTTCGTGCTCGTCGCCGCGTGTGACGGCGAATTTCACTGCGGGGCGTCCGCGGAGGCGATGGACTGGGGGGACGAGAGCGGGGGGTCGTCGGGGTGGGAGGAGGCGTCAGACGGGAGCGACGCCGTAGGCGGCGCGGAGCTCGGCGAGGGGGCGGGCGGCGTCGTCCCAGAACTGCCAGTGCTCGGAGAGGTCGCGGCAGGCGGCGCCGCGGGCGACGGCCGCGAGGACGCGGGGGATGTCGAAGTTGCCGACGTCGGGCGGGGCGACCGGGGTGATCTTGATGCCGAGGTGGAACTGGAGGATGACGAAGAGGAAGAAGGCGAAGCCGTCGCGGCGGACGAAGCCGGCCTGGAACGCGCCCTGCTGGATCTCCCCGGCGGGCTCGGTGCTGAAGCCGGTGAGGAGGTGGCCGACGTCGTGGAACAGGAGCCGCTCGGGCATCGCGCCGGCCTCGCCCGGGAGCCCGAAGCGGCGCTCGGTGCAGTGGGCCCATAGCGTGCGGCCGAGCGTGCCCGCGGGCAGCAGGCCGAGCTGACGGTAGCGCCACGCGACCTCGGGGTCGGCGCCGCGGCCGAGGAGAAGCGGGGACAGCAGGCGCCGGGCGCCGCGCAGCCCGTCGGCCCGCCACGCGTCGACGAGCACGCGCGCGAGGATCCGGCGCGTCATCAAGATCCGGGCGAGGCGCGGGCGGCCGGCCGCGACCTGACGCAGCACGGCGAGGCCCGGCTCGCGCACGCCGAGCGCGTCGGCGAGGCGCTCGACCTCGCGGACGACGGCGCGGCCCGGCCGGCCGTCGACGAGCGCGACGATCTCGGCGAGCTGCACGAGGCGCAGGCGGGCGCGCGGGCGGACGATCGCGGCGGCGACCTCCGGGAGGTCGATCGCCGGCTCGAGCGGGGCGCCGGGCGGGGCGACGTCGCGGTGCAGGTCGGCGAGGACGGCGCGAAACTGGTCCGCGCGCGGGCTGGTGTGGACGCGGGCCAGGGCCCGCAGGGCGATCGGGAGCTCGGTGGCGGTGAAGACGACGATGTCCATGACGATCTGCTCCTGGCCCGCGCGCGGGCCGAGATGTGAGGGCGGTGGACCTGTCCGCGGGGACAGGCTGGCGAGGTGTGGAGCTGTCCTCGGGGACAGCTCGATGTCAGCGTGCCGCGGTCGGCGCGAGCGCCCGCCGCGGACTGGAGGAACGTGCGGAGCTGTCCCGGAGGACAGGGGTGTGTAGATCTGTCCTCGGGGACAGGTGGGCGCCGCGGGCGACCGACGCCGGCCGCGCGCGGCGATGACCTGTCCGCGAGGACAGGGCGCAATTTCCTGTCCCTCGGGACAGGTGATATGTCAGCGGCCGCCGTGCTCGCGGACGGCGGCCATGATGGCGCCGACGAGCGTCTTCGGGAGCTGCTGGGCGGCGGTCTGGATGACCTCGACGCGGTCGTCGCCGATCTGGGCGAGGAACTCGCGGCCCTCGTCGGTGAGGGTGAGGGCCTTGCCGCGGCGGTCCTCGGGGTCCTCGGCGCGGGCGACGAGGCCGCGCTGGACCAGGCCCTCGGCGAGGCGGCTGGTGGCCGAGGCCGAGAGGCCGAGCAGCTCGGCGAGCGCGGCCATGCGCAGCGTGACGTTCTGGTCGACGAGGTGCAGCGCGGCGATCTGGCCGATGCTGAGCGCCTCGTCGCGCAGCATCCGGGCCAGGGCGGTGATGATCCGCGTGAACATCATGCGGGTGAACGCCTCCATCGGCGTGCCCGCGTGCCTGGTCCGTCTCGTCACGATGCTGACCTTAGTGCATCCGTTGCATGCACGCAACTAATTTATTTTCGCAAAGGATGCACCCGTGCAAGCGGCCCTCAGGCGAGGACGGTGCGGCGCAGCAGGCGGAGCACGGCCGGGGTGGTGATCAGGGCGGCGGCGGTCGCCAGCAGGAGCACGGGCAGGAGGTAGTGGGCGGCGTGGACGTAGATGAAGTCGGCGGAGGCGGCGGGGGCGGTGCCGCGCAGCACGGCCTCGGCGCGCCAGGCCAGCGGGGCGGCGAGCGCGGCGACGGTCACGGCGGTGACCCACACGAGCAGGGCGCCGACGGCCCGGCCGAGGCACAGCAGGGCGAGCGCGAGCATCAGCGCGACCATGGCGACGCGCGGCCACCACGGGGTCGGCGCGTGCACGAGGTCGGTGTGCCAGCGGACGAGCTGCAGGGTGTGGTCGAGGAGGCCGGACAGGGCGCCGGCGGCGTAGGCGGCCCAGCGCAGCGAGCGGGTCTCGGCGGCGGTGAAGCCGGCCCACGGGTTGGGGAGCCAGCGCAGGCGCGAGGGGGCGCGCTCGTAGCGGTCGACGAGGTCGCTCGAGGCGAGCAGGGCGATGCCGACGACCGGGACGACGGCGAGGGTCTCCGCGTCCCACTCGCCGAGGCGCAGGTGCGGCCACTGCTGGACGATCGCGCCGATGCAGGCGCCGACGGCCGCGGCCCGGGCGGCGAAGAAGCGCAGCGCGAGCAGCAGCGTCGCGCCGACGTACACGAGGAGGTTGCCGACGTCGGGCGGCCCGGGCCGGGCGAGGTCGGAGGCGATGATCCAGAGGCCGCCCGCGACGACGAGCAGCTCGCGGACGCTGCGCCCGCCGCAGTGCGGGAGCTCCCGATCGAGGAACAGCATGCGCCCATGGTGCCCGCAGCGCGGGCGGCGGGGAAGGGGGCTTGACTTCGCGCGACCCCGGCGGACACTCCTGCGCGGAGAGAGACCCCATGCTCCGCAGCGTGATCGCCGTCCTGCTCGGCCTCCTGGTCGCAGTCATCGTCCTCATCGGCATGGAGTCGATCAGCCACACGCTGTTCCCCCCGCCGTCGGTCGACCCGAACGACATGGACGCGGTCCGGGCCCTGATGGCGAACCTGCCGGCGCGGATGTTCGTGATGGTGCTGGTCGCGTGGTCGCTGTCGGCGTTGACCGGCGGGCTGGTGGCCGGGCGCGTCGCCAGGCGCGGGGCGATCGGGCACGCGGCGGTCATCGGGGTGCTGTTGACCGTCGGGGCGATCGCCAACTTCGTGATGTTGCCGCATCCGGTGTGGGTCGTGATCGTGGGGCTCGGGTCGTTCCTGCCGATGTCGGTGCTCGGCGGGTGGCTCGGGGCCCGGCCGGCCCCAGCTCCGTGATCTCCTGGCTGGCCGGTACCGGCGGGCCGAAGTCCGGCGGAGCCGGGAGCCGGACCCCGCCGACCTCGGGGCGCTCCATGGCCTGGCGCTGCTACCAGACCTCGCAGGCGTCCGGGCCGGCGCGCATCGGCGTGCCCGGCTCGCATCGATATGCGTCCCAGAACGCCGGCAGGTGCGCCAGAGGGACGTTGACCCGCTGCTCGGGCGGGCTGTGAAAGTCGGTGGCGACGATCAGGCGCAGCGTCTCATCGGTGATGTGCGTGCACCACACCTGCGCGTAGCCGAGGAAGAACAGCTGGTCGTCGTCGAGGCCGTCGATCGCCGGCGGCGCGGGCCTCTCGCGCCGCCACGCCCGCCAGGCCGCGTGCGCCACCTTGAGGCCGCCGAGGTCGGCGATGTTCTCGCCGAGCGTCTGCTTGCCGTCGAGCTTGAGCCCGGGGAGCACCTCGATCTCGCCGTACGCCGCCTCGACGCAGGCCGTCCGCGCGGTGAACCGCTGGACCGCGGCCGGCGACCACCACTCGCGGAGCACGCCCCGGCCGTCGAAGCGCCGGCCGCTGTCGTCGAAGCCGTGGACCAGCTCGTGGCCCATCACCGTGCCGATGCCCCCGAAGTTCAACGCCATCGGGCGGTCGACGCCGAAGTAGGGCGGCTGTAGCACGCCGGCGGCGAACAACATCGCGTTGCCGCCGCGGTCGTAGATGGCGTTGACCATGGCCGGGGGGAGCTGCCACTCGCTGCGGTCGACCGGGCCGCCGATGCGGTCGTAGTAGTGGGCGAGCTCGAAGCGGTAGAGGGCGGTGACGTTGCGCAGGTGCTCGCCCTCCGTCACCTTCAGCCCGCTGAAGTCGCGCCACCGCGCCGGGTGGCCGATCTGGTCGTCGACGGCGCCCAGCTTCTCGAGCGCGCGCGCGCGGGTGTCCGGGTCCATCCACGCCAGCGTCGGCAGCCCGGCCGCGAACGCCTGCTGGACCCGGTCGATCATCGCCGCCGCGGTCGCCTTGCTGGCGCCGGCGAACTGGCGGGCGACGAACGCCTGCCCGACCAGCGTGCCGAGGTTCGCGTTGATCTCGTCGACGCAGCGCTGCCATCGCGGCGCCAGCGACTGCGCGCCGGTCAGCGCGCGCGTGAACGCGAAGTCGGCCTCGACGATCGCCGGGCTCAGGTACGCCGCCATCGCGTGCACCGTGTGCCAGCGCAGGTAGGCCCGCAGGGTCGCCGCCTCGGTCCGGCGCACCAGCGGGCCGAGGGCCGCGAAGAACCCCGGCGTCGTCAGCTGCAGGTCGGCGCCGAAGTTGGGATAGCCGAGCGCCGCGAAGTAGCGCGGCCACGGCGTCGCCCGGTCGAGCGCCTGCAGCCCGGCGACGCCGACCGGGTTGTAGGTCTTCGTGACGTCGCGCAGGTCGGCCGGCGACATCATGTGCGCCGCCAGCTCGCCCTCGAAGGCGACGACCCTGGCCGCCTGCGCCTGGGCGGCCGCCGGCGCCGCGCCGAGGAAGCCGAGCATCTGCGCGACGTGCCGCCGGTACTCGGCCCGCAGCGCGGCGTGCCCGGGGGCGACGTAGAATTCGCGGCCCGGCAGGCCGGTGCCGCCCTGCAGCATCGTCATCACCCAGCGGTCGGGGTCGCGCGCGTCGGCCACGGGGATCAGGTTGAACAGCGGCCCGCTGCCGAGGAAGAGGTCGCGGTGCAGCTCGCCGACCACCTGCCACAGGCTGGCCTCGTCCTTCACGCGCTCGATCTTCGCCAGCTCCGGCGCGATCGGTGTGACGCCCGCCCGCTCGTGCGCCGCCTCGTCGATGCACGCCCGCCACACCGTCCCGAGCCGGGGGTCGCCGTCGCCGCGCGCCGCGTCCTCGAGGATGTCCCGCAGCACCAGGTCGTTGCGCTCCGTCAGCTCGCTCCAGCGGCCGTACGCCGACTGGTGCGGGGGTCGCGGTGTGTTCGCCAGCCAGCCGCCGCACGCGTGGCGGTAGAAGTCGACGCACGGGTCGACCGTCGCGTCCATCGCCGCCAGCACCTCGGCCCCGACCGCGTCGCGCGCGGTCGGGCTCGTCGGTGGCGGCGCGGACCCGGTCGCCGGCGGCTGTGCGGGCGCCGGGCGGGCGCAGGCGGTCAGGAGCGAGGCGAGGGCGAGGGCGATCGGTGGGCGATGCATGGCACCGGTGCAGTGTCGGGACGGGGCCCGATCTTACGGCCGCCCGCTCGCCTGAAACCGCTCACGCTCTGACGCCGGCTGTGGCGCCCCGGGCCCGGCGGGCTGCGCACGACGCTCGGGATCGAGCTGCGTCCTGGTCGGCGGGCCGCTGACGGAAAGCACTCGACTGCGGACACGCTTCCAGCCCTGATCGCGGACCCACGCTCAGGCGCCCGGGCGCGCGGCGAACGGCGCGTCCGGGTCCTCGAGCGGGTCGACGTGCAGCCTTCGCACGAGGATCAGCGCGATCGCCATCGCTGGCACCGCGATGATCACCCCGAGCCCGCCGGCGAGCACGCCCATCGCCGTCTGTCCGAACATCATCAGCGCCGGCGGCAGCGAGACCGCCTGGCGCTGGATCAGCGGCGTGGTGATCGTGTTGTCGACGATCTGCACGCCGACGTACAGCACCGCGACCCACAGCACCGTCATCGGCCCCTGCATCAGCGCCAGCAGCAGCGCCGGGATCGCCGACAGCAGCGGGCCGAAGTTGGGGATGAACACCATGCTGCCGGCGAACAGCCCGAGCAGCAGCGCGAGCGGCACGCCGAGCAGCCACAGGCCGAGCCACGTGGCGACGCTGACGATCAGCAGCGACACCAGACAGCCGAGCAGCCAGCGCTGCAGCGCCTGACCGCACTCGCTGGCGAGCGCGAGCACCCGCGGCCGCATCGGCGGCGGGAACAGGCGGACGCCGTTGTCGATGTACACGCGCGGCTGCAGCGTCACCCACAGCCCGACGACGGCGACGACGAACAGGCTGGTCACGGCGCCGAAGGTCGTCGACAGCGCTCGACCGGCGCCCTGCATCGCCTCGGGCCGGGCCAGCATCTCGCCGGTGTTTTGCCCGCGCGCGACCAGCCAGCGGCCCCAGCCGTGCTGCTCGAGCGAGCCCGTCAGCTCGCGCATCGCCCCGGGCATCTGGGCGATCAGCTCGTCGAACTGGCGCCCGACCTCGGGCGCGATGCCCCAGACGGCGCCGCCGAGCGCGGCGCTCAGCACCACCAGCACGATCGCGATCGCCAGCCTCGGCGACATGCCGGTGCGCGCGCTCAGCCAGTCGGCGGGCGCGCGCAGCAGCACGGCGATCAGCACGCCCGCGAAGGTCAGCAGCAGCACGTCGACCAGCCACCACGCGAGCAGCACCAGCACCATCACCAGGCCGACGCGCAGCAGCGACCGGGCCAGTGTGTCTTGGGACATGCACGGCGAATAGCGCGAGTGCACCGGGAGCGTCGCGCGCGTGGGTCCGAACCGCGACAGCGCCGAGCGCATCGGCGGACGTCCCGGGCGCTGGCGCGGGCGCGGCGGTCGTCCGCGCCGCTGCGCAGCGTGCGCGGCGGGCCGCAGCGGCCGATCTCTGCCGGATCCTCCCGGCGCAATGGCGCTCAAGCTGCCGGATTTGCCTCACCCGTCGTCCGCGAACCGTGCACGTCGTCCGCACGCGCTCACGACTCAGCCGTCGTCGTCCTCATCCTCGCCCTGGTCGTCGTCGTCCCCGCCGATGCACTCGCCGGGGTCGTCGAGCCAGTCCTCGCAGAACTTGTTGATGAGCAGGCCGCCGCGGGTCGGGCTGAAGTCGCCGCACTTGTCGTTCTCGAGCGCGTCGAGGCAGGCGACGGGCGGGTGGGGGATGTCGAGCTCGTCGAGCATGTGGGTGCGGAGGCTGTCGCCGACGCAGATGGCGCCGTGCGGGCCCCACTCGGCCTCGACGGTCCATGCGTCGAGGGTCGCGGTGGCCTCGCCCTGGATCTGCGGGCTCAGGCGGTCGAACACGTCGATGGGCGTGTCGTTGAGCGTGTGCGGGGTGCCGTCGCCGCAGTAGTCGGCGCGGGCCATGCGGGTGCAGGCCTGGTGGTGCTCCGCGAGCGAGACCGTCGCGCACTGCTTGTTGTTCTTCTTGGCGCAGGTCTTGGCGAGGCCCCACGGGCGATAGCCCCACTCGACGCACTTGGCGAGCACGGCCCCGCGACAGGCGAGGGTGACGGCGTCGGGGTCGTCGATGCGGGCGCCGGTCTCGGTGTCCCAGTAGTTCGCCAGCGGGATGGCCTCGGTCGGGCCGCCGGCGCGGTCGCGGCACAGGCTCGACCATGTGCCAGTGTCGGGGTCGAGCACCGAGATCTGATAGAAGTAGACGTCGCCGGTGGGGTCGGCGGGGTTCTTGTGGATGTCGTCGATGCGCAGCGTGAACTGCTGGTCCTCGCGGGTCAGGTACAGCTCCGAGCCGATGAAGTCGAGGCCGGCGCGCGCGACCGCCTGGCCGTCGACGAGCTGCGTGCCCTGGAACAGGCTGCCGGACAGCGCGACGCCGTTGAGGGTCCAGCCGTTGAGGGTCCAGCCGTTGAGGGTCCAGCCGTTGAGGGCGGCGCCGTTGAGGGTCCAGCCGTTGAGGGTCCAGCCGTTGATGCGCGCCGAGTTGAGCTCGACGCCGTTGAGGTCGCCGTCGCGCGCGTCGACCGGCTCCGGCGGCAGACCTCCGCTCCGCTCGAGACAGGCGCCGCACAGGGCGGCGCCGACCGCTACTACCATTCCAAACTGCCAGGATCCGTGGGTCATGGGCCTGTCCTCCGCGTGCGTCGTGACCCTTCTGTGAGCCGGGTGGTCCGGTCGGGCAACGCGGCGGGCAGCCGGCGATCGATCGATCAATTGCCGGCGCAGGCGGCGGGGTCGTCGGTCCACAGCTCGCAGTACTTGTTGGCGACCCGGGACTCGACGTGCTGCTTGAGGTCGCCGCACTTGTCGATGCCGCTGATCGCCGCGAGGCACGGCGGCTGCTCGTAGGGGATCCCACGGTCGTCGAACATCTTGAGGCGCAGCTCGTCGCCCACGCACACGGCGCCGGCGGGGCTCCACTCGGCCTCGACCGCCCAGTTGGCGTACTTTTGGGTGCCCTCGGCCTGGATCGGGGTCTTGAGGCGGTCGTAGACGTCGATCGGCGTGTTGTCGAAGGTGTGCGGGGTGCCGTCGCCGCAGTAGTCGGCGCGGGCCATGCGGGTGCAGGCCTGGTGATGATCGGCGAGCGTGACCTGCGTGCAGGTCTTGCCGATGCACTGCGTCGCGGTCTGCCACGGGCGATATCCCCACTCGACGCACTTGGCGAGCACGCCGCCGCGACAGGCGAGGGTGACGGTGCCGGGGGCGTCGACGCGCGCGCCGGTGACCGCGTTCCAGGTGTTGGCGAGCGCGATCGCGGCGGTCGGCTGGCCCTGGCCGTCGTGACACAGGCTCGACCACGTGCCGGTCGCCGCGTCGCGGACGGAGACGGTGTAGTAGTAGAGGTCGCCGGTCGGGTCGCTGGGGCTGACGTAGATGTCGTCGAAGCGCAGGGTGTACTGCTGCGCGTCGGGCCCCACGAGCTGCAGCTCGGAGCCGATCAGGTCCTGGCCGGCGCGGGTGTAGGTCTGGCCGTCGATCGTCTGGGTGCCGGTGAAGCTGCTGCCGACCAGCGCGACGCCGTTGAGGGTCCAGCCGTTGAGGGTCCAGCCGTTGAGGGTCCAGCCGTTGAGCGCCTCGCCGTTGAGGGTCCAGCCGTTGAGGGTCCAGCCGTTGATGCGCGCCGAGTTGAGCGCGACGGAGTTGTCCGCCAGCGCCCGCTCGGCGATCGCGCCGGGCTCGTCGGGCTCCGGATCACAACCTGCGAGGGCGATCATCGCACAAACCACGCTCGTTCGTCTCAGGATCGAGTGCATCGCGTCCACCGTCTTGACTGCCACGCCCAGTCTTTGCGGCACAACGCGAGGCGCTGCAACGTTCGTTTTGGCGGGCGGCGTACTGGCACTTTAGCGATGTCACTCTCGCGAAGTCTGCGCTCAGGTCCGAAACCGCGGGGTCGCGCATACGCGGAGGCCGAGGGTGCCGTCGCGGAAGGTCGCGTCGACGACGTTGCGGTTGGTCGCGCTGCCCGCGAGCTTGGCGAAGAAGAACGCCCCGCCGCGCGCGACGTGGTCGCCGCCGGCCGCGGGCGTGACCCACTCCCACACGTTGCCCATCGTGTCGTGGAGGCCGAAGGGGCTCGCGGACGCGGGGTGCGAGCCGACGACGTCGGGGCCCATCGCGGCGAAGTCGCGGGCGTGGGTCTCGTCGAAGTTGGCCTCGTGGGGTCCGATGTCGGCGCCGGTCGGGAACCGCCGGCCGTCGGCGCCGCGAGCGGCGCGCTCCCACTCGAGCTCGCTGCAGAAGCGGGCGCCGGGGACCTTGCCGGTGGCGTCGAGCCAGCGCAGGTAGGCCTCGGCGTCGTCCCAGCGGATGCCGGTGACGGGCAATTGCAGCCAGTCCTGCTCGGCGTCGCGGGCGCGGGCGGGGTGGCGCAGCGGCTCGCCGGCGCGGGCGACGACCTTCGTGTC
>Ga0075163_10001031_pt1 | contig 37113 bp, 33 predicted proteins | sample JI1023141ADNA_FD_71478 | JGI IMG/M metagenome (GOLD analysis project Ga0075163, IMG submission 71478) | Wastewater effluent complex algal communities from Wisconsin, to seasonally profile nutrient transformation and Carbon sequestration -... | ecosystem: Engineered > WWTP > Effluent > Algae...
GCCGGCCCCGTTCACGCCGTCCACAGGCGCGCAGGCGCCTGTGGAGCCGCGGCGTTCACCCTTGCCTGCCACGCCAATCACGGCACTGGCGGGCGCGTTCAACTGCCGTTTCCAGGGTGACCGGGCCGCGGCCAACCCATCCGCTACCAAATAAATAGCTTATAGCGCTTTGTGCATGCGGGCTGCAGGCCAGAAAAGCTTGAAAAATCCCCTCCGCGCGGCGCCGCGGCGCCAGACGCCTCACGCCGCCCCGAACCCGCCTCCGCCGGGCGTGTGGATCTCGAAGATGTCGCCGGGCCGCATCTCGGCGCTGCCGATGTGCCCCAGTTCCTCCACCGTGCCATCCGAGCGCGCCACGCGATTGAGGCCCGGCGCGCCGGCGCCGCCGCCGGCCATGCCGAAGGCGCCGCTCAGGCGGCCGTTGCTGAGGATGCTGGCGGTCATGGGCTGCAGGAAGCGCACGCGGCGCACGCCGCCGTCGCCGCCCTTCCAGCGGCCGGGGCCGCCCGATCCGGCGCGGATCGCGTAGCTCTCCAGCCGCACGGGGAAGCGCCATTCCAGCACCTCGGGGTCGGTCAGGCGCGAGTTGGTCATGTGCGTCTGCACCACGCTGGTGCCGTCGAAGCCGCCCACCAGCCGGCCCTGGCCGTCGAACACGCCGCCGGCGCCGGAGCCGCCGGAGAGGGTCTCGTAATACTGGCGGCGCGCGTCGCCGAAGGTGAAGTTGTTCATCGTGCACTGGCTGGCGCCCATCAGGCCCAGGGCGCCGATGAGGGCGTTGGTGATGCAGGTGGAGGTCTCGACGTTGCCCGCCACCACGCTGGCCGGCGGCCGGGGGCGCAGCATGCAGCCCTCGGGGATGACGACCTCGATGGGCTTGAGGCAGCCGGCGTTGAGCGGGATGTCGTCGTCCACCAGCATGCGGAAGACGTACAGCACCGCCGCCATGCACACCGCCGTGGGCGCGTTGAAGTTGTTGGCCTGCTGCGGCGAGGTGCCGGTGAAGTCGATGCGGGCGCCGCGCTTGACGGCGTCGATGCGCACAGACACCGCGATGCGCGCGCCGTTGTCCAGCGGCAGCGTGAAGCGGCCGTCCTTCAGCCGCGCGGCCAGCCCGGCGATGGCGCGGCGCACGGACTCCTCGGCGTTGTCCTGCACATGCCGCATGTAGGCCCGCACCACGTCCAGGCCGAACTGCCGCACCATCCGGCGCAGCTCCTGCACGCCCTTCTCGTTGGCGGCGATCTGCGCCTTCAGGTCGGCCAGGTTCTGCGCCGGGTTGCGCGACGGATGGGGACCGCTCGCCAGCAGGGCCAGCATCTCCTGCTCGCGCAGCGCGCCGCCATCGACCAGCTTGAAGTTGTCGATCTGCACGCCCTCCTCCTCGATGCGGGTCGAGAACGGCGGCATCGAGCCGGGCGAGATGCCCCCGATGTCGGCGTGGTGGCCGCGCGAGCCGACGTAGAAGAGCGGTTGAGCGTGTGGCGTCGAGCGTTTCGCGTCATCCTCTCCATAAACGGGCGTGATGACCGTCACGTCGGGCAAATGCGTGCCGCCGTGGTAGGGGTCGTTCAGCGCGTAGACGTCGCCGGGCTTCATGCGGCCGGCGTTGCGGCGGATCACCGTCTTGATGCTCTCGCCCATGCTGCCCAGGTGCACCGGCATGTGCGGCGCGTTGGCGATCAGGTTGCCCTCGGCGTCGAACAGCGCGCAGCTGAAGTCCAGCCGCTCCTTGATGTTGACCGAGTAGGCGGTGTTCCGCAGTTGCAGCCCCATCTGCTCGGCGATGTTCATGAACAGGTGGTTGAACACCTCCAGCAGCACCGGGTCGGCCCGCGTGCCGGCGGCGAAGCTCATGGCCCGTGGCGCGGCGCGCTCCAGCATCAGGTGGTCCAGCGCCGTCAGGCGGGCGCGCCAGCCTGGCTCGACCACGGTGGTGGCGTTCTGCTCGGCGATGATGGCCGGCCCGTCGATCACGTCGCCGGGGCGCAGGTCCTCGCGCACGATCAGGGCGGCGTCGTGCCAGGCGGGCTGGCCGTCCAGGCCGGCGGTGTACATGCGCACGGTGTCGCGGCGCGGCGCCTCGCGCGGCGGCTGCAGCGCATGCGCGCGCTCGCCGGGCGCGTCGCCCGCGGCCACGGCCTCGACCGACACGGCCTCGACGACGAGGGCCTTGCCCTGCATCAGGAAGGCGAAGCGCTGGCGGTACGCGGCCTCGAACGCGCGGGTCAGCTCGTCCACCACGCCCTCGTCGCTGACCACGCCGCCGTGCAGGTGCGGAAAGGGCACGATCAGCGCGGTGTCCGTGCCCTCGTAGCGCAGGTGCGCGCGGCGGTGCACGTGGAGGGCGCCATGGCCGGCCTGCTGCCTCTCCAGTTCGTGCTGGGCGGCCAGCGCGAGCTGGCCCAGGTCGTCGCGCAGCTCGGCCATGTGCTCGGGCGCCAGGGGCCGCTCGACCGCCGTCTCGCGCATCACGTTCTGGTCGGCCAGACCCATGCCGTAGGCCGACAGCACGCCGGCCAGCGGGTGCACCAGCACCCGCGTCATGCCCAGCGCGTCGGCCACGCCGCACGCGTGCTGGCCGCCGGCGCCGCCGAAGCACTGCAAGGTGTAGCGCGTCACGTCGTAGCCGCGCGCCACGCTGATCTTCTTGATGGCGCCCGCCATCTGCTGCACGGCGATCTGGATGAAGCCGTGCGCCACGTCCTCCGGGCCGCGGCCGGCGGCGGGATCCCGCGCGGCGATCTCGCCGAACCTGGCGCGCACCACGGCGGCGTCCAGCGGCCGGTCGGCCGCCGGGCCGAACACGCGCGGAAAGTACGCCGGCTGCAGCTTGCCCACCATCACGTTGGCGTCGGTCACCGCCAGCGGCCCGCCGCGCCGGTAGCTGGCCGGGCCGGGGTTGGCGCCCGCGCTGTCGGGGCCGACGCGAAAGCGCGCGCCGTCGAAGCGCAGGATCGAGCCGCCCCCGGCCGCCACGGTGTGGATGCTCATCATCGGCGCGCGCATGCGCACGCCGGCCACCTGGGTCTCGAACTCGCGCTCGAACTGGCCGGCGTAGTGGCTGACGTCGGTCGAGGTGCCGCCCATGTCGAAGCCGATCACCCGGTCCTGCCCGGCGATCTCCGCCGTCCGGGCCATGCCCACGATGCCGCCGGCCGGGCCGGAGAGGATGGCGTCCTTGCCCTGGAAGGCGTGCGCGTCGGCCAGGCCGCCCGAGGACTGCATGAACAGCAGCCGCACGCCCGGCATCTCGCCCGCCACCTGCTCGACGTAGCGGCGCAGGATGGGCGACAGGTAGGCATCGACCACGGTGGTGTCGCCCCGGCCGACGAACTTCATCATCGGGCTGGTGGCGTGGCTGGTGCTGACCTGCGTGAAGCCCGCCTCGCGCGCGAGGCGCGCCGCGGCCTGCTCGTGGGCGGTGTGGCGCCAGCCGTGCATGAAAATGATCGCAACGCTTCTCAGCCCCCGTGTGTATTTCGCCGACAGCTCCTTTTTCAGGAGCAATTCGTCCAGGGGGCAAATCACCTCGCCATCGGCGCCGACGCGCTCGTCGGCCTCCACCACGGCGCTGTAGAGCAGCTCGGGCAGCACGATGCGGCGATCGAACAGGCGCGGCCGGTTCTGGTAGGCGATGCGCAGCGCGTCGCCAAAGCCCCGCGTGGTGACCAGCAGCGTCGGCTCGCCCTTGCGCTCCAGCAGCGCGTTGGTGGCCACGGTGGTGCCCATCTTCACGCACTCGACCTGCTCGGCCGTGATGGGCTCGCCCGCCGCCAGGCCCAGCAGGTGGCGGATGCCAGCGACGGCGGCGTCGGGGTACTGCTCGGGGTTCTCGGACAGCAGCTTGTGCGTGACGATGCCGCCGCCGGGCCGCCGGGCCACGATGTCGGTGAAGGTGCCGCCGCGGTCGATCCAGAACTGCCAGCGGGCGGGGGTGCGCTTGTCGGTCATGGGGTGCTCCTGGCGGTCAACGATAAATCAGAAGCCGGCCTGCCGGGACATCCCGATCCTCTAAGATGCCCGCTGTCGGCCTGCCCCGTGGCAGGCCTTTTTCATCGCAGTTTGAAAGACATGTCGTGTTCAAGAATCTGATGCTGTACCGCCTGGGCCCTGAGTGGCCCGCATCGGCGGCGCAACTCGAAGAAGCGCTGGCGCGCGAGCCGTTCGCCGAGTGCGGCGCCACGCAGCAGAAATCCACCGGCTGGGTGCCGCCGCGCGGTCCCGAGCACGGCGCGCTGGTGGAATCCGTGGACGGCCAGTGGATCGCCCGACTGGCGATCGAGACCCGCGCCGTGCCCGGCGAGGCCGTGCGGCGCAAGGCGCAGGAGGCCATCGACCAGATCGAGAAGACCACCGGCCGCAAGCCGGGCAAGAAGGAAGCGCGCGACATCCGCGACGACGCCCTGCTGGCCCTGCTGCCGCAGGCGTTTCCGCGCCTCGGCCAGGTGACGGTGTGGCTGAACCCGCAAGAGCGCTGGCTGGCGCTGGACGCGGGCAGCCAGGGCAAGGCCGACGAGGTGATCAGCAGCCTGGTGCGCGTGGCCGGGCCGGGCTTCGCCGTCGGCCTGTTGCAGACGCAGCGCTCGCCGCAGGCGGCCATGGCCGCCTGGCTGGCGGCCGAGACGCCCGATGAGTTGCCCGACAGCCTGCACGTCGAGCGCGAGTGCGAGCTGAAGGGCAGCGGCGACGAGCCGGCGGTGGTGCGCTTCACGCGCCACGACCTGGCCACCGACGAGGTGCGCCAGCACATCGCCGAAGGCAAGCTGCCGACCAAGCTGGCGCTGGGCTGGCAGGGCCGCGTGGGCTTCGTGCTGACGCAGGCGCTGCAGCTCAAGAAGATCACCTTCCAGGAGGGCGTGTTCGAGGAAGGCGGCTCGCCGGCCCAGGGCGACGACCGCTTCGACGCCGACGCGGCGCTGGCCACGGGCGAGCTGAGCGCGCTGATCACCGACCTGGTCGCCGCGCTGGGCGGCGAGGTCGAGGCGACGGCGGTGACCGAACAGGCCCCGCCGGCCGCCAGCCCCGCGCGGTCCGCCGCGCCCGCGGCAGGCGACCCGCCGTTCTGAGCTTCTCCTGAGGCGCCGCCGCCATGCACGCCGTCCTCGCGATCTGCCTCGGCGCCTGCATCGGTGCGCTGGCGCGCTGGCAGCTCGGGCTGTGGCTCAACCATGCGGGCGCCTGGCTGCCCTGGGGCACGCTGGCGGCCAACCTGGCCGGCGGCTACCTCGTCGGCCTGTGCGTGGCGGTGTTCGAGCAGCACCCGGGGCTGGACCCGGCCTGGCGGCTGCTGCTGGTCACGGGCTTTCTGGGCGCGCTCACCACCTTCTCGTCCTTCAGCGCCGAGGTGGTCGAGATGCTGATGCGCCAGCGCTACCTGCCCGCCGCCGGCACGGTGCTGCTGCACCTGGGCGGCTCGCTGCTGCTGACGGTGGCGGGCATCAGGACTGCTTCGTTTTTAATAGCTGTCCGCGCTTGATGCATGCGGGCTTGATGCCGATTTGTTTCAAAAATGGCCCCTGGCGCGGCAGCCTCCGTGCCGCCCGACGCGGCTGACGCACAATCGGCGCCATGCCCGCCACCGACCCGACCCGCCGCGCCCAGGCCGTCGCCACGCCCGAGGTGATCCAGGCCTTCGCCCGCGACGGCGCCGTGCGCCTGCCCGGCCTGCTGAACGCGGATGAAGTCGCCCTGCTGCGCGGTGGCATCGACGCCAACATCGCCGCGCCCAGCCCGCGCGCCAAGGTCGCCAGCCGGCCGGACGACCCGGGCTTCTTCATCGAGGACTTCTGCTGCTGGCAGGACAACGAGGCCTATCGGCGCGTGATCACCGAATCGCCCCTGGCCGCCGCCGCCGGCCTGCTGATGCACAGCCGCCAGGTGCGCCTGTACCACGACCACATGCTGACCAAGGAGCCCGGCACGCGCCAGCGCACGCCCTGGCACCAGGACCAGCCCTACTACAACGTCGAGGGGCGGCAGAACGTCAGCTTCTGGATCCCGGTGGACCCGGTGCGGCGCCATTCCACGCTGGAGTTCGTGGCCGGCTCGCACTTGGGGCCCTGGCTGATGCCGCGCACCTTCATGGACAGCCAGGCCAAGTGGTTCCCGGAGGGCAGCCTGGCTGATCTGCCCGACATCGAGGCCGCGCGCGAGCGCTTCCCGATCATCGGCTGGCCGGTGGCGCCGGGCGACGTGATCGCCTTCCACATGCTCAGCCTGCACGCCAGCGGCGGCGTGGACGGCGATACGCGCCGGCGCGTGTTCTCGGTGCGCATGCTGGGCGACGACGCCACCCACGCCCCGCGCGCCTGGGTCACCTCGCCGCCCTTTCCCGGCCTGGCCGCGCGGCTACCGGCCGGCGCGCCGATGGAGGATGCGCTGTTCCCGCTGCTGTGGCGGGCCTGAGCGCTCATTCCGGAGCGCGCCGCGCGGAAGGGGGGTCTTCAATGAGTGCTGGCGCGTCCGCGGGGCGCGGCTGTCCGCGCCGCCCGGGCGCCAGGGACTGGCGGCGCCAGGTGGCCGGCGACTGGCCGAACTGCAGCGCGAACCAGCGCGTGAAGGCGCTGTGCGTGCTGTAGCCCAGCAGCTCGGCCACGTGGGCCAGGCTGTAGCGCGGGTTCTCGATGTAGCGCTGCGCCAGGTTTTGCCGCACCTCGGCCAGCAGCGCGGTGAAGCTGGTGCCCTCCTCGTCCAGCTCGCGCTGCAGGGTGCGCAGGCTGCGGCCCAGGCTCTGCGCGACCGATTCGCAGGTGGCGCGACCCGAGGGCAGCATCAGGTACACGGCGCGGCGCACCTCGCGGCCGACGGAGCCGCCGCCCAGGCTGGGCACGTTCTCCAGCAGCGTCTTGGCGTAGCGCGCCAGGCCGGGGTCGGCCGTGGGGTTGGGCACGTCCAGGTCGGCGGCGCGGAACACCATGCCGTTGAAGTCGGCGTTGAACTCCACCGGGCAGCGGAACACCTGGTGGTGATCGGCCAGGCTGGCCGGCGCGGCGTGGCTGAAGTTCACGCTCCGCGGGCGCCAGCCCTCACCCATCAGCGCCGCGCACGTGCGATGGATGACGCCGATGGCCAACTCGATCGACTGCCGCGCAGGCATGGCCGACATGACCTCCTCGCGCATGAACACCAGCGGGCCGGCGTCCTCCATCTGCATCGCCAGCGAGTTGTTGAGCAGGTGCAGGTGCTCGATGGTGGCGGTCAGGATGCCCCGCAGGCTGCCCTGGTGCGCCAGCAGCAGGCTCACGACGCCGAAGTTCGACAACTGGCGCGATTGCACCATGCGCAGGCCGAAGGTCTCGCAGCCGGTGGCCCGCGCCGCCGCCTCCAGCAGGCCCACCACCGCCTCCGCGGGCAGCCGCAGCTCGGGCTCCTGCAGCACCCGGGGCTGCAGGCCCGCGCGGCGCAGCGCGGCATCGGCGTTGTAGCCCAGGGTGGCCGACACCTCGGCGAAATGGGTCAATGCCGCAGCGCGCACGAAGCTGTCCATAGGTAAAAATCCTCAGCCCGCACAAATATGGGGCACTCCATTCTGGCACGATAAGCTAAGAGAATGGCATCCAATGCAAAGCGTGCGTGGCCGCCGCCACCTACATTGCATGGCATCCCACAACAACCACTCGGAGACAAGACGATGCAAGTCATACCGCTCACCTGCGCCCTCGGCGCCGAACTGACCGACGTCAACCTGGCCGACGCGGCCCGCGACGACGCCCTGTTCGATGCCGTCAAGGCGGCCCTGCTCAAGCACAAGGTGCTGTTCCTGCGCAACCAGGAATTCAGCCGCGCCGACCACGTGGCCTTCGCGCGCCGCTTCGGTGAGCTGGAGGACCATCCCGTGGCCGGCAGCGACCCGGAGAACCCCGGCCTGGTGCGTATCTACAAATCGCCCGACCAGCCCAACGACCGCTACGAGAACTCCTGGCACTGCGACGGCACCTGGCGCGAGACGCCGCCCATGGGCTCGGTGCTGCGCTGCGTGGAATGCCCGCCCGTGGGCGGCGACACCATGTGGGCCAACATGGCGCTGGCTTACGAGAAGCTGCCGCAGCACATCAAGGACCTGATCGCGCCGCTGCGCGCCCGCCACAGCATCGAATGCACCTTCGGCGCGGCCATGCCGATCGAGAAGCGCCTGGCGCTGAAAGCCCAGTACCCGGACGCCGAGCACCCGGTGGTGCGCACCCACCCCGAGACCGGCGAGAAGGTACTGTTCGTCAGCGGCTTCGCCACCCACTTCACCAACTACCACACGCCGGCCAATGTGCGCGTGGGGCAGGACTTCACGCAAGGCAGCTCCGGCCTGCTGCAGTACCTCATCAGCCAGGCCGCCATCCCCGAATACCAGGTGCGCTGGCGCTGGGAACCGAACAGCGTGGCCATCTGGGACAACCGCGCCACCCAGCACTACGCCGTGATGGACTACCCGCCCTGCCACCGCAAGATGGAACGCGCCGGGATCATCGGCACGCCCACCTTCTGAAATCAATTTACTTCTGAATTGATAGCTTTCTGCGCTTATTCCGCGCCGACCAGAGGCTGATTTGCCTCGAATTTCATCCACCCCAGCCCCCCGGAGCATCCTCATGAACTTCCTCGACGGCCACATGTTCCCCGAGAACATGCAACCCCTGATCATCACCGCCGCGCCCTACGCGCCTTCGTACGTGCCTTCGGACTTCCCCGAAGAGATCGCGGTGACGATGGAGCAGCAGATCCAGATGGCGGTGGACTGCTACAACGCCGGCGCCACCGTGCTGCACCTGCACGTGCGTGAACTCGACGGCAAGGGCAGCAAGCGCCTGTCCAAGTTCAACGAGCTGATCGCCGGCGTGCGCGCCCGCGTGCCTGAGATGATCATCCAGGTCGGCGGCTCCATCAGCTTCGCGCCCGAGACCGACGGCGCCGCCGCCAAGTGGCTGTCCGACGACACGCGCCACATGCTGGCCGAGCTTTCTCCGAAGCCCGACCAGGTGACGGTGACCATCAACACCTCGCAGATGAACTTCCTGGAGCAGTTCGACTACCGCGACTGGCAGGGCAGCTCGCTGGAAGACCCGGTGGTCCATAGCGCCTACAAGGAAATGACCGTGCCCGCGCAGCCCGGCTGGGCCGAGGAGCACATCAAGCGCCTGACGGCCGCCGGCATCCAGAGCGAGTTCCAGTGCTACAACCAGAACAGCTTTGAATCCGTGGAGCGCCTGATGCGCCGCGGCGTCTACAAGGGCCCGCTGGTGTGCAACTGGGTGGCCATCGGCGGCGGCATGGATTCGCCCAACGTCTACACCCTGGCCAACTTCCTGCGTGGGGTGCCCGACGGCGCGGTGGTCACCGTCGAAAGCTCGGTGCTGAACACGCTGCCCGTGAACATGATGGGCATCGCCATGGGCCTGCACGTGCGCACCGGCACCGAGGACAACCTGTGGAACCAGACGCGCACCGCCAAGATCGGCACCGCCAAGCAGATCGAGCAGCTCGTTCGCGTCTCGCAGGAGCTGGGCCGCCCCATCGCCACGGCGAAGCAGGCGCGCGAGATCTGCCGCATCGGCGTGTTCTACGACACGGTGGAAGAGACGCTGGCCGCCAACGGCTTCGCGCCCAACGCGCCCGGCCGCCAGCAGGGCTTCCTGCGCAAGGCGGCCTGACGCCAGGCGGGGCGGTGGTCGCGGCCACCGCCCTTTTTTTCATCCCCACACCCCCATTCCATGAAACGCCTGTCGTTCATCAAGGCCGTCGCGCTGGCCGCTGCCGGCGTGCTGTACACCCAAAGCGGTTTTGCGTTCTCCGACAAGCCGGTCAAGCTGATCGTGCCCGCGCCCGCTGGCGGCACCGCCGACGTCTTCGCCCGCATCATCGGCGAGCAGCTGGCCAAGGAAATCCAGCAGCCGGTGGTGGTCGACAACAAACCCGGCGCCGGCGGCGCCATCGCCATCAAGTACATGCTGTCGCAGCCGGCCGACGGCGCGTCGCTGGTGGTGGCGGCCTCCAACGTGCTGACCGAGGTGCCGCACGTGCTCAAGGGCGGCTTCGATCCCCTCAAGGACGTCAAGCCCGCGGCCGAGATGGCGCGCTCGCTGATGCTGTTCATCGCGGCGCCGCGGTTCCCCGCCAAGGACGCCAAGGAAGCCATTGCCTACGTGAAGGCGCACCCGGGCACGGTCTCGGTCGCCTCGTACAGCCAGGGCACGTCCTCGCAGTACGCGGGCGCGATCCTGAACAAGAAGGCCGGGATCGACATGCAGCACGTGCCGTTCCCGGGCTCCTCGGCGGCGCTGGCCCAGGTGATGGGCAACCAGATTCCGCTCATGTTCGACGGCTCGGTCACCGCCAAGCCCATGATCGCGGCCGGCAAGGTGCGGCTGCTGGGCGTGGCGTCCAAGACCCGCATGCCCGAATACCCCAACGTGCCCACGATGGCGGAAATCGGCTACCCGGAACTGAACTTCAGCAACTGGATGGGCGTCATCGCCTCGGCCAAGACGCCGCGCCCGCTGCTCGAAAAGATCCACGCGGCGCTCGAAAAGGTCAATGCCAGCGCCGCCGTGCTGGAGCGTTACCGCGGCGTGGGCTTCGAGCCGGTCAAGGAGCGGCGCACGCTGGACCAGTCCGAAGCCGACGTGCGCGCTGAATTCGACCGCAACGCCCAGATCGTGAAGGCCTACGGCATCAAGCTGGACTGAGCGGCACGCCGCCACCCACCAGGAACCACGCATGAGCGCTTCTTCCACTTCATCACCCACCGTCCTCATCGTCCCCGGCCTGCGCGACCACGTGGACGCCCACTGGCAAACCCTGCTGGCCGCGCAACTGCCCCAGGCGCGCACCGTGCCGCCCATGGGGCGCACGGGCGCGGGGCTGGACCGCGCCGCCCGCGTGCAGGCCATCGAACAGGCCGCCCAGGCCATCGAAGGCCCGATCGTGATCGTGGCCCACAGCGGCGGCTGCCCCATGGTGGCGCACTGGGCCGCGCAGACCCGGCGTGCCGTGCACGGCGCGCTGCTGGCCACCCCGCCCGAACTCGACCAGCCCATGCCCGAGGGCTATCCGCCGCTCGAAGCGCTGCAAGGCGGCGGCTGGTTCCCCGTGCCCCTGCGGGCCCTGCCCTTCCCCAGCATCGTCGCGGCCAGCCGCAACGACCCGCTGGCGCGCTTCGCGCAGGTGGAGCAGATGGCGCGTGCCTGGGGCAGCCGCCTGGTGGACCTGGGCGAAGTGGGCCACCTCAACCCCGCGTCCGGCCATGGCCCCTGGCCGCGCGCGCTCGATTTCATCGCCGAACTTTCGGCTTAAACAGGAGAAATGATCATGGTCAAGGCAGTACGCTTCTACGAACTCGGCGGCCCCGAAGTGCTGAAGGTCGAAAACGTCGAGGTCGGTGACCCCGGCCCCGGCGAGGCGCGCGTGCGCCACAGCTTCATCGCGCTGAATTTCATCGACACCTATTTCCGCACCGGACGCTATCCGCTCGACCTGCCCAACGGGCTGGGCTCCGACGCCGTGGGCGTGGTCGAGGCCGTGGGGCCGGGCGTGGACTACCTCAAGCCCGGCGACCGCGTGGGCTACCTGATCGGCCCGCAGGGCGCGTATTCCGAAGTGCGCGTGATGCCCGCCGCCGTGCTGATTCCGCTGCCCGACGGCATCAGCGACCGCACCGCCGCCACGCTGATGATGAAGGGCATGACGGCGCAGTACCTGTTCCGCCAGGTCTATCCGCTCAAGGGCGGCGAAACCATCCTCTACCACGCGGCCGCGGGCGGCGTGGGCCTGATCGCCTGCCAGTGGGCGCGCGCCCTGGGCGTGACCATGATCGGCACCGTGAGCACCGACGAGAAAGCCGCGCTGGCCAAGGCCAACGGCTGCACGCACACCATCGTGACCTCGCGCGAGAACACCGTGGAGCGCGTGAAGGAACTGACGGACGGCAAGGGCGTGCCGGTGGTGTACGACTCGGTGGGCAAGGACACGCTGATGACTTCGCTCGACTGCCTGCAGCCACGTGGCCACTTCGTGAGCAACGGCACCTCGTCGGGCTCGGTGATCATCGATTCGCAACTGCTCGCGCAGAAGGGCTCCATCTGGATGACGCGGCCCGCGATGATCCATTACATCCACCCGCGCCCGCACATGCTGGACATGGCCAGGGAGCTGTTCGACCACGTGCTGGCCGGCAGCATCGTGAGCGAGCCGCAGCAGGAATTCGCGCTCGAGGACGCGGCCAACGCGCACCGCGCCCTGGAAGGCCGCAAGACCGTGGGTTCCACGATCCTCGTTCCCTGACAGGAAACCTCGCGAAGCGCAGGGCACCCAGAAAAAGCCCCGCGCTTCCCCGCTGCGCGCGGTCCGCTGCCCCCCCGAGGGGGCGCTTCTTGCCTTGGGGCGGCCCGGCAGCAATAGACAAAACAAACGGAGACATTCATGGCGATGGATTTGCACGCGGCCGACCCCGGTCGGCCCAACCCCGAGGGCTACCTGTTCGGGCGCGGCCCGGCCTGGTTTGCCCTGGTGATGACCGTGGGATTGATGATGGTCGACTACATCGACCGCCAGGTCATCGTCTCGCTGTTCCCCCATCTCAAGCAGGAATGGGGGCTGTCGGACAAACAACTGGGCTCGCTGGTGTCGGTGGTGTCGATCACCGTGGCCCTGGGCGCGATGCCGATCGCGCTGTGGGCCGACCGCCGCAGCCGCGTCAAGAGCATCGTCATCATGGCCACGCTGTGGAGCGTGGCCACCATCTCCTGCATGTTCACGCGCAACTACGGCCAGTTGCTGGCCGCGCGCGCATTGGTGGGCGTGGGCGAGGCCGGCTACGGCTCCGTCGGCTCGGCACTGATCGCCAGCCACTTTCCGGCCCGCATGCGCGGCATGCTGATGGCCATCTTCTTCTCGGCCGGCTCCTTCGGCTCGGTGCTGGGCGTGATGCTGGGCGGCGTGATCGCCAGCCACTGGGGCTGGAAAGCCGCCTTCGGCGTGGTGGGCGTGCCCGGCCTGGTGATGGCGCTGCTCTACATCTTCGTGCGCGACTACCGCACCGTGGAACTCACGCCCCGGCTGGACAAGGCCACGCAGAACACGGGCAACGTGGTGCGCGCCATCGTGGGGGCGATGACGCGCTCGCCCACCATGCTGTGGGTGTGCCTGGGCGGCTCGGCGCAGGTCATCGTGCTGTCGACCGTGTGGGCCTGGCTGCCCAGCTACCTGAACCGCACCCAGGGGCTGCCGCCCGCGAAGGCGGCGATCAGCGCCGCGCTGGTGGTGCTGTGCGGCGCGGTGGGCGCGGTCATCTGGGGCGCCGTGGTGGACCGTTCCGGCCGCCGCCGTCCGCGCGCCAAGCTGTACGTCATGGCGCTGCTGTGCCTGCTGTCCATGGCCCTGCTGATGCCCGCCTTCGGCGCCCCCGGCATGGCCTTGGCACACCAGCAGCAGTTGCTCTGGATCGCCGCCGGCGGCCTGCTCATGACCTGCACCGCCGGCCCCGTGGTCGCGATCGTGATCGACGTGGTCCACCCCGGCATCCGCGCGACCGGGGCCGCGGTGCTGGCGTGCTTCCTGAACCTGTTCGGCCTGGCGGCCGGCCCGTTCATCGCCGGGATCCTGTCGGACATGTGGTCGCTGCCGCAGGCGATGACCACGATGCCGGCCTTCTCGGTGCTGGCGGCGCTGTGCTTCCTGATCGCGGCCCGCAGCTACGAAGCCGACGTGAAGCGCATCAACGACCAGGTCGCCGATGAAGCCGCCGCGGCCGGCATGGCACCGCAAGGCGCCTGACATTCACGAGGTCACTTCCATGATTACCCTGACGCGCGGCCGCGAGCTTTTCCCCGGCATGCTGGCCTGCGCCGTGGTCGCCGCCGCCGCCACCTTCCTGTCGCAGCACTACGGCGCGCCGGTGATGCTGTTCGCGCTCATGCTCGGCATGGCGATGAACTTCCTGTCCAGCGAAGGCCCGTGCAAGCCCGGCATCGAGTTCACCGCGCGCCACGTGCTGCGCTGGGGCGTGGCGCTGCTGGGCCTGCGCATCACCGTGGCGCAGGTCATCGCGCTGGGCTGGCCCCCGGTGCTGGTGGTGGCGGTGTCGCTGGTGCTGACCATCGGCGTGTCGATGATCGTGGCGCGGCTGATGGGCTTCAACATCCTGTTCGGCCTGCTCAGCGGCGGCGCCACGGCCATCTGCGGCGCCTCGGCCGCCCTGGCGCTGTCGGCGGCGCTGCCGCCGCATCCGCTCAAGGACCGCGCCACGCTGTTCACCGTGGTGGGCGTGTCGGCGCTGTCCACCTTCACCATGATCCTCTACCCCATGCTGGCGCGCTATCTGGGGCTGGACGAGCAGACGGCCGGCATCTTCCTGGGCGCCACCATCCACGACGTGGCCCAGGTGGTGGGTGCGGGCTACGGCATGTCGCAGGAAGTGGGCGACACCGCCACGCTGATCAAGCTGATGCGCGTGGCCTGCCTGGTGCCGGTGATCCTGTTCGCGGTGGCCTACACGCGCGCCACCGGCAAGGCTGGCGATGGTCCGCGCCCGCCGCTGCTGCCGTGGTTCGTCATCGCCTTCGCGGTGCTGGTCGCGGTCAACAGCACCGGCTGGCTGCCCAGCCCGGTGGTGCAGACGGGCACCAGCCTGTCCACCTGGTTCCTGGTGGCGTCGATGGCCGGCATCGGCATGAAGACGCAATTGCGCGAGCTGATCACCGTGGGCCTGAAGCCGGTGGTGCTGATGGTGGGCGAAACCGCCTTCCTGGCCGCGCTGGTGTTGGGGCTGCTGCGCTGGGCGCAATGACGCTCTTTTCTTAAGGAGACTCCGCCGTGCCGCTGCAACTTCGCTCGCTGGTCCGCGAGGACGCCCTGCTGGAACTCTCGCTGGCCGACGTGCCCCCTCCGCGGGTGGCCGCGCCGGACGAGGTGCTGGTGCGGGTGGAAGCCGCGCCCATGAACCCGTCGGACCTGGGCCTGCTCTTTGGCGGCGCCGACATGCGGCAGGCGAAGGGGTCGGGCACGGCCGATCGCCCCGTGGTCACGGCGCCGGTACCCGATGCCGCGATGGCCGCGGGCGCCGCGCGCGTCGGCCGGTCGATGCCGGTGGGCAACGAGGGCGCCGGCACCGTGGTGGCCGCCGGTGCCTCGCCCGCCGCGCAGGCGCTGCTGGGCCGCAAGGTGGCGGCGCTCGGCGGCGCCATGTTCGCCGAGTACTGCGTGGTGCCCGCGCAGCAATGTCTGGCGCTGCCCGACGGCGCCAGCGCGGCCGAGGGCGCCTCGTGCTTCGTCAACCCCATGACCGCGCTCGGCATGGTGGAGACGGTGCGCGCCGCGGGCCACCAGGCCCTGGTGCACAGCGTGGGCGCGTCCAACCTGGGCCAGATGCTGCTGCGCATCTGCCAGAAGGACGGTATCGGCCTGGTCAACATCGTGCGCAAGCCTGAGCAGGCCGAGCTGCTGCGCGGCCTGGGCGCCCGGCACGTGGTGGACAGCAGCCAGCCGGACTTCACGGCGCGGCTGACCGACGCCATCGCCGCCACCGGCGCGCGCATGGCCTTCGACGCCACGGGCGGCGGCCGCATGGCCGGCCGGTTGCTGGCGGCGATGGAGGCCGCCTTGCTGCGCCGCCCCGGCCAGGCCTACGACCGCTACGGCAGCCAGGTCCACAAGCAGGTCTACATCTACGGCTACCTCGAACGCGGCCCGATCGAGCTGCCGCCCGGGCTGGGCATGGCCTGGAACGTGGGCGGCTGGCTGCTCTTTCCCTTCCTGAAACAGCTCGCCCCGGAGCGTCTGGCCCAGCTCAAGCAGCGCGTGGCGGACGAACTCACCACCACCTTCGCCAGCCGCTATGCGCGCGAGATCACGCTGGCGCAGGCGCTGACGCCGGAGGCCATTGGCGAGTACGCGCGGATGTCCACGGGCCGCAAGACTTTGCTGCGGCTCGCGGCTCGCTGACGGGCGCGGACACGGGCCAAGCCTCATGGATCGGCAATCTTCGCAGCCCGGCCGCCACGCGCCCGGCGGCGCGGGCCGGCTGATCCGCAGCGCCAGCCTGGCTGGCTACGTCGATCTCGTCCGCGCGCTCGGGCACGACCCCCACGCCTTCCTGCGCGGCGCGGGACTGTCGGCGAGGCTGCTCGACAACCCGGAGACACCCATCCCCATTCGCGCCGTGCGCGAGCTGCTGGAGACCACGGCGCGCGCCACCGGCGCGGAGGACTTCGCCCTGCGTCTGGCGGCGTGCCGCACCTTCTCGAACCTGGGACCGATCAGCCTGGTGCTCAAGGAGGAGCCCACCCCGCGGCAGGCCCTGAACACGCTGTGCCGCTACCTGAAGCTGCTCAGCCCCGCGCTGGTCACCCGCGTCGAGGACGCGGGCGCCAACGTGGTCGTCCGCCAGGACCTGCTGCCCATGGCCGGCGTGGCCACCCGCCAGCCGATCGAGCTGGCGGTGGGCGTGATGTTCCGCATCCTGCGCGAGCTGATCGGCCCGCGATGGCAACCGCTGCAGGTGTGCTTCACCCACCGCGCGCCGGGCAACACGTCGGCGCACCGCGCCTTCTTCGGCTGCCAGCCGCTGTTCAACCAGTGCTTCAACGGGCTGGTCTGCACGCTGCCCGACCTGCAGCTGCCGCGCACGCCGGACGACCCCGGCGCCGCCCGCTTCGCGCGCGATTACCTGGAAGACGCCCTGCACCGCCACCACGAAGGCACGCGGGCGGCCTGCGGGGAACTGATCACCGCCCTGCTGCCGGGCGGCCGCTGCACCGCCCAGCAGGTCGCGCGGCACCTGGGCGTGGACCGCCGCACGCTGCATCGCCACCTCGGTGCCGAAGGACACACGTTCTCGGAACTCCTCCACGAGACCCGCGCCGAACTGGTGCTGCGCCACCTGCGGGAAAGCGACCTGCCGCTGGGTGAAGTGGCCGGGCTGCTGGGGTTTTCGGGGCCCAGCAGTTTCAGCCACTGGTTCCGAGCCACCTTCGGCACCAGCGTCTCAGGCTGGCGCCGGCAGCGGGCCGCCCTGGCAGAGGGCGCTGCGCATGGCCGCCCACAGCACGTCGGCGGGCTGGGCGCCCGCCAGCGCGCGGGTACCGTTGAACAAGAAAAAGGGTACGCCTGAAGCTGCGACCAGCTGGTCGGCAGGCGCTGGCGCGGCGGGCTGATGGGCGTCGGCCTGCAGCACCCCGTGTTCGGCCGCGATGGCCGCCAGCAGGGCGGTGTCGCCCAGGTTCTCGCCGTGCACGAAATACCCCTCGAACAGCCGCATGAGCAGGGCCTCCAGGGCCGCGGGCACAAGCTGCGCCGCACCCGCGGCCAGCAAGCGGTGCGCGGCGGCCGTGCTGGGAAAAACGCTCAGGCGCGCATAGTCGATGGGAGCGCCCGCGCGCCGGGCGGCCTCCTGCACCTGCGCCCGCCGCGCCAGCACCGCCTCGCGGCTGCCCAGGCGCTGCTCGTAGAACGCATCGAACGGCCAGCCTTGCGGGGGCGTCTGTGGAATCAGCTGCACGGAATGCCAGGTGGTCTGCACGCGCACGCCGGGGTCGGTCTGGCGCAGGCGTTCCACGGCCTGGGCCAGATGGTGCTTGCCGATCCAGCACCATGGGCAGACGAAGTCGAACCACACGTCCACCGAGAGCGTCGTCGCTGGCGCCATGGTTCAGAACGCGACGGCCTGGCGGCCCTTGAGTTGCGGCATGGCGCGCGCTTCGTCGGGCGTGGCCACCTCCAGATTCAATGACTTCAGCACCGAGACGATGCGCTCCACGATGACGTTGTGTTGAGGTGCTGCCACGACGCTGGCCTATTGCGTCTTGCGCAGGAACCCCTGGTTGCCGCCGTTGCGGTTGGGCGCGAAGCCGTTGGCCGCCAGGCTTTCCTCCACGGTGTCGTAGAACACGCCGATGCGGCAGATGTCGCGTGCCTGCTTCGCGGTGGCGATGGGCCGGCCGAATTCCTCGGAGATGCGAACGAGCTGCTCGATCTGCGACACGGTGCTGGCCTTCTGGGTGCGCTGCTGGTTCCACAGGCAATCCTCGGTGCCGCAGCGCACGTGCAGGCCGGCCGCGATGCCCCACATGTTGACGGGCAGCACGTTGCGCACGTTGCTTTCCACGGTGAGCACGGCGCCATCGGGCACGGCGCGCACGAAGTTGGCCAGGCTGTACAGGCTGGGCGTATCCATGCCGCCGGCGATGGCCACCCAGTTCATCACCAGCGGCCCCATGTAGAAGCCCCGGCGCATCAGCCGCTCGACCGACTCGAAGCTGTTGAGGTTGTAGCACTGGAAGGCGCTCTGGATGCCGGCCTTGGTGAGGCGGCGCACGTGCTCTTCCACCCACAGCGGGTTGGCCGGCACGATCATGTCCTTGTAGGTGTTGAAGAGGCCTTCGTTGCCGCGCGAGGTGCCGATGAAATCGGCGTCCTCGGCCTGATCGGTCACGTTCATCTGCGAGGTGTTCACGGTGACCGTCACCTGGTCGGGCACGGGCTCCAGTTCGGCCAGCATGTGGCGCGTGTCGTCGCTCAGCCACTTGGCGGCGGCGCCTTCGCCCTCGGGCGCGAAGCTAATGGAGCCGCCGACCTGGATGATCATCTCGGGCACGGCCTTGCGCACGCCGGCGATCAGCTCGTTGAACTTGGACAGCCGCTTGCTGCCCTTGCCGTCGAGTTCGCGCACGTGCAGGTGCAGCACGGTGGCGCCGGCGTTGTAGCAGTCCACCGCCTTCTGGATCTGCGCTTCCATGGTGACCGGGATCTCCTCCGGGAAGTCGGACGGCAGCCAGCCGGGGGCGTAGGGCGCGGCCGTGATGATCAGGGGTTGCTGGTTCTCGGGAAACAGGTGGCCGTCGAGGAAATTCATCGATGCGCTCCGGTGATGAAGGGTTTATGATTTTTAAGTGAAATCAGCCTCTAGCCCGTATGCATATTGCGCCGGCAGCTATATTTTTTGACGTATTCTGTTCAGTACGGAACATCGCCCACGATGCCGGCGCGCTCCATCTTGCGCGGCGCGGGGAAGTAGTCGTTGCACGCGTAGTGCTGCGTGCTGCGGTTGTCCCACACCACGATGTCGCCCGGCTGCCACGACCAGCGCACCTGGTATTCGGGGATGCTGGCGCGGCTGGCCAGGTAGTTCAGCAGCAGCGATGCGCCGGGCGACTTGTCGATGCCGTGGCGCACGTGCTCGGGCGTGCTCCAGTTCACGAAGTGGGTGGTGAAGCCCGCGCCCACGAACAGCACCTTTTCGCCGGTCTCCGGGTGGGTACGCACCACCGGGTGTTCCGCCGCCGGGTGTTCCTGCGCCAGCTTGGCGCGCGCCTCGGGCGTCATCACCGCGCCGAAGCTGTGTTCGATGCTGGCCTTGGCGCGCAGGTTGGCGATCTCCGCCTTGATGGACTCGGGCAGCTCGTCGTAGGCCTTCACCATGTTGACCCAAATGGTGTCGCCGCCGACCTCGGGGCACTCGATGCAGCGCAGCACCGCGCCCATGGGCGGGTTGGGGCGCCACAGGCCGTCGCAGTGGTAGGTGTTCTCGTAGCTGTGCGGGTTGTCGCTGCGGTAGATGCGCCCCAGGCCCGGGTGGTCGGGGTCGGCGCTGACCACGGGGTGGTCCTCCAGCGTGCCGAAGCAGCGCGCGAAGGCCACGTGCTCGGCGCGGGTGATGTCCTGGCCGCGGAAGAACAGCACGCGGTGCTGCAGCAGCGCGGCCTTGACCTGGGCGAACAGGGCCGCGTCTCGCGCCGCTTCGCCCAGGTGGATGCCGGAAATCTCGGCGCCGATGGCGGGGGTGATCTGCCTGATCTTCATGTTGCGTCTCCTGCAAGCCGGGCGGTCGGTCAGTTCTTGATGTCGTATTTCTTGACGATGCCGGCGTTGCGCTCCCACGTTTCGCGGGTTTCCCGCTGGAGCGCCGGGGTATCGACGTTCACCTCGGGCTCCATGCCCAGGTCGGAAAGCTTCTGCTGCACGGCGGGCGCCCGCGCCGCCTTCTGGACGACGGCGTGGATGCGGGCCAGCACGTCGGCAGGCAGCTTGGCCGACCCCATCAGGCCCACCCAGCCCATGAACTGGAGGTCTGGATAACCCATCTCGGCCGTGGTGGGAACGTTGGGCAGATGCCGGGAACGCTCCTTGCCGGAGAACGCGTAGGCGCGCAGCTTGCCGGTCTTGATGAGCGGCACGGAGGTCAGCATGCCGTCGAACATGAAGTCCACCTGCCCGCCCAGCACGGCCTGCAGCGCGGGTGGCGAGCCGGCATAGCCCACGTGCTGCAGGTCCAGCCCGGCCTTGTCGCTCAGGATCAGGCCGGCGTAGTGCGAGACCGTGCCCGGGCTGTAGCTGGCGTAGCTGCCCTGGCCCTTGCGTGTCTTCAAGTGCGCCAGCAGGCTCTGGAAATCACGCGCGGGATAGCCTGGCGCCGTGACCAGCACCACGCCGGAACGGGCCAGCGACGCCACCGGCAGGATGTCCTTGAGCGGATCGAACGGCATCTTGATGACATGCGGAATCTCCGACAGCACGTTGCTGGGCGCCATCGCCAGCGTGTAGCCATCGGGCGGCGCCTGCAGCATCGCCTGCAGGCCGATGGAAGCGCCGGCGCCCGGCTTGTTGTCCACGATCACCGGCTGCCCGACGTCGGCGGACAGTTGCTGCCCGACGACGCGCGCGATGATGTCCGCGGTGCCGCCGGCGGGGGCGGGAACGATCAGCTTGATGGGCTTGTCGGGCCAGGCCCAGGCGGTGCTGGCCAGGGCCAGGCCCAGTGCCGCCGTGGCGGCGCGTGTGGTCCATCTCATCATGTTGTCTCCCAGGAACGGGGTCAGAAGTTGTGGCGAACGCCGAGGCCGTAGTTGTTCGTGCCGTCCAGCCGCAGCATGGCGGCATAGATGAAGGTGCGCTTGGACAGCGCGTAGCGCCCTTCCAGCAGCGCGTTGGTGTACTTCTTGGCGGCCCACTCGTTCTTGGTGTCGCGGGTCACGTCCAGCGTGAGCGTGGCGGCGCCCATCGTGGCCTGGCCGCCCAGCGAGAAGCCACGGCGGCGCGCATTCACGCGGGTCGCCTGGTTGTACGAGGCCGCCACGGCAAAGCCGCCGAAGCTGTAGCGGCCGCCCAGCGAATAGCCGGCCTTGGCGTTCTGGACCTTGTTGACGCCCAGCGTGGCCACGATCGGGCCGGCCGCGTACTTCAGCGTGGCATCCCAGCGGGAAGCGCCGCCGTTGTCGTGCTTCAGCACATAGCCCAGATGGGCGCTGAAGTCGCCGAAGCGAGGCGTCCTGTAGCCGATCATGCTGTTGGTGCGCACCCCGGCGCCACCCCAGTTGTAGGTCGAGCCCACCACCGAATAGTTGGCCGCCGCGGTCAGTTGCCAGCTGATCATCGACAGGAACGAGGGCACGTAGGTGCGGCCCATTTCCAGTTGGCCCCAGCCGCCTTCCACGTACAGCCGCGCGCTGCGGCCCCAGAACCCGCCGCCGGAGCCGGTGGTCAGGTTGTTGCCGTTTTCCAGGCTGAGGTTGGTCTCGAAGTTGAAGCCCACCTTGAGGCCGCCGCCCAGATCCTCCACGCCACGCAGGCCGACGTGGCTGGTGGCGTGGTTCATCAGGCTGCCCGCGATCATCTGGGTCTTCTTGGCACCGGGGTTGTCACCGTACTCGATCTTGCCAATACCCGCGTCGGCCGCCCCGAAGATCGTGACGGAGGACTGGGCCATGGCGGCGCCGGACAGCCCCAGCGTGGCGCTCATGAGGACACATCGGATCGGCGCCGCGGCGGCGCGCACTGGCAGTTTCATCGGGTCGTCTCCTGATTCGTTGTTGAGGTGGAGGCGATTCCTCCACCCCGGCAAGTATCCGGATCGGACACGATGCCGACTTGCTCTATCGGGTCATCGGTTTGCTCTTTGGGGACTCGGCTTCGGCTTCTCAAGCCAGCGCCAGCACCACCGCCGACGCCTCCACCGCCAGCACGACACGGCTGCCGCCGCGCAGGCGGTTGGGCTTGGCGGCAAAACCCACCAACTGGCAGCCGGGCGCCACCGTGACCAGCACCTCGTCGCGCTGGGCGCCGCGCGACACCCGCGCCACCCGGCCCGGCAGGTGGTTGCGCGCGCCGCCCTGGGCGGGCTGCGCCGAAGCGTGGCCCGAGACCTCCACCGCCGTGGCCTTGCACAACGCCAGCACGGGCATGCCGGCTTCGAGCCCCAGCAGTTCGGCGCTCTCGCGCGTGATGGCCGAGCAAAACGCCGTCCCGTCCGGCAAGGCCAGGTGCACCATCACGGGATCGTGCCGGCCTTCGCTGTGCAAGCCCTGGACCACGCAGGACAAGTGGTTGCGCATGCTGGTGCGCGGTCCGGCGACGACGCTGGCGGGCGCGTCGTTGAAGCGCGCCAGCACGCCCTGGCGCGCCGCGGCCATCTGGCCGGCGGCTTCCAGCAGGCGCTCGCCCGCCGGCGTCAGCCGCGCGCCGCCGCCGCCCGCGCCGCCCACGCTGGCATCGACGAGCGGCTCGCCCGCCAGGTTGGTGAGGGTGTGGATGGCCTGCCAGGCGGCCTTGTAGCTCACGCCCGCCGCGCGCGCGGCCTGCGAGATGGAGCCGCGCTCGCCCACCAGCCGCAGCAGCTCGATGCGCTTGTCGGCCGGCGCGTAGCCAAGCGATCGGGCGGACACGGGCTTCATCCTCATGCCCGCGATTGTGCGCGGCTGGCCGACCCGTTCGCGCAATGACGCTACACTCGTTATTCTTTTTTAGAATAGCGCTTCATTCCTCCACGACATTCAAGGAGCCCGACCATGCCCGCCCTGCTTCACCGCCTGCTCGTTCTGAGCGCCGCCCTGGCCCTGGCGGGCGCCGCCCGGGCCGAAGTCGTGCAGGTGGCCGTCGCGGCCAACTTCACCGCGCCGGCCAAGGCGCTGGCCGAGGTGCTGGCCAAGACCACCGGCCACGAGGCCAGGCTGTCGTTCGGCGCCACCGGCGCCTTCTACACCCAGATCAAGAACGGCGCGCCCTTCGACGTGTTCCTGGCGGCCGACGACGAGCGGCCCCTCAAGCTGGAGCAGGAGGGCGACACCGTGCCCGGCACGCGCTTCACCTACGCCACCGGCCAACTGGTGCTGTGGTCGGCCAAGGCCGGCTTCGTCGACGACCAGGGCGCCGTGCTCAAGGGCGGCGGCTTCAACAAGCTCGCCATCGCCAACCCCAAGCTGGCCCCCTATGGCGCCGCCGCCGTTCAGACGATGGAAAAGCTGGGCCTGACGGCCGCGCTGCAGCCCAAGCTGGTGACGGGCGAGAGCATCGGCCAGACCTACAACTTCATCGCCACCGGCAACGCCGAACTGGGCTTCGTCGCGCTGTCGCAGGTGCTCGAGGGCGGCAAGCTCAAGGGCGGCTCGGCCTGGACCGTGCCGGCCCGGTACCACGAGGCGATCGTGCAGGATGCCGTGCAGCTCAAGCGCTCGGCCCACAACCCCGCCGCCAAGGCCTGGATGGATTTGCTGCGCACCCCCGGCACCAAGGACCTCATCCGCAGCTACGGCTACGCCGTGAAATAGGCGCCCGATCACGTTCTCCATGCTCGACGCCAACAGCTTGGCCGCCATCCGCCTGACGATCGAACTGTCGGTCCTGACCACGCTGATCCTGCTGGTGCTGGGCACGCCGCTGGCTTGGTGGGTCGCGCGCGGGCGCTCGCGCTGGCGCTCGCCGGCGCGGGCGCTGGTGTCGTTGCCGCTGGTGCTGCCGCCCTCGGTGCTGGGCTTCTACCTGCTGGTCGCGCTGGGCGCCAACGGGCCGCTGGGCCAGCTCACGCAGGCGCTCGGCTGGGGCACGCTGGCCTTCACCTTCTGGGGGCTGCTGATCGGCTCGATCATCTATTCGCTGCCCTTCGTCGTGCAGCCGCTCATCAACGCCTTCGAGAGCCTGGGCCAGCGCCCGCTGGAGGCCGCCGCCACGCTGCGCGCCGGGCCGCTGGACGCCTTCTGGCACGTGGCGCTGCCGCTGGCGCGGCCGGGCTACCTGACGGGCGCGGTGATGGGCTTCGCGCACACGCTGGGCGAGTTCGGCGTGGTGCTGATGATCGGCGGCAACATCCCCGGCGCCACGCGCGTGATCTCGGTGCAGATCTACGACCACGTCGAGGCGCTGGAGTACGCGCAGGCCCACTGGCTGGCCGGCGGCATGCTGCTGTTCAGCTTTACCGTGTTGCTGGCGCTGCACCTGACGCAGGCGCGCCAGCGGTCGCCATGAGTGACGGACGCTATCTAATCAATAGCTACTGGCTCAACACCCATGCCGACTACGTGCCAATTTGATTCAAAAACCGGCGATGGCATCGCCGTGCGTGCCCGCGTGCGGCACGGCACGGCCTTCACGCTCGACGTCGACCTGTGCCTGCCCGGCCGGGGCGTCAGCGCCGTCTTCGGCCCCTCGGGTTGCGGCAAGACCACGCTGCTGCGCTGCGTGGCCGGGCTGACGCGGCCCGCGCCCGGCCGCGTCGTGGTCAACGGCGACACGTGGCACGACGACGGCGCGGGCGTGTGGCGCCCCACGCACCGGCGCCCGCTGGGGCTGGTGTTCCAGGAAGCCAGCCTGTTCGATCACCTGACGGTGCAGGGCAACCTGGACTTCGGCCTCAAGCGCGTGCCCGCCGCCGAACGCCGCGTGGCGCTGGCCCAGGCCGTCGAGCTGCTGGGCATCGGCCCCCTGCTGGCTCGCCGGCCGGCGAACCTGTCCGGCGGCGAGCGCCAGCGCGTGGCCATCGCCCGGGCGCTGGCCACCAGCCCGCGCCTGCTGCTGCTGGACGAGCCGCTGGCCTCGCTCGACGCCGCGCGCAAGGCCGAGCTGCTGCCCTACTTCGAGCGCCTGTCGCGCGAGCTGGGCATCCCCATGCTCTACGTCACGCACTCGCTCGACGAAGTGGCGCGCCTGGCCGACCACCTGCTGCTGCTGGAGGCCGGCCGCCTGCATGCCCTCGGCCCCACCGCCGGCCTGCTGGCGCGGCTGGACGTGGCCCTGGCCCACGGCGACGCGGCCGGCACGCTGATCGAAGGCACCGTCGCCGCCCTCGACGCCGCCGACCACCTGATGCACGTGCGCTTCGCCGGCGGCGTGCTGCAGTGCGTGCAGGCGCCCGGCACGCCCGTGCGCGCGCCCGGCCAGCCGCTGCGGCTGCGCGTGCAGGCGCGCGACGTGAGCCTGGCGCTCAGCCCCGCGGCGGACACCAGCATCCTCAACGTGCTGCCGGCCACCGTGCGGTCGCTGGCCGACGACGGCCCGGCGCAGGTGCTGGTGGCGCTGGACGCCGGCGGTGCCGCGCTGCTGGCGCGCGTGACGCGCAAGTCCGCCCGCGCGCTGGCGCTGGCCCCCGGTCGGCGCGTGTTCGCGCAGGTCAAGGGCGTGGCGGTGCTGGACTGATCGCCCCCAGCCGCGCGAAGTTCGCTGCCCCTGGAGCGACGTTTTTTCCTCGCGGCAGCCCGTCGGCAGGGAACGGCCAAACCGACATTCCACCAAGCGCTCAGGTCGTTCGGGATACCCCCCTCGCGCCGCGCGGAAGCGCCTATTTACAATCGCGAACCGTCCCCCGCGGGGACGGCGCCAACCGCGCTACCCGCGCGCCGGACAGGACCACCACGGAGATCCCGATGCAAGCGCTGCTCAAACTGTCACGGGCCATCGACTGGCTCAACGCCACGGTCGGCAAGTTCGTCATCTGGCTGATCTTCGCCGCCACCGTCATCAGCGCATTGAACGCCGTCGTGCGCAAGATCTTCAACTACAGCTCCAACGGCTTCCTCGAAGTGCAGTGGTACCTGTTCGCCTGGTCGTTCCTGGTGGCCGCCGGCTACACCCTGCTGCACCGCGAGCACGTGCGCATCGACGTGCTCAACAGCCGCCTGTCCAAGAAGACGCAGGTCTGGATCGACATCATCGGCTTCGCGTTCTTTCTGACCCCGCTGTGCATCATGGTGCTGTACATGGGCGTGCCCATGGTGATCGAGAAATTCCAGTCGGGCGAGATGTCGGGCAACCCTGGCGGCCTGATCCGCTGGCCGGTGTGGCTGGCGCTGCCGCTCGGGTTCGTGCTGCTGATGCTGCAGGGCTGGTCGGAGCTGATCAAGCGCATCGCGTACCTGGCAGGCCAGGGGCCGGACCCGATGGGCCGCCTGACCGACAAGACCGCCGAGGAAGAGCTGGCCGAGGCGCTTCGCCGGGAAGCCGCCAGCACCCCCGCCCCGCAGGCCCGCTGACCGAACCGAAGGCCTGGACACCATGGAATTCATCACCGCCAACTACGCCCCCATCATGTTCGTGGGGCTGATCTGCTTTCTGATCGTCGGCTTCCCGGTCGCCTTCAGCCTGGGTGCCTGCGGCATCTTCTTCGGCCTGCTGGGCATCGAGCTGGACATCTTCCCCTCCTCCATCATGGCCTGGCTGCCGCAGCGGCTGATCGGCATCATGGCCAACGACACGCTGCTGGCGGTGCCCTTCTTCACCCTGATGGGGCTGATCCTGGAGCGCAGCGGCATGGCCGAGGACCTGCTCGACACCGTGGGCCAGGTGTTCGGCCCGCTGCGCGGCGGCCTGGCGCTGGCGGTGATCTTCGTCGGCGCGCTGCTGGCGGCCACCACCGGCGTGGTGGCGGCGTCGGTGATCTCGATGGGCCTGATCTCGCTGCCCATCATGCTGCGCTACGGCTACGACCGGCGCCTGACCAGCGGCGTGATCGCGGCCTCCGGCACGCTGGCGCAGATCATCCCGCCCTCGCTGGTGCTGATCATCATGGCCGACCAGCTCGGCCGCAGCGTCGGCGACATGTACAAGGGCGCCTTCGTCCCGGCCTTCATGCTGGTGGGGCTGTACGTGCTGTGGGTGGTGCTGCTGGCCATCTTCCGGCCGAAGCTGGTGCCGGCGCTGCCGCCCGAGGCCCGCACCTACCGCCAACCCGACGGCGGCAGCGGCTATGCGTCGCTCACCGTGCTCATGGTGGTTTCGGCCCTGGTGTCCATCTTCCTGGCGCGCCACATGGCGGACGCGCACACCTGGTGGGAAGGCCACCTGGTCGAGTCGGTGCCCACCGACGAGAAGGTCGTCGTCGCCATGTGCGGCGGCGTGTTCGTGGCGTGGCTCATCGCCGCCGTCAACCACGTCGCGAAGCTGGGCCTGCTGTCCAGGCTGGCCGAGCGCGTGACCTTCGTGCTGATACCGCCGCTGCTGCTGATCTTCCTGGTGCTGGGCACCATCTTCCTGGGCGTGGCCACGCCCACCGAGGGCGGCGCCATGGGCGCGGTGGGCGCGCTCGCCATGGCCGCCCTGCGCCGGCGCATGAGCTGGTCGCTGCTCAAGCAGGCGCTGGCCTCGACCACCAGGCTGTCCTCGTTCGTGATGTTCATCCTGATCGGCGCCACCGTGTTCAGCATGGTGTTCCAGGCCGCCGACGGCCCGAAGTGGGTCGAGCACCTGCTGTCGGACCTGCCCGGCGGCCAGGTGGGCTTTCTGGTGCTGGTGAACTTCATGATCTTCTTCCTGGCGTTCTTCCTGGACTATTTCGAGCTGTCCTTCATCGTGGTGCCGCTGCTGGCGCCGGTGGCCGACAAGCTGGGGATCGACCTGATCTGGTTCGGCGTGCTGCTGGCGGTCAACATGCAGACCTCCTTCCTGCACCCGCCGTTCGGCTTCGCGCTGTTCTTCCTGCGCTCGGTCGCGCCCGAGAAGCCCTACGTCGACCGCGTGACCGGCAAGGTCATGGAGCCGGTGACGACGATGCAGATCTACAAGGGCGCCATCCCGTTCCTGATCCTGCAGCTCACGATGGTCGGCGTCCTGATCGCCTTCCCGGGCCTGGTGACCGGCAGCCTGGACAAGAAGATCGAAGTCAACATGGAAGACGTTGGCGCCCAGATGCGCGAGAGCCTGGGCAACACCGAGGGCTATGGCGGCACCGACGCGCCCGCCGCCGGCGCATCGGAGCAAGGCTGGGGCAGCGACAGCGCCTGGGGCGGCGAACAAGCCCAGCCCGGCGACGAGGGCGGCGCCCCGGCCGAGGGCGCCCCGGCGTCCGAACCGGAAGCGGGCGGCTGGGGCAGCGACGACCCCGCCAAGGCCCTGAGCGAGGCGCTCAAGCAGGACGACGCCAAATAGGCCCCGAGGCGCCGGGGCTGACGCGCCGATAGCTCATCCATTGATAGCTATCCACGCAATATCCACGCGGGCTAGAGGCAATACTCGTCACTCAATGATGTGAATTGCGGCGTCTTCGGTAGCGTGAACGCAAGAAAGCCCGCGCGGTGCGCGGGCTTTCTTGCCGCGCGCCCGTCAAATCTTCACCGAGTTGATGTACTGGTTGAACGGGAACTCCGAGTAGCGGTTCCACAGGATCTGGTTGCGCTGGAAGGCGCGCATGTCCTGGTGGATCTTCTTGAAGTCGGGCGACTTGGCCTCGTGCTCGGCGAACACGTCCATCGAGGCCTTGAAGCCGGCGTCCATGACCGATTTCGGGAACAGCGTCAGCTTGGTGCCGCTGGCCACGAGGCGCTTGAGCGCGAGCGGGTTGAGCGCCTGGTACTTGGACGTCATGTCGGCCGCCGCCACCGCCGCGGCCGCCTTCACGATGGCCTGGTTCTCGGGCGAGAGCTTCGCGAGGGCCTTGTTGTTGATGAAGAACTCCAGGTCGGCGCTGCCCTCCCACCAGCCAGGGTAGTAGTAGTAGGGCGCGACCTTGTTGAAGCCCAGCTTTTCGTCGTCGTAAGGGCCGACGAACTCGGCCGCGTCCAGCGTGCCCTTCTCCAGCGACTGGTACACGTCGCCGGCGGGCATGTTCTGCGCCACCACGCCCAGCTTGGCCATGGCCTCGCCGAAGACGCCGCCGCCCAGGCGCATCTTCAGGCCCTTCAGGTCCGCGGGCGACTTGATCTGCTTGCGGTACCAGCCACCCATCTGGGTGGTGGTGTTGCCGGCGCTCAACGTGCTGAAGTTGTACTTGGCGAAGAAGGCGTCCAGCAGCTTGCGGCCGTTGCCGTGGTCCTTCCAGGAGGCCATCTGCAGCGTGGTGAGGCCAAACGGCACCGCGCAGCTGAAGGCGAAAACGGGATCCTTGCCGGTGAAGTAGTAGGCCGCCGTCTGGGCCATCTCGATGGTGTCCTTCTCCAGCGCGTCGACCACGCCGAAGGCGGGCATCAGCTCGCCGCCGGGGTGCACCGACACCTCGAACTTGCCACCCGACAGCGCCTTGACGGTCTGCGAGAACCTCTCGGCGCTGCCGAAGATCGTGTCGAGCGACTTCGGAAAGCTCGACGCCATGCGCCAGCGCACCGCCGCCTGGGCATGCACCGCCGGTGCCACGCCGGCAGCCAGCACGCCCGCGATGCCGGTACGCTTGATCAGGGAACGACGGTCCATGTGTTGTGACTCCTTGAACAGACAACAGGTTGAAATACGAAGCCGGTCGAGTGTAGCGGGCGGTCAGCCCGACCGGCCACTAGGGAATCACCTGCCGCCGCCCACCGTCTGGAGACTGGGCGCCGCCGGCACCAGCGCCAGCAGGTCGGCGAAGCGCTGCCGCACCGAGGCCTCGATGCCGCTGGCGTCCAGGCCTTCCAGCGCCAGCAGCCGTGCTGGATCGCCGTGCTCGATGAAGCGGTCGGGCAGGCCCAGGTGCAGCAGCGGCCTGGCGATGCCGGCCGCCGCCAGCGCCTCGGCCACGGCGCTGCCGGCGCCGCCCATGACGGCACCCTCTTCCACGGTCACCAGCACGTCATGGCTGGCGGCCACCTGCGCCAGCAGGCCAGTGTCCAGCGGCTTGACCCAGCGCATGTTGGCCACGGTGGCGTTCAGCCGCTCGGCCGCCTGCAGCGCCGGATGGAGCAACGTGCCGAAGGCCAGGATGGCGATGCGCTCGCCCCGCCGGCGGATCTCGCCCTGGCCGAAGGGCAGGCCCGCCAGGTCGGCCAGCGGCGCCACGCCCACCCCCGCGCCGCGCGGGTAGCGCACGGCCACCGGATGGTCCTGCTCGTACGCGGTGGTCAGCAGTTGGCGGCATTCGCGCTCGTCGGCCGGGCAGGCCAGGCTGACGTTGGGCACGCAGCGCAGGTAGGCGATGTCGTAGTTGCCGGCGTGGGTCGCGCCGTCGGCGCCCACCAGGCCGGCGCGGTCGAGCGCGAACACCACCGGCAGGTTCTGGATCGCCACGTCGTGGATCAACTGGTCGTAGGCGCGCTGCAGGAAGGTGGAGTAGATCGCCACCACCGGCTTGAGCCCCTCGCAGGCCAGCCCGGCGGCGAAGGTGACGGCATGCTGCTCGGCGATGCCGACGTCGTAGTAGCGGTCCGGGAAGCGCCGATGGAACTCCACCATGCCCGAGCCCTCGCGCATGGCGGGGGTGATGCCCACCAGGCGCGCGTCCTGGGCGGCCATGTCGCACAGCCACTGGCCGAACACCTGGGTGAAGGTCTGCTTCGGGGCAACGGCCGGCTTGACCAGGCCGACGGCGGGGTCGAACTTGCCGGGGCCGTGGTAGGCCACCGGGTCGGCCTCGGCCAGCTTGTAGCCCTGGCCCTTCTTCGTCACCACATGCAGGAACTGCGGGCCGGCGCGGTCGGCCATCAGGTCGCGGATGTTCTCCAGCGTGGGAATGAGCGAATCCAAATCGTGCCCGTCGATCGGGCCGATGTAGTTGAAGCCGAACTTCTCGAACAGCGTGGCCGGCACGACCATGCCCTTGGCCTGCTGCTCCAGCCGCTTGGCCAGTTGGAACAGCGGCGGCACCGGCCCCAGCACGGTCTTGCCGACGTTCTTGGCGGCGGCGTAGAAGTGGCCGCTCATCAGTTGCGCCAGGTAGCGGTTGAGCGCGCCCACGGGCGGGCTGATCGACATGTCGTTGTCGTTGAGCACCACCAGCAGGCGCGCGTCGCGCTCCACGCCGGCGTTGTTCAGCGCCTCGAAAGCCATGCCGGCGGTCATGGCGCCGTCGCCGATGACGGCGACCGACTTGCGGTCCTCGCCCTTCTGGCGCGCCGCCAGCGCCATGCCCAGCGCGGCCGAGATGCTGGTGGACGAATGCGCGGTGCCGAAGGTGTCGTACTCGCTCTCATCGCGGCGCGGGAAGCCGGACATGCCCCCCAGTTGGCGCAGCGTCGGCATGCGCTCGCGCCGGCCGGTCAGGATCTTGTGCGGGTAGGTCTGGTGGCCCACGTCCCACACCAGCCGGTCGTAGGGCGTGTTGAAAACGTGGTGCAGCGCGATGGTCAGCTCCACCGTGCCCAGGTTGGAGCTGAGGTGCCCGCCGGTGCGGGCCACGTTCTGCAGCACGCATTCGCGCAACTCGTCCGCCAATGCCTTGAGCTGCGGGCGCGTCAGGTGCCGCAGCCCCGCGGGGTCGTGGATGGTGTCGAGAAGATTCGTGGTCATGTCAGTTGTCCAGTGAGCCACCGGCCACCCGCCGCGCCGCAACCGCAAGGATTCCAATGGCTGCGGAGCGAGCCATGCCAGCGACCGCCGCGGCCCGGCTCCGCCGGGTCGCTGGCGGTGCCCCCTCGAGGGGGGAGGAGGAACAACGCGAAGCGTGTGGAGCCTGGGGGGTGTTTCATCTGTTGCGTTGGACCACCAAGTCGGCCAGCGCGCGCAGGCGCCCAGCGTCGGGCAGGCCGCTGGCGTCGAGCGCGCGATGCGCCTGCGCCAGCAGCTCGCGCGCCAGCGCCCGCGACGCATCGAGGCCCAGCAGCGAGACGTAGGTGGGTTTGTCGGCGGCGGCGTCCTTGCCGGCGGTCTTGCCCAGCGCGGCGGAATCGGCGGTGACGTCCAGGATGTCGTCGACCACCTGGAACGCCAGCCCGACCGCCGCGCCGTAATCGTCCAGCGCGGCGAGCGCCGCCTCGCCCACGCCTTGCGGCGCGCAGGCCGCCCCCATGCGCACGCTGCCCTGCAGCAGCGCGCCGGTCTTGAGCCGGTGCATGCCGCGCAGTTGGGGCTCGCTCAGGGGCTTGCCCACGCTCGCCAGGTCGATCGCCTGCCCGCCGGCCATGCCGCCGCTGCCGGCGGCGCGCGCCAGCAGGCGGCACAGCGCGGCCTGCATCGCCTCGGGCACGCTGCCGTCGCCCGGCGTGAGCAGCTCGAACGCCAGCGCCTGCAGCGCATCGCCCGCCAGCAGTGCCTGGGCCTCGCCGAAGCGCACGTGCACGGTGGGCTTGCCGCGCCGCAGCACGTCGTTGTCCATGCAGGGCATGTCGTCGTGCACCAGCGAATAGGCGTGGATCAGCTCCACCGCGCAGGCCGCGCGCAGCGCCGCCTGGTCGTTGCCCCGCACGGCCTCGCAGGCCGCCAGCACCAGCAGCGGGCGCGCCCGCTTGCCGCCGTCCAGCACGGCGTAGCGCATGGCCTCGCCCAGCCCGGCGGGCGCGTCGGCCGGCACCCAGCGGTGCAGCGCCTGCTCGACCCGCGCCAATTGGGCATCGGACCAGCCGGGGAAATCCAGCGACGTCATTCGGCCGCCCAGGGTCTGGCCGCGCCGCCATCGTCCAGCACCTTCACCTGGTCCTCGACGGCCTGCAGGCGGTCGCGGCAGTAGCGCAGCAGTTCGGCGCCGCGCTGGTACTGGCCCAGCAGCTCCTCCAGCGGCAACTGGCCGGATTCGAGCCCGGCGACGAGTTGCTCGAGCTGCTGCACGGCATCGCCATAGCTGGCGGGCGGCGCGGGGCTGGCGTGGGATTTCCTGGACATAAAGTGGCGCAAAGCCGTGCATTTTAGGTCGCTCCCCCCCGGCGAGGGCCGGCACCGCGCCCGGCACGCCCACGGGTCAACGCCCGCCGAGCCCGCCCCGGCAGGCCTGCTCGGCTAGAATCGCCGGCTCCCTTGGGCCAAAGCCTGGGGTTCGCGCGCCAAATATCCTCAGATGCCAAAGCGCTGAGGGCCTGTTCACAGGCTCTTACCTGCCCCTTCATAGGGGGAGTCTCTAGGTCGGAACACCATGTCTGATTTAAGTCTTCAATTCCAGCAGGCGGCAAGTCAACTTCCCGTCCATTCCTACTTCGACCCGGCGCTGTTCGAGCGCGAGATGAGGCTCATCTTCGAGTCCGGCCCGCGCTACGTCGGGCATGCGCTCGCCGTGCCGAACCCGGGCGACTATTTCGCCCTGCCGCACGAGGCCGGGGGCCGCGCGCTGGTGCGCAACGCGCAGGGCGGCGTCGAACTGCTGTCCAACGTGTGCCGCCACCGCCAGGCCGTGATGCTGAAGGGCCGTGGCTCGCTGCAGGCCGCGGCGCCGGGCCATGCCGGGGGCAACATCGTGTGCCCGCTGCACCGCTGGACCTATTCGCCGCGCGGCGACCTGATCGGCGCGCCGCACTTCAAGCACGACCCCTGCCTGAACCTGAACAACTACCGCCTGCGCGAATGGAACGGCCTGCTGTTCGAGGACAACGGCCGCGACATCGCCGCCGACCTGGCGGGCATGGGCGTGGCGGCCGAGCTGTCCTTCGACGGCTACGCGCTCGACCACGTCGAGCTGCACGAATGCCGCTACAACTGGAAGACCTTCATCGAGGTCTACCTGGAGGACTACCACGTCGGCCCCTTCCACCCCGGCCTGGGCAACTTCGTCACCTGCGACGACCTGCGCTGGCAGTTCGGGCGTGAATACTCGGTGCAGACCGTGGGCGTGGCCGGCAAGCTGGGCAAGCCCGGCAGCCCGGTGTACGAGCGCTGGCACGCCGAGCTGCTGAAGTACCGGGGCGGCCGGCCGCCCGCGCACGGCGCCATCTGGCTCACCCACTACCCGCACATCATGGTGGAGTGGTACCCGCACGTGCTCACCGTCTCGACGCTGCACCCCGTCAGCCCGACGAAGACGCTGAACATGGTGGAGTTCTACTACCCCGAGGAGATCGCCTGCTTCGAGCGCGAATTCGTCGAAGCCCAGCGCGCCGCCTACATGGAGACCTGCATCGAGGACGACGAAATCGCCGAGCGCATGGACGCCGGCCGCCAGGCCCTGATGAAGCGCGGCGACAACGAGGTCGGCCCCTACCAGAGCCCGATGGAAGACGGCATGCAGCACTTCCACGAGTGGTACCGGCGCGCGATGGGCTGGACCCTCACCACCTGAGTGCCCCCTCAACCCATGGCGGCCTGCGCACGGACCATCAGCGCCCAGGCCGCTTTCCCTATCTGGACAGACGCCGCTCATGCAAGCCGCCTGGATGATCGCCGCCTCGCTGTTCTTCGCGGGCATGAGCGTGTGCATCAAATACGCCTCGCTCCACTTCGGGCCGCTGGAGATCGTCTGCTACCGCGGCGCCATCGGCCTGCTCGTCATGAGCCTGCTGTCGCGCTCGCGCGGCGTCAGCCTGCGCACGGACGTGCCCATGATGCACGCGTGGCGCAACCTGGTGGGCGTGTCGGCGCTGGTGGCGTGGTTCTACGCCATCGCGCACCTGCCGCTGGCCACCGCCATGACGCTCAACTACATGAGCGGCGTGTGGGTCGCCGCCTTCGTCATCGGCGGCACGCTGGTCATGGGCCGCCTGGCCGACGTGCGCCGCCAGGGCCCGCTGATCCTGGCCGTGATGGCGGGCTTCGCCGGCGTGGTGATGATGCTGCGGCCCACGCTGGACCAGAACCAGCTCTTCGCCGGCCTGATCGGCCTGCTGTCCGGGCTGATGTCCGCGCTGGCCTACATGCAGGTCGCCGCCCTCGGCCGCGTGGGCGAGCCGGTGGCGCGCACGGTGTTCTACTTCTCGCTCGGCGCCACGCTGGCCGGCGGCGTCGGCATGCTGTTCTTCGAGATGCACCCGCTCGACACCGTGCATGCGCTGTGGCTGCTGCCCGTGGGCGTGCTGGCCGCGCTGGGCCAGTTGTGCATGACGCGCGCCTACACCCGCGGCGCCACCATGGTGGTGGCCAACCTGCAATACTCGGGCATCGTGTTCGCGGCGCTGTTCGGGCTGTTCCTGTTCGGTGACCGGATCCCGCTGATCGGCTGGCTCGGCATGGCCACCATCATCGCCAGCGGCATCACCGCCACCTTCCTGCGCGCCCGGGCGCTGCCCAACCCCCCCGCCGAGGAGCATTGACACCGATGTACACGCACCTGATTTCCGCCCACCAGCTGCAGGCCCTGCAGGCCAGCGGCGCGCCGCTGATGGTGTTCGACTGCAGCTTCGACCTGGCCAACCCCGCCCAGGCCGACGCGATGTTCGCCAGCAAGCACATCGCCGGCAGCGTGCAAGCCCACCTCGACCGCGACCTGAGCGCCCATTCGGCCGCCGACGCGGTCAACGGCGGCCGCCATCCGCTACCAAAAAGAGAGCTGTTCGCGCAGACCCTGCGCCGGCTGGGCTTCGAAAACACCATGCAAGCCGTGGTCTACGACCGCAACGGCGCCAACTACTGCGGGCGCCTGTGGTGGATGCTGAAGTGGGCCGGCCACGACGCCGTGGCCGTGCTCGACGGCGGCCTGGCCGCCTGGGAGGCGGCCGGCGGCGCGCTCGGCTCCGGCCCGGCCCCGGCGCGCGCGCCCTCCGGCTTCCAGCTCGGGCTCGAACTGCGCCGCTGGGTCGCCACCCAGGACGTCGCCGCGCGCCTGGAGCAGCCCGCGCAGACCCTGATCGACGCCCGCGGCGCGCCGCGCTACCGCGGCGAGGTGGAGCCGCTGGACCCCATCGCCGGCCACATCCCCGGCGCGCTGAACCGCCCCTTCACCGACAACTTCGGCGCCGACGGCCGCTTCAAGCCGGCGAGCCAGCTCCAGGCCGAGTTCGACCATCTGCTGGCCGGGCGCGACCCGGCCACCGTGGTGCACCACTGCGGCAGCGGCGTCAGCGCCGTGCCCAACCTGATCGCGATGGAACTGGCCGGCCACGCGCCCGCGCCGCTGTACGCCGGCAGCTACAGCGAATGGAGCCGCACGCCCGGGCTGCCGACGGCGCAAGGCTGAGGCCGCGCCGGACGCTCCTTTTTCAGGAGCTGTCAGCGCAATACCCATGCGGGCTTGAGTCCCATATGGCTTGAAATCCGCCAGCGCCGGCGTCAATGCGCGTGGCCCAGCCCCAACTCGCCCACCAGCACCACCAGCCCCATGCCGATGCCCAGCCAGACGATCTGCGCCGCCGTCTCGCGCGCGTTCAGGCGCTTCTGCAGCTGCGGGATCAGGTCGGCCAGCGCCACGTAGATGAAGCTGCTGGCCGCCAGCACCAGCAGGTAGGGCAGCAGGCCCGACAACTGCCCGACCAGCACGTAGCCGGCCAACCCGCCCAGCGCCGTCACCGCGCCAGCCAGCGACACCTTGAGCAGCGCCGCGCGCCGGCTGCCCCGGCTGCCCGAGCGCAGCACGGCCAGGTCGCCCATGTGGTGCGGCACCTCGTGCACCAGCACCGCCAGCGCCGCCGCCACGCCCAGGTGCAGATCGGCCAGGAAGGCCGAGGCGATCAGCACCCCGTCGCCGAAGCAGTGCACGCCGTCGCCCGCCAGCACGGCCCAGCCGCCGCGCGGGTGACCGTGACCATGGCCATGCGCATGGCCATGAACATGGTGGTACCCGTGGCCCCGCGCGGCGCCGGGCTCGGCCATGGCCTCGTCCAGCGTCGGCAGCGTGGGGTGGTGCTCGTGGCCGTGGTGCCACAGCTCGGCCTTGTCCAGCAGGAAGAAGAACACCAGCCCCGCCAGCACGGTGGTGGACAGCGCGTGCACCTCCACCCCGCTCTCGAAGGCCTCGGGCAGCAGCCTCATGAAGGCGGTGGCCAGCAGCGCGCCGGCGGCCAGGCTCAGCATGTGCTGCGTGTGGCGCGCCAGCACGCCCAACGACAGCGCCGCCGCGATCCACACGCTGCCGACGCCGGCCATCAGGGTGCCGGCCAGGATTGCTATTAAATTCATATCTGCAAGCGCTTTGTCCATGCGGACCAGCGGCATAAAACACTAAAAAACGGCGTCATCCGGCCGGGCCGCCCCGTCGCCATGAAAAAAGGCCCCCACGCTCCGCCGCTTCGCATGCTGCGCTGCCCCCCCGAGGGGGCGTTTTCATCTTGGGGCGGCCCGGCGATGAAAAAGCCGCCCCCGCGGGCGGCTCTCGCGGCGCCGGGCGCGGCGGTCAAGCCGCGCCGTGCTGGCGGAACCAGGCCAGCGCCCGCTTCCAGCCGTCCTCGGCCGCCTCCT
>Ga0075163_10001032_pt1 | contig 37080 bp, 36 predicted proteins | sample JI1023141ADNA_FD_71478 | JGI IMG/M metagenome (GOLD analysis project Ga0075163, IMG submission 71478) | Wastewater effluent complex algal communities from Wisconsin, to seasonally profile nutrient transformation and Carbon sequestration -... | ecosystem: Engineered > WWTP > Effluent > Algae...
CAAGAAGGATGATTTACCCACCATGATCCCAGAACTCGGTCAACTAAGTCTGATTCTTGCTGCTCAGCTAGCCTTTTTGATGGCGGCATTGCCACTGTGGGGCGTCGCGACCAATAACATTCGTTTGATGTCCACTGCTCGCTCACTAGCCTTTGGCCAACTACTGCTCGTTAGTTTGGCATTTGCGCTGCTGACTTCCAGTTTTGTTCTACAGGATTTTTCGGTCCTCTATGTTGCGAACAACTCTAACAGCCTGCTGCCGATGCTATATCGATTTTCAGCTGTCTGGGGCGCGCATGAAGGGTCCTTGTTGCTTTGGGTCCTCATTTTGAGCATCTGGACCGCAATGGTGGCGAGGTTTAGCCGCAGCTTGCCGATTGAAGTAGTTGCGCGCGTCCTTGCCGTACTTGGACTGATTAGTCTTGGGTTTCTTCTTTTTACAGTGATCGCTTCCAACCCCTTTGATCGGTTATTGCCGAGCGCAGCGGAAGGTCGCGATTTGAACCCGCTTTTGCAGGACCCAGGGCTGATATTTCATCCACCCATGCAATACGCGGGCTATGTCGGATTCGCTGTTCCCTTCGCGTTTGCCATCGCCTCCCTACTCTCTGGTCAAATGGATGATCGTTGGGTCCGATGGTCCCGACCTTGGACCAATGTGGCCTGGGCGTTCCTGACTGCTGGCATCGCGCTGGGCAGTTGGTGGGCTTACTACGAGCTGGGTTGGGGTGGCTGGTGGTTCTGGGATCCCGCAGAGAACGCAGCGTTTATGCCTTGGCTGGTGGGCACCGCGTTGATCCACTCGCAGGCAGTCACTGAAAAACGCGGCAGTTTTCGCAATTGGACACTGCTACTGGCTATCGCTGCTTTTTCGCTGTCTCTACTTGGGACGTTTTTAATCCGCTCTGGCGTCTTAACCTCGGTGCATGCCTTTGCGGCTGACCCGGAGCGCGGCGTGTTCATTCTGGGTTTTCTGGCGGTGGTGGTTGGTGGCTCCTTGCTACTGTTCGGACTTCGCGCCAATACGGTTGCAGCGGGCAAGTCGTTCGCGCCGCTGTCGCGCGATACCTTGCTGTTGCTGAACAACCTGCTGTTCAGCGTCGCCGCCGTGATGGTCCTGATCGGCACGCTCTATCCATTGCTGGCCGACGCGCTTGATCTGGGCAAGATGTCGGTCGGACCGCCTTATTTCAGCGCGCTGTTCATCCTGCTGATGGCACCGGTTGTCCTGCTCATGCCGTTCGGACCCTTCACGCGCTGGGCCAGCGAGCAATGGGGTCGATTTGTACCACTGCTACGCGTCGCCCTGAGCACGACCGCCGTATTGTGCCTTTTCGCTTGGCTCGGAGCCGATGCCTCGCACTGGAAAACCTTTGCCGGTGTTGCGGGGGCGACCTGGTTGATCGTTGGCACCCTCCAGTTTGTCTGGAAACGCTTCCGCGAGGCTCCTTCGGGTCGCCGATTTACGGCCGAAATGCTGGGCATGGTGCTGGCACATCTCGGCATGGGGGTTTTCGTGGCGGGTGTGATGATCGTTGAAAGCACCAGCGTCGAACGCGACCTTGCCCTGCGCGCCGGTGAGAGTGCCGAGTTTCGTGGCTATCGCTTCGAATTCGAAGGTGTCGCCCATCAGGATGGCCCCAACTACAGTGCGGATCGTGGCTCGATCAGTGTCTATGTCGGTGAGCGCAAGATTGCCAGCATGCATCCGGAAAAGCGTGCCTATGCCAGCGGAGGGCAGATCATGACCGAAGCGGCCATTGATCCCGGCCTGTTCCGTGATCTCTACGTGGCGCTGGGCGAACCATTGGATGGGGGCGACAGCTGGGCGGTTCGGGTCTATGTCAAACCCTTCATCCGCTGGATCTGGCTGGGTGCGCTGATGATGATGGCGGGTGGATTCATTGCTGCGATGGATCGGCGATTCCGCCGCCACGACACGCGCCAGGCGACATCCGCCATATCGAATGCCGCTGTGGAGGCCATCGCGTGATCCGTCGTCTGCTGCCCTTCTTCGCCTTCGTTGCTCTATCCGCGTTGTTGTATGCGGGGATTCGGCTGAGTCAGGAGCGCGATCCCAACGCCATTCCCTCACCCCTGATCGGCAAGCCTGCGCCTGAGTTTGCCCTGCCCGCGCTGCATCAGCCCGATCAATTGGTTCGCAAGTCCGACTTGTTGGGCCAGCCCTATCTGTTGAATGTATTCGCCAGTTGGTGCCCCTCGTGTCGAGTCGAGCACCCGGTCATCAGCGAGCTGGCGCGCAGTGGGCGCCTAAAGGTGATCGGCTTCAACTACAAGGATCAGCGCGAGGACGCGCTACGCTGGCTGCAGCAGTTTGGCGATCCCTATGCGCAGATCCTCGTCGATGCCGATGGTCGTGCCGGGATCGACCTCGGTGTCTACGGCGCGCCGGAGAGTTTCCTGATTGGTGCCGACGGCAAGGTCTTGCACAAGCATGTCGGTCCGGTCACTGCCGAGGTGATCGAGCAGGAACTGCTGCCCCTTCTGCAAGGAGCGCAGCCATGAGAAGCACCTATTGGTTGACCGCGTTGCTGGGGTGGTTGCTTACAGCCAGCCAGGCCTTCGCGATTGATCCCCTGCCCTTCAAGGACGCCGCTGAAGAGGATCGCTTCCGCGCGCTGACCTCCGAGCTGCGCTGCGTGATGTGTCAGAACCAGTCGCTGGCCGACTCCAACGCCATGATCGCCGGCGATTTGCGCAAGGAAGTCTTCGCGCTGATGCAGGAAGGCAAGACTGACGCTGAAATCAAGGCCTTTCTGACCGAGCGCTACACCGATTTCGTGCTGTACGACCCGCCCTTGCAGAGCAAGACCTGGCTGCTCTGGTTCGGTCCACTGGCGATTCTGCTGGCGGGTGTGATCGTGGTGATTATGATCGTGCGCCGACGTGCCGCCGGGCCAGATCAGACACCGACGCCATCGAATGACGAGGAGTGGTAAGCATGTTCTGGATTCTTGCCACACTGCTGATCGCGCTTGCCTCGTTGTTCCCGCTGGTGCCCTTGTTCAAGCCCGACCTGAGCGACCCGGCTGCGATTCAGCGACGCGCCCTGCGCGATGCGCGCCATGCAGGCGTGCTCAGCGAGACCGAATTCACCGCGCGTAGTGCCGAGTTGCCTGCGGCAACAGCGTCACCGCGCGCACCGCTATGGCTGGGCGCAGGTCTGCTACTTGTTCTGTCGTCAGGCGCATTGCTTGGCTATCAACACTTCGGTTCACCCGGTGCATTGGATGCGGCATCGCAGGTTGCCAGCCCTGATGCGAACGGGCAGCCGCAGATGAGCATGGCCGAGGCCATGAGCGCGTTGGAAGCGCGTCTGGCGCAGAACCCGGAAGACCTGGAAGGCTGGATGCTGCTGGGTCGAAGCTACCGCAGCGAAGAGCGCTTCACGGATGCCTTGCGTGCCTTCAACGAGGCGCAGCGACTGGCACCGGATCACCCCGATGTGCTGGTGGACCTGGCCGAGGCGCAGGCGTTGAACGCACCGCAACGTGTATTCCCCGAGACAGCGCTCACCTTGCTGCACCGAGCCATCGACTTGCAGCCGGCGCACCAGCGCGCACATTGGCTGCTGGGTATCGCTGACATGCAGGCTGGACGTCCCGCCGATGCCGCGGCGCGCTGGGAGACGCTGCTGGACTTGCTACCTGCGGACGCCGACGCGCGCGGCAGCCTGATCGAACAGATCAACAGCGCACGTCAGAGCGCGAACTTGCCCGCGCTGGCGGACACCGCACCGACAGCTCCTGCAGCCGATGCATCGGCGGCTGCGGCTCACCAGATTCGCATCCGGGTCAGTCTGGACCCAGCACTGCAGTCGCGAGCACAACCCGATGCCAGCGTGTTCGTATTCGCTCGGGCCGCCGAAGGTCCGCGCATGCCGGTGGCCGTCGAACGACTGACCGTGGCGCAGTTGCCCGCCGAGATCGTGCTCGACGATGCGGACAGCGCCATGCCCAGCATGAAGCTGTCGCAACTCAGCCAAGTCATCGTCGGTGCCAGGGTATCCGCATCCGGCAACGCCATTCCGCAGCCCGGCGATCTGGAAGTACTCAGCCCCGCATTCGCGCTCACCCAGCAAGGCAGCGAACTGGAGTTGCAGATCAATCGCGTGGTCGAGTGATGGGCGAGTTTGTACCGCCGGGGACGCGTTGGTTCGATCTGCCTTCACCCTTCCTCATGAAGCGTGGCGGTTGCCTGAATGCCGCCCGGCTCGCCTTCGAAACCTGGGGAGAGTTGAATGCCGCGCGCGACAATGCCGTGCTCATTGTCACGGGTCTTTCGCCCAGCGCCCATGCGGCCAGTCATGCCGACAACCCCGAACCGGGCTGGTGGGAAGCGATGCTCGGTCCGGGCAAAGCCATCGATACCCGTCGCTGGTTCGTCATCTGCGTCAATTCGCTGGGCAGTTGTCGTGGCTCTGCTGGACCCGCCTCAGTCAATCCGGAAACTGGCGCAGCTTACTGCCTGAGCTTTCCCGAGTTGTCGATCGAGGACGGCGCTCGCGCCGCGCATGCGCTGGTGCATGGCCTGGGCATCCGCCAACTGGACACCTTGATCGGCTGCTCGATGGGTGGCATGACGGCACTCGCCTACCTGCTGCAGTTTCCGGGTGCGGCGCGTCGTCACATCAATATCTGTGGTGCGGCGCACGCGCTGCCATTTTCAATTGCCGTGCGCTCGCTGCAGCGTGAAGCGATCCGCCTCGATCCGCTTTGGAACGAAGGCCAATACAGTGATGCCAGCTATCCCGAATCCGGCATGCGCATCGCGCGCAAGCTGGGCGTCCTGACCTACCGGTCGGCGCTGGAATGGCATGGGCGATTCGGTCGCGTACGCATGGACAACGAACTGCGCGAGGACGAGCCGTTTGGTCTGGAGTTCCAGGTCGAGTCCTATCTCGAAGGCCACGCCAAACGCTTCGTGCGCGCCTTTGATCCCAATTGCTATCTCTACCTGTCGCGCTCAATGGACTGGTTCGACACCGCCGAATATGGCGATGGTTCGGTCGAGCGTGGGCTGGCGCGCATTCATGGCACGCAATCGCTGGTGATCGGCATCAGTACCGACATCCTGTTCCCCATTGAGCAACAGGAACAGATTGCCGAAGGGTTAGCATTGGGCGGCAATCAGGTCGCTTTCCTCGCATTTCCGTCGCCACAGGGTCACGACGCCTTTCTGGTTGATTTCGACCGCTTCGACCCCGCCGTGCGACGCTTTCTGAGCGGCGACAGCGTCACGCTGCCCGCGTGATTCATTCACCAAGCGGAATCACTTCAGCCTTCGGGTCATAGTCCCCAACCACGTCAGCATCCGCCGGGATAGCGAAGTGGAAGGTATCGGGAGCAAAGTCGGGATTGCGCTGCCAATCGCTGAAGTTCACCTCGGTCTTCTGACCCAGTGAATCCTGCAATTCCATGCGCGCCAACTGTTCCCCAGCAAACCCCAACAGCGCGCGGTCGAGCTGCGCGTCGTCACGTTTTGCCTGCAATTCAACCCATTCCAGGCCATCGCGTTGCCCCGCGCTGCGGACATCGAACTGGCGCGCCCGCTCTTCGGGATCGACCACCGCCAACAGCGGACTTTGCTGCTCCTCGCCAAGTTGCTTGCGCACCGTCACCTGTTCGAGGTCAGGATCATGGATGAATACGTGGTCGCCATCGGCGACGATCAACTGCGGAAACGGGGCTTGGTATTCCCAGCGAAACTGCCGTGGCACCGCCAACGCGACGCGGCCCGACGAGGACTCCTTGAGTTGCCCATCGGCGTCCCAGACGCGTTGCTCAAAGTGTCCATCGACCCCGGTCAGCCCTGCAGTGAAGCGGGCAATCACCGATTCACCATCATCCGCCGCCATCGCGGGACCCACCGAAATCAAACACAGCAAACTCAAGCACACACGGCGGAAAAGGACAGGCGGAATGGACATGGATTGAATCCCGTGAAAGAGGCGCGCATTGGAGCATGCGCGCCGCTGGATGTTTCGCAGGAAACCCCTGCAGGTTGCCGATAGTTCAGTCGCGCGACGGCACCAGCACCGTGCGGTCACCGTTGTGCTCGGGCGCGCTGACGATACCGGCCGCTTCCATTGCCTCGACCAGACGCGCGGCGCGGTTGTAGCCGATCTTCAGGCGACGCTGCACACCAGAAATCGAAGCGCGGCGGGTTTCAATGACGATCTGTACGGCTTGGTCGTACAAGGCATCCTGCTCCGGATCAACACTGGAAAGGCTCTCAGGCAACCCGGTCGGCCCGACCACGACGCCATCGCCCATGCTGTGGACTTCTTCCAGAACGCCTTCAAGGTAGTCCGGACCACCGCTCGACTGTCGCAGGTACTCGACCACGCGATGCACTTCGTCATCACTGACGAATGCCCCATGCACGCGCTCCGGCATCGCGGTTCCCGGCGGCAGGTAGAGCATGTCACCGTGTCCCAGCAGGGTTTCTGCGCCACTCTGATCCAGGATGGTGCGGGAATCGATCTTCGAACTGACCTGAAACGCGATACGGGTCGGGATATTGGCTTTGATGAGACCGGTGATCACATCGACCGATGGCCGCTGGGTGGCCAGAATCAGATGGATGCCTGCGGCACGGGCTTTCTGCGCAAGGCGTGCGATCAGCTCCTCCACCTTCTTACCGACAATCATCATCATGTCGGCAAACTCATCGATGATCACCACCAGATAAGGCAATGCCCCCAACTCGCGAGGCACTTCACCCAACTCGGGGTTCGGCTTGAACACCGGATCCATCATCGGCTGCCCGGCGTCGCTGGCGTCTTTCACTTTCTTATTGAAGCCCGCCAAGTTGCGCACGCCCACAGCCGCCATCAAGCGGTAACGGCGCTCCATCTCTGCCACGCACCAACGTAGGCCATTGGCAGCCTCCTTCATGTCGGTGACCACCGGTGCCAGCAGGTGCGGAATGCCCTCGTAGACCGACAACTCCAGCATCTTCGGGTCGATCATAAGCATGCGCACATCTTTCGCGCTGGCCTTGTAGAGCAGGCTCAACACCATCGCATTCAAGGCAACCGACTTACCAGAACCGGTCGTCCCCGCCACCAACAGGTGTGGCATGCGTGCGAGGTCGACCACCGACGGTCTGCCGCCAATGTCCTTACCCAGCGCCAGCGCCAGCGGCGAATGCAGCTTGTCGTACTCCTTGGAGCGCAGGATCTCCGACAGATAGATGATCTCCCGGTTCGCGTTCGGGATCTCCAGCCCGATCACCGATTTACCGGGGATGACGTCGACCACGCGCACCGACTTCACCGACAATCCGCGCGCAATGTCTTTGTCCAGCGAGTTGACCTGACTGCCCTTCACACCGGGGGCAGGTTCCATTTCAAATCGAGTGATCACCGGACCAGGAAAGACGCCGACCACCTGTGCATCAATGCGAAAATCCTTGAGCTTGAACTCGATCTGACGCGACAGCGTTTCCAGGGCTTCTTCGGAATACCCTTTCGGTTGCGGCTTGGGATCATCAAGCAAGGCCAGCGGCGGCAAGGCGCCGTCCTTTGCCACGCCAGCAGAAAACAGCGGAATCTGCTGCTCGCGTTGCGCACGCTCACTGCGTTCGGGCGGGGGTAGTTGCGGTTCAATTTTCAGCGGATCACGCTTGGCCCGCTTGGCCTTTTCTTCGCGTCGCATTTCCTGCCGCTCGGCAATCGCTTCTCGAACGGCTCGGCGCTCGGAACTGTGCTGTGCCCGCGTTTGCAGGCGCTCAAATGCCCAGAGTACTGCCCTGCCGAGATGATCCATCAGCGCGAGCCAGGACAATCCGGTGGCCAGCGTAATGGAAACGGCGACCGTCGCCACCAGCAAGAGACTGCCGCCCATGCCACCAAACAATCGCGACAGCGCATTGCCGATCAAGCTGCCAAGTAGACCGCCCGAATGCATCGGAAGATCGGACCCCCAGGCCGTACGGTGCATGGCGATCAGCGCCGCGCTCGCAAGCAAAAGCAGCACCGCTCCCAGCAGTCGCAATGCAGGTGTCAACGCGGTGTCCGCCTCCTCGACCCTTCCGCGGCGAAGCGCGGTCCAAGCCAATACGCCCAGCAGTAGCGGTGTCGCATAGGCGGTCACTCCGAAAATGGCAAACAGCACATCCGCCACATAGGCACCGGTCAATCCACCAAAGTTGCGAATTTCTCCGGTCACGCTGCCGACGCGCGACCAGCCCGGATCACTGCCGTCGTAAGTCCACAGGCATGCCGCAAGCAACAGGATCAAGGGCGCCAGGAGCAGGATGACGGTCTCCCGCCACATCAGGGTCCGCGACTGCGCGATGACGGGTCTTCGCAAATCTTCCCTCGGTCGTGACACCGTGTTGAGTTCCTCGATTCGGGTTGAAGAGGCGCATCTCACCCCCATCTGAGGGGTGCTGCGAGAAGCGTATGTGCTGTAATGCGCTGCGCCAAGTCGGCAGAATTGTCAGCACTTGACGCGGATTCGCTGGAGGCAGTTCGGCGACCGCGACTTCACCATTTCCAGGCCGCAAGACACGCGGCGGAGAGTATACCCATGTCCGATGACAACACCCGCCATTCCCGCTTGCTGATTCTGGGCTCTGGCCCCGCTGGTTACACCGCTGCGGTCTACGCCGCGCGTGCCAACCTCAAGCCTTTGTTGATCACAGGCATGCAGCAGGGCGGTCAGTTGATGACCACCACCGAAGTCGACAACTGGCCGGGCGATGTGCATGGGCTGATGGGACCGGATCTGATGTCGCGCATGCAGGCGCATGCGGAGCGCTTCGATACCGAAATTGTCTTCGACCACATCAATTCGACCGATCTCTCCAAGCGTCCCTTCACGCTGGTTGGTGACAGCGGCACCTACACCGCCGATGCGCTGATCATCGCGACCGGCGCGACCGCCAAGTACCTCGGCCTGCCTTCGGAAGAAGCCTTCAAGGGTCGGGGCGTTTCAGCCTGTGCGACCTGCGATGGTTTCTTCTACCGCGACCAGGATGTCGCCGTCATTGGTGGCGGCAACTCCGCAGTGGAGGAAGCCTTGTATCTCTCCAACATCTGCCGCAAGGTCTACGTCGTACACCGCCGCGACCGTTTCCGCAGCGAGAAAATCCTGCAGGACAAGCTGTTTGCCAAAGCCGCAGCAGGCAAGGTGGAAATCATCTGGAATCATGCCGTCGATGAAGTGTTGGGCGACGACTCCGGTGTCACCGGTCTGCGCATCAAGTCGGTCGACGACGCCAGCAGCCGCGAAATCAGCCTGCACGGCGTGTTCATCGCGATCGGTCACGCACCGAATACCGAACTGTTCAACGGGCAACTGGAAACCCGCAACGGCTATCTGGTGATCAAGTCCGGCATCGAAGGCAATGCCACTGCCACATCGATCCCCGGTGTGTTCGCAGCAGGCGACGTGGCCGACCAGGTCTACCGTCAGGCCATTACCTCGGCTGGGTTCGGCTGCATGGCCGCCCTCGATGCGGAGCGCTTTCTCGAAAACGCCGGATGAGCCACGCTTGGCTTCGACACCCTCCCGGTGACAGAACTTGAGCTGGCATCTGCCACAGTTGGGCACACATCCCGACTCGCCCTTTCCGACTTTGGATCGCGCGTTGCACGATCCCAATGGATTGCTGTGCTGGGGAGGCGACCTCAGTACAGCCCGACTCCTGAATGCCTATCGGCAAGGGATTTTTCCCTGGTTTTCCGAGGAACAGCCGCCCTTGTGGTGGTCGCCCGACCCGCGCATGGTGCTGCCGACAGCGTCCCTACACGTCAGTCGGAGTCTGCGCAAACTCTGGCGACAACAGGACTGGACCATCAGTGCAGATCGCGCCTTCGAGTCAGTCATTCGAGCATGTGCCAGCGCACCTCGTGACGGACAGCAAGGCACCTGGATCAGCGCCCCGATGCGTCGCGCCTATGTCGACTTGCATCGCGCTGGTTACGCCCATTCAGTGGAGATCTGGGAGGGCGATCGCCTGATCGGTGGCATCTACGGGGTTGCCATCGGCCGAATGTTCTTTGGTGAATCGATGTTCAGCGCCGAAACGGGCGGATCGAAAACGGCCATCGCCGCACTCTGCGCTGTGCTGCATGCCTGGGGTTGTCCGCTGCTGGATGGGCAGGTCGAATCCGAACACCTCGCCACATTGGGATTTCGGACCGTCCCCCGCGCGACCTTCATCGAGCAGCTTCGCGCGCTGTGCTCTGGCGATACGCTACACGGTCAGTGGGGTCGCCGTTGGCCGTTGACGGAACTTCGTCACCTGCACGAGTGCTCGGTTCATCTTGGCTGACTGTCGGTTTGTCGTCCGGCGTGGCATAATCGCGGACTTACCCAGTGGTCCCACACTCTCCGAGTTCGAATGTCCAAAGACGATTCCATTGAAATGGAAGGCACGGTGCTTGAAACCCTGCCCAACACCGTTTTCCGCGTAAAGCTTGAAAACGGTCACGTGGTCACCGCCCACATCTCCGGTCGCATGCGCAAGAACTACATCCGCATCCTTACCGGCGACAAGGTCAAGGTTGAAATGACGCCTTACGACCTGACCAAAGGGCGAATCACCTACCGGATGAAGTGATCCGCACGAACAGCAGCGCCGCCGTTCTCTGCAACGGCGGCGCTTTCGTTTGCCTGGACGTTCAATTGTCCGCAGATCAAGCGCGCTGTTACGCCCCGCCCTGACGGAACACCACTGTGCGCAGGCCGTTTAGCAGCACGCGGCGTTCGGCATGCCAGTGCACGGCACGCGCCAACACGACGTTTTCAACGTCCTTGCCGATACGTACCAACGCATTGGCATCCATACCGTGCCCAACACGCACGCTGTCCTGCTCGATGATCGGGCCTTCATCCAGGTCACGGGTGACGTAGTGCGCTGTCGCACCGACCAACTTGACGCCACGCGCATGTGCCTGGTGATAAGGCCTTGCCCCTTTGAAACTCGGCAGGAAGGAATGATGGATGTTGATGCAGCGCCCTGACAGCGCCTCGCACATGGCGTCGGACAGCACCTGCATGTAGCGCGCCAGCACGACCAGTTCCGCACCCGCCGCCTCGACAACCTGCAGGAAAGCCGCCTCTTGCGCCGCCTTGTCGGTTCCCATCGGCAAGTGGTGATACGGAATGCCGTACCAGTCGACCATCCTGCGCATGTCATCGTGATTCGACACAACACCGACGACATCGACAGGCAACTCTCCCGAGTGCCAACGATTGAGCAGGTGATTCAGACAATGACCATGCCGCGACACCGCCAGGACCACCTTCATCGGCGACTGGGCCGGGTGCAGTGCTAATTGCATGTCGAAGCGCTGCGCGACCGGTTTCAGCACGATCTGGAAGTCCTCTGCGGTCCGAAACCGCGCCTCCGTCGGGCGAAACTCCGTACGCATGAAGAACAACCCCGTGTCGGGATCGCCGAAATGCGAGGACTCGATGATGAAAGCACCGGCAGAGGCCAGGGCCGACGCTACGCCAGCAACGATACCAACGGCATCCGCACAGCGAATAGTGAGAACAAAGTGATCGGTGGGCAGAGGCGGCGTGGTTCGCATGGGACGGCTTCGATTGCCTGAACGAGTAAACGGGATCGTGACGAGCGGGCATCCTGCTGCATGCGCCGGGACCTGTACACCCAAAGCGCGACAAAGGAGGTCATGGACTATCCATCACGTCGCGTCCCCTAGGCGTTTGCGAAGCACGTTGTCGAAAGGACAGCCGCGACGCCGAATTGCAAGCGGCCCCGTTGCTGAAATTGTGGGCCTTCGCGGTCCGATCAGGTCTGCACACTCAGCCTTCGCAAACCTCGCCCAAGGCATGCAACACCACCGTCGCGTAGGCACCTGCGGGCAGGAAGAAGCGTAGTTCCAAGTCTGGCGACGCTGAATCGGGTGAGTCGCTCAGCCATTGCCATTGCAACTGCCGCACTGGCAGGCGCAGGGAGCGGCGTTCCTGGCGCAGGCCTTCGGCTTCCAGGCCGCGCTTGAGCTCGTCCTGATCCGCAAGAACGCCGTTCTCCAGTGTCTGCACATCGGCTTGTGGGCGCAGTTCACCACGCCCCCACATCGGGCCGGTGGGATGGATGTCCATGTCGATCAGACGCTGCTGCAGGCGTTCGTCCAGCGGCTCGGGTCCGAACACGCTGTGGCTGCCGTCCAGCATGAACACTTCGCCGTCCAAAGCGCGGTCCCATGTGCCTTGCAAAACGCGCTCGGCGAGGACGCTGTTGAACAGACTCGACCTGGCCGCAGATATCAGGAATCCGCGTTTGGCGCGATCCACGCGTTTGCCTGCAAACATGGCCTTGGCCGAGGCGACGTTGCCGCCGTCGTGGCCGAATCGCTGCTCACCGAAATAATTCGGCACGCCGCGCGCGGAGATCTGCGTCAAACGATCTTCCACAGCGGCGCGTTCACCGCGCACCTCACGCAGGCGCAGGACGAAGTGATTGCCGGCCAGGGCGCCGCGCGGCAGTTTGCGTGCATGCCATGCCTGATCAAGCACACGAAAGCTCTCGTGTTCGGGCAGCGGCTCCGGTGCGACGCGTTTGGCGAGGTGGACGCTGAAGGTCTGTTCGGTGACGGCGTGGCGATCCTTTAATCCGGCATAGCTCACACCCATCGGTGCGATGCCCGCCCAACGCGCCAATTGCTCAGCCACCCAGGCAGTATTGGCACCGCGCTTCTCGATCCGCAACAGCAGATGCTCACCGCTGCCGGAGGGTTCGAAGCCCAGATCCTCCATCACCCGGAAGTCTTCCCACCGCGCCCGCATGCGCGCTTGCAGGACGGACTCACCCAAGCCACGTGGCAAACGGTCGTCGCTCATGCCGCAGACCCGATGCGTTCCAGCAACACCACGGCCTGGGCGGCGATGCCTTCCTCACGACCGGTAAAACCGAGCTTCTCGGTGGTGGTGGCCTTGACGCTGACCAGGTCGACCGACACCGCCATATCCGCGGCAAGGCAGGCACGCATCGCCTCGATGTGCGGCAACAGTTTCGGGCGCTCGCACATCACCACACTGTCCACATTCACCACTCGCCAGCCGCGTTCGCACAGCATCGCCACGACGGCGCGCAGCAGCTCCCGACTGTCGACGTCCTTCCAACGTGGATCGCCGGGCGGAAAATGCTTGCCGATGTCGCCCAAGGCCAAGGCGCCAAGCAGAGCGTCGCTCAAGGCATGAATCAACACGTCGCCATCCGAATGCGCAATCAAGCCGCGCGCATGCGGAATCCGCACGCCGCCAAGAACCACAGAATCGCCTTCGCCGAAGGCATGGACATCAAAGCCGGTTCCAATTCGCATCAGGGTGCTCTCAACTGTCCAACTCGGCCCAACGCGCGTAAGCGGCGTCGAGTGTGGATTGGGTCTGCGTCAACTCGGCGGTCAGCGCCATCATGGCGGCACCGCCCGCCGCGTGGATTGCCGGGTCGGCCAGTTGTTCGCTCAAGGCGGCGACGGCCGCTTCCAGTTCATCAATGCGCGATGGCAGTTGTTCCAGTTCGCGCTGGTCCTTGTAGCTCAGCTTGCGCTTGGCGGTAGGCAGGTTGCTGACCGAGGTCGGTTTGCTGGCGGCCGCTGGCGTCTCGACGGTTCGCGTTGCGCTCGGTTCGTCACGCTGGCGTAGCCAGTCGGCATAGCCACCGACGTATTCGCGCACCACGCCGTCGCCTTCGAACACCCAGCACGAGGTCACGACGTTGTCGAGAAACTCGCGATCATGCGAGACCAGCAGCAAGGTGCCGGTGTACTCGGCGAGGCGTTCTTCCAGCAGTTCCAGGGTTTCCACATCCAGATCGTTGGTGGGCTCATCCATCACCAGCAGATTGGAAGGCTGCGCGAACAGCTTGGCCAGCAGCAGGCGATTGCGCTCGCCACCCGACAACGCGGTGATCGGAGCCCTCGCACGCTCTGGTGTGAACAGGAAATCCTGCAGATAGCCCAAGGCGTGTTTGCGTCGACCCTCGACTTCGATGAACTCGCGGCCTTCGGCCACATTGTCCAGGGCGTTCCAGTCTTCGCGCAGGGTCGCGCGGTGCTGATCGAAATAAGCCACTTGCAACTGTGTTCCCGCGTTCAGCTCACCCGACGTCGGTGCCAGATCTCCCAACAACAGGCGAATCAGGGTGGTTTTTCCAGCGCCGTTGGGACCGATCAGGCCCACCCGATCACCGCGCTGCACGGCGGCGCTGAAATCCTCGATCAATACGCGGCCGCCCAGTTCGCAGCGCAGATGCTTTGCGTCGAACACCCGCTTTCCCGACGGTGCCGCCACGGCCACGGCCAGTTTCACCTGCCCTTGCTGCTCGCGGCGTTCGGCGCGCTCACGGCGCATCGCCTGCAAAGCTCGCACGCGACCTTCGTTGCGCGTGCGGCGCGCTTTGATGCCTTGGCGAATCCACACTTCCTCTTCGGCCAGTTTGCGGTCGAAGTGCGCGGCGGCCTGCGCTTCGGCGTGCAAACGCTCTTCGCGGCGGCGCAGGTAGTTGTCGTAGTCGCCCGGCCAAGAGCTCACCTGACCACGATCAATCTCGACGATCCGCGTCGCCAAGGCCCGCAGGAAACGGCGGTCGTGGGTGACAAACACCAAGGCCGGAGCCAGGTTGCGCAAGGCATCTTCAAGCCATTGAATGCTGGCGATGTCGAGGTGGTTGGTCGGTTCGTCCAGCAACAGGATGTCCGGCGCACTGGCAAGTGCCTGCGCCAGCAGGACACGACGTTTCATGCCACCCGACAGCGCCGCGAAATCCGCTTCGCCATCCAGCCCAAGGCGACTCAATACGTTTTCGACGCGACGGTCGGCATCCCAGCCCTGCGAGCTGTCGATTTGACTCTGAAGTTCACCGAGCCGCTCGGTGGCACCCGCTTGATCAAGGTGATGCAGCAGTTCGTGGTAGGCCGCCAGCACCGCGCCGAGTTCACCCAGCCCCTGACTGACGACCGCAAACACCGAACCCGTCATGGCGTGCGGCACTTCCTGCGCCAGTCGGGCCACACGCACGCCACTTGCCGTGCGTCGCTCGCCCTCATCGGGACTGAGTTCGCCAGCGATGATCCGCAACAGCGTCGACTTGCCTGCCCCATTGCGTCCGACGATACAAATCCGTTCACCGGACTCGATGGACAGATTGACCTTCGACAACAAGGCGGGGCCGCCAACACTGTGACCAAGGTCAATCAGTTGCAACAGGGACATGCATTCAATCCTTTGATCCGGGCAACTCGGCGGGCTCGCCGCCCAACTCGCCCATGAAGCCACGGTAATAGGCGAGCTCCTGCACCGACTCGCGAATGTCTGCCAGCGCTGTGTGCGCAGAGCTCTTCTTCAAGCCAGCCGCCACGGTCGGTGCCCAGCGGCGAGCCAGCTCCTTGACGGTGGAGACATCGAGATTCCGGTAGTGGAAATAGCGCTCCAGCGCAGGCATCTGGCGTGCGAGAAAGCGGCGATCCTGGCAGATGCTGTTGCCGCACATGGGCGACTTGCCGGCATGGACCCACAGAGACAGGAACTCCAGCGTTCGGGTCTCCGCTTCCTGCATCGATATGTTCGACTCCAGCACTCGCTGCCACAGGCCGGACCCGCGATGCTGGTTGCGATTCCAGTCGTCCATGGCTTGCAAGTCGTCCAGAGAATGGTGAACGGCAATCACGGGCCCTTCCGCCAGCACATTCAACTGACTGTCAGTCACCAAGGTGGCGATCTCGATGATCGAATCGTTATCGGTATCCAGACCGGTCATTTCCAGATCAATCCAGATCAGGTGGCTGTCACTCACGACACTGCTCATTTCGAACCCGCCTCTGTGGTGGAGACTGACGACGCCTTGCCTCGTCGTTGCTGAAAAAAACCGCGCAGCATCTGCGCGGCCTCATCGGCCAACACACCCCGGGTCAGCGAGATGCGGTGGTTGTGACGTTCGGACTGCAGCAGGTCAAACACGCTGACTGCCGCGCCGGTCTTGGGATCATCGGTGGCGTACACAACGCGAGAAACCCGCGCATGCACCAGTGCCATGGCGCACATCGCGCAGGGTTCCAGCGTGACATACAGCGTGCTACCGGTCAGGCGATGATTGCCCAAACGGCGACCCGCCTCACGCAGCGCCACGATCTCCGCGTGGGCACTGGGGTCGTGATCGGCAATACACCGATTCATGCCGGTCGCCAACAACTCGCCTTGGGCATCCAGCAGTACCGCACCCACCGGCACATCGGCCCACGCCTGCGCCGCCTGTTCGGCAAGCGCCAGCGCCTGCCGCATCCAATATTGGTCGCGGGCATCACGCCCGGTTGGCAAGTTGCCCGTCATGTCAGTCAACTACCCGCTAATCAACGTGGAGGACGACCGCCCCCTGAGCGTCCGCCGGGCCGCCCTGGCGGGCGTCCACCCGGACCACCCGATGGGCGACCACCAGGACGCGGGCCACGTGGACCATCAGCGCGCGCGCCTTCGTTGCGCGGTCCCGCGCCGGGGCCTTGGCCAGGACGCCCACCGGGACGCGCATCCGGGCGTCCGCCGGGATGCGGACCACGCGCGGGGGCGGGTTTGCCACGAGGACTGGTGGTGGTAACGCCTTCCGGCACATACCAACTGCGGAATTCGCCTGTGCTGCTCACACCCCCCGGCTGGCCCTGCCCCTGCCGCGGCCCGTTACGTGGACCTGTGCGCGGTCCCGAGCGATGGCGTGCTTCGCCGCCCGGCGCGGTCAATGCGGCCTGCGCATACGGCGAGGCACCGCTTTGTGGACCCCGCGGACCACGCGGTTTGAACGGACCTTCACTGCGTCCACCTTGCTCGGCGCGCGGACCACGCGGAGCGCGCGACTCGTTTCCGTAGGGCGAACCCGGCTGCGCCGCCTCGCCAAACCGTGGCTTGCTCGGCCCGCGCGGACCGCCAGGCCTTGGTGCGCCGCGCTTGCCCGCTCCTGGACCTTTCGGACCACGTCGCCCACGACCAAGGCCATCGTCCCGGATGTGGTCGAAGGCACGCAGTTCGCGGCCTTCATCACCATAGCCGCCTTGTGTCCACGCCTTTTGGTCGCTGCGCGCAGCGGGACGGTATTCGGAGGTCTTGGCGCGACGTTGATTGATGACCGGCTGCAGGGTCAAGTTGGCATTGATCGGCGGCAGGTTGAAGCGCTGGCGCAGCTCCGCCACCTGCTCGGTCGCGAGTTCTTGAGACTGTCCGCGCAACAGCAGGCGAGGCAGGCTGATGTCGCCATAGCGCACCCGTTTGAGTCGACTGACCTGGTAGCCAACGGCCTCCCAGAGGCGGCGGACTTCCCGATTCCGCCCTTCGTGCAGGACCACACGGAACCAGAGGTGGCTGTCACTGGAACCGATCGACTCGATCTCATCGAAATGCGCCTCGCCATCCTCCAGCATCACGCCCGTGCCCAGGCGTTGCACCACCTCGTCGCTGACTTCGCCGTGGATGCGAACCACGTACTCACGCTCGATCTGGCTGGATGGATGCATCAGGGCGTTCGCCAGCTCACCATCGGTGGTCAGCAGCAGCAAGCCGGTGGTGTTGATGTCGAGGCGACCGACCGCAATCCAGCGCGAACCTTTCAGTCGCGGCAGATTCTCGAAGACGGTGGCGCGGCCTTCAGGGTCATCGCGCGTGGTCAATTCGCCTTCCGGCTTGTTGTACATCAGCACGCGGGCGGGTTCGCTTTGTGCGGTGGCGACAAAGCTGCGATTGTCGAGATCGACACGATCACCACTGCGCAACAAGGTACCGATGACCGCGACTTCGCCATTGACGCGAACTTCTCCCTTCTCGATGCGTTCTTCCAAGGCGCGTCGGGACCCCAATCCCGCTTGCGCCAGCACCTTGTGCAATCGCTCTTCGAGCTTGGGTTGGGAGTCGCTGCCACTGCGATTGAGCGAAAGGACGCGGCGGGGTGTCTCTGTCATACATTGTGCTCCGGCGAGTTCATGGTTTCTGACTCACCTGTCTGGGAAACCGTTGTCATGGAAGTTGCAACATCTGCGTCCGTGTTGTGAACGAATTCCGGCGCTGGTGAGGACACGTCGTCAGGTGGAGTGGAATGCGGGGAGGTGTCTGGCGGCGATGTGGGCGGTGGCGCGGGTGCGAGCGCCACTTCGCTTGCCGTCGGCACGTCCTGGGATTCGGGCAGCGCTGCGCTGACCGAGGTTGCGGCGGCATCGAACTCGAACTGCGGCTCCAGTTCGGGCAAGTCCTGCAACGACCCCAGTGGGGGCAGTTGATCGAGGCTTTTCAGATTGAAGTAATCCAGAAAACCCCGCGTCGTGCCGAACAGCGCGGGTTTGCCGGGCACGTCGCGATGCCCGATGACACGAATCCACTCGCGATCTTCAAGCGTGCGGATGATCTGCGTATTGACCGCCACGCCACGAATCTGTTCGATCTCACCGCGGGTGATGGGCTGTCGATAGGCGATCAGTGCCAGCGTTTCCAACAGTGCCCGCGAATAGCGCGGCGGTTTTTCCTGCCACAGGCGCGAAACCCAGGGAAACACCTCCGCGCGCACCTGATAGCGAAATCCCGAGGCGACCTCGATCAGCTCCACGCCACGCGCAGCACTGGCCTCGACAAGTGCCGACAGAGCGCGACGAACCTGATCGGCGCTGACCTGCTCGTCTTCTCCGAACAGATCACTCAGCTGATTGACCGTCAATGGCTGCGGAGCCGCCAACAGGGCGGCCTCGATGATCCGTTGTAATTGTTCCTGCTCCATCAAAGAATGCTCTCAATCAACTTTCGGCACGACTCAGGGACGATGTGTCCGGCCCAGGTTCGTCATGCGCTGCAAAGACCGCCTCGTCCGCAGGCAGATTCGGATTCGCCGCCGGCTCTCCGGCGCTGATCTCCTCGTCCGATTCGGCACTCAGTGAGCGCACGAATACCGGTGCCAGCGGTGCCTCCTGAACGATCTCGATCAGTAGTTCCTTGGCCAGTTCAAGCAGCGAGAGGAAGGTCACAACGATGCCCAAGCGCCCTTCCTCAACACGAAACAGCGAGCTGAATTCGACAAACTGCCTCCCGCCCAGTGTCTGCAGCAACTCACCCATGCGCTGCCGAACACTCAGGGCTTCGCGACGGATCGCATGATGGGTGAACAACTCGGCACGCTTGAGCACATCACGCAAGGCCAGCAGCATTTCGCGCAAATCAACCGGCGGCGGCAGTCGCTGGCTTTGCCGATCACCCGTGTGGGCATGGGCGATCACAGTATCTCGTTCGACCCGCGGTAATGCATCGATATCCTGGGCCGCCTGACGGAACCGTTCGTATTGCTGCAGACGCCTGACCAGTTCGGCTCGCGGATCTTCTTCCTGCCCATCCTCTCGGGGCGGTCTCGGCAGCAGCAGACGGGATTTGATCTCGGCGAGGATGGCCGCCATGACCAGATATTCGGCGGCCAGCTCCAGTTTCAAATCCTGCATCAACTCGACGTACTCGACGTACTGACGGGTGATTTCAGCAACCGGAATGTCGAGGATGTCGAGGTTCTGTCGGCGAATCAGATAAAGCAGGAGATCAAGCGGCCCTTCGAATGCATCAAGAATGACCTCCAGTGCGTCCGGTGGAATGTAGAGATCCTGCGGAATCTGCATGACCGGCTGACCACGCACAAAGGCCAGCGGCATTTCCTGCTGCTGTGGCACGGCGTGTGAGGCTTCACTGGCGATTTCGGCAGATTCTGCCGCGATGGAATTCATGCGAGAACGAGGTTCTTCGGCGGGTTGAACTAAACACAGAGGCGTTCGTGACGACAAATCGATCAGGATTTGTCCAACGCTTGATTCATGTCGGCACAGGCTCACGCCTGACGCGCACATCTCTCACGGTCATCGCCGCGTTTGTCGATCATCATTGCGAGCCGGACCTGGGTCTCTCGCAAAGCCTGCAACCACTTAAAGGTTGACGGGTACTGCACCTTGCCGAAGCACGCGCGGTTCGTCATCACTGAGGTCCACAACACTCGTCGGACCGGCTGCACATTCCCCCGCATCCAGCATCAGATCGACGTCACGCAGCACACGCTCTGCCACATCTTCGGGATCCTGACGATCAGGTGAGTCCTCATCGAACTCGATACTGGTCGACAGCAAGGGTGTGCCGCACTCCCCCATCAAGGCCAGCAATACCGTGTGATCAGGGATGCGACATCCAATGACCTTGCGCTTGGCCTGCTTAAAACGTCGCGGAAGGTCGGAGGATACCGGCAAGATGAACGTGAAGGGCCCAGGAACCAACGGTTTGACGATCCTGAAGGCCGCGTTGTCCAACTTCGCGAGCCGTCCCATTTCACTCAGACTCGCGCAGAGTAAGGTGAAGGGGTGTTTGCTGTCCAGCCCGCGCATGCGCTGAACCCGCTCTTCCGCCTTCAGTGCGTCGACACCCCAGGCCAACAGATAGCCAGCGTCCGACGGAGCAACGAGCAGCTGACCGCGCTTCACAGCGTCTACTGCCCGCGCGAGCAGGCGCGGTTGCGGAGATATCGGGTGAATGGCTAGACGTTCGCCCATCGTGTCCCGTCGGGAATGACCAAGGATGTCGCCCAAGCGGGCAAACGCATATGATGCGCCGTTCGCGGGCCGCATTCCATCCTGCCGCCCATTGCGTCTTCATCAGCCAGGCAATGCCAAACGGCAATGCAGCAATCGCAAGGTGTTCCTATGTGGTACCTCATCATCGGAAGTGACGTGCCGAATTCATTGCCAGCACGCCGTGCCGCGCGACCGGAACACCTGGCGCGCCTGCAGGTTCTGCTCGACGAACAGCGCCTGTTGGTCGCCGGTCCAATGTCCGCCCTCGATACCGAAGATCCCGGCGAAGCAGGCTTTGTGGGCAGTGCCATCATCGCCCAGTTCGAGGATTTCGCGTCAGCTAGAAGCTGGGCCGAAGCCGATCCCTACGTCACCGCAGGCGTCTATCAGCAGGTTGACGTCCTGCCCTTCAAGCCGGTGCTGTTCAGATCCCATGAGTGATCGCATGCAGCGTATCGAACAGGCGTTGGCGGCGCTTCGTCCGCAACATCTGGAAATTCGCGACGACAGCCATCGCCATCGCGGTCATGCAGGCGCGCAGGATGGACGTGGGCATTTCGCAGTCCACGTGGTGTCCGAGGCGTTCCGGGGACTGCCCCCACTGGCACGGCATCGCTTGGTTTACACCACGCTGGGCGAGCTGATGACGACGGATATTCATGCGCTGCAGATCAGCGCGAAGACACAGGAGGAGATTCAATGAAGTCATGGACAGCGGTGATCTTCGCGGTGCTATTCGGTGCCCTTTCCGGTTGTGGCGGCGGTGAGTCGCCAAGTCAGCAGGTGGCGACGGACAAGGCCTTGATCGGCACACCCGCTGGCAACCTGGTGGCCATGGTGAACGGCGAATCGATCACCCAACCCTTGCTGGACGTGTACGCAAAGGGTCATGGCTTCGATCTCAGCGATGCAAAGCAGCGTCAGGCCGCGCTTGACAGCCTGATCGACAATATTGTCTTGGCGCAGGCGCTGTTGGGCAGTGAGGTTGCCGGCCAACCCGAGATACAGGCCGAAGCAAGCCTGGTACGCATGCAGCAATTGTCCGGGCGCGAGATGTCAACATTGCGATCCGCCGTACAGGTAACGGATCAAGAGCTTCGCGCGTATTACGACAGCGAGGTCAAACGCACCGGCGACAAGCAATACCGACTGCAGCACATCCTGTTCTCCGACGAATCCAGTGCGTTGGCCACCCTGCTGGAAGCGCAGGCCGAGGGTGCGGACTTCGCCGCGATCATGCAGGCGAAGTCGGCAAGCGCCCTGCAGGCCAAGGAACTCGACTGGGGACACCTCGGCCAGATGCCCCCCGAGTTCGCCACCGTCGTGCCGCAGGTCGCCGATGGCACGGTCGTTCCCACCGTGGTCAAGACCAGCTTCGGCTTCCATGTCCTGCGTCGCGCCGAGTCCCGGCCCTTCGCGCCACCTTCCTTCGATTCGGTCAAGGAAGGCGCACGCGCCCAATTGATCCAGCAAGCCGTCGCCGATCAGGTCAAAGCCCTGCGCAGCAAGGCCAAGATCACCACGGCGGGTTGATTTCGCATGCGTCTCTCCACCATCAAGCTGGCCGGCTTCAAGTCCTTCGTCGATCACACGACTCTGCACTTGCCGACCAACATGACCGGCGTCGTTGGACCAAACGGCTGCGGTAAGTCCAACATCATCGACGCCGTGCGTTGGGTGATGGGCGAGAGCTCCGCCAGTCGTCTGCGCGGCGACAACCTGACCGACGTGATTTTTTCCGGCTCGTCCGGGCGCAAGCCCGTCGGCACGGCGACGGTGGAGCTGATTTTCGACAATAGTGACGGCACCATCCTCGGCGAGTACGCCCAATACGCCGAGATCTCCGTCAAACGCATGGTCAGCCGTGATGGCGCCAGCGCCTACTATCTGAATGGCACGCGCTGCCGTCGACGCGACATCACGGATCTGTTCCTTGGCACAGGACTGGGTCCCCGCTCCTACTCGATCATCGAGCAGGGCATGATCAGCCAGATAATCGAAGCACGCCCGGAGGATCTACGCGTCTACCTGGAAGAAGCCGCAGGCATCTCCAAGTACAAGGAACGCCGCCGTGAAACCGAGTCGCGCATCAAGCAGACCCGCGAAAACCTGGATCGCTTGAACGACGTCCGCGAGGAAGTCGACAAGCAGTTGGAACATCTTCGCCGTCAAGCCAAACAAGCGGAGCAATACCAGCAGCTGCGCGCCGAGCAGCGCGAACGTGACGCGCAGGTCAAGGCGATGGACTACCGTGTGGTCGAACATGAGCTGCTGACGCTGCGCCACCACCTCAACGAAGAAGACATCGCGCTGGAAGCGATGATTGCCGAACAACGCCACGTTGAAGCGCAACTGGAGCTGTGTCGTGAGCAACAGACCGATGCCAGTGCGCAGTTGACTCGCGTACAGGCCGAAAGCTATCGGATCGGCGGCGATATCGCCCGCGTCGAGCAACAAATTCGTCATCAGCTTGAGCTGAGCCAACGCCTGCAGCAGTCGCGCACGGAAACCCAGCAATCACTGGACGAGGTAAACGCTCATCTGCAGGATGACCAGACGCGACTGGCAGGACTCGGCGACGAGCTGGCGCATCTACAGCCTGAGGTTGAATCGCTTCGCGAACTATTGGATCAGGCGACCAATGATCAGCACGCTGCCGATGGTGCCGTGACTGAATGGCAACGTGCTTGGGAAACCCATCGTGTCGCTCAGGCCGAGGCCACCCGCAGCGCCGACGTCGACCGCACTCGCATTGACTATCTTGACCGGCAGTCTCTCGAAAGCGCCCGCCGCCGTGAAACGCTGCAGCAGGAACGGCTCAGCCTCGACATCGAAGCCGTGAATGAGCAGCTCGCAGAGCGCCTGGCCGAACTCGATGCGCAACGCGAATCCGTCGAACAGTTGACCCAGACGCTGGAGACACGCAAGCACGCCATCACCGCCCTGCAGGATCGCCAACGCCAAGCGCAAGCCGAACAAGCGGAAGTGCGCAAGGAAATGCAGAACCTGCGCGGTCGCCTTGGCTCCCTGGAGGGACTGCAACACGCGGCACTGGGACAAACCAAGGGCGCCGCGCAGAGCTGGCTGCAAACGCTCGGACTCGAACAACTGCCACGGGTCGGACAGCAGATCCAGGTCCAACCAGGCTGGGAACTGGCCGTTGAGACGGTGCTCGGCTCGATCATCGAAGCCGTCCTGGTGGATGAGCCGACCGCGTTCGCCAGTGCCCTGCCGTCCCTGCAGAGTGGCCGCGTGCACCTGATGTCCGCCGCGACGGACATCCTGCTGACGCCCACTGGTTCGCTTGCGGCAATGATCGAAGGTCCGGCCTCGGTCCGCCGCCTGTTGACGCAGGTTCGGGCGGCAAGCTCGCTGGAAGCCGCACTGAACCTGCTGCCGCAACTGGCCGAGGGTGAAAGCGTGATCACCCAGGCTGGCGAGTGGATTGCCGCCGACAGTGTGCGTCTGGTCTGTGCGGGCGAAGCGCAGCACGGTGCGCTGGCGCGAGAGCGAGACATCCAGCAGTTGCGAGCCGAAATCGACGCACTGGGACTGCGCGATCAAGCGCTGACGGAATCCCTGAGCAAAGCGCGCGAACAGCAGCAAGATGCGGAACTGGCGCGCGAAGACGCGCAGCGCTCGCTCTATCTGGCACATCGCAGCGTCGCTGAGCTCGCCGGTCAAGTGCAGAGCTTGCGAGGTCGCGTCGAATCCGCCCAGACCCGCGTCAACCGCATTGAAGCAGAGCTCGGCCAACTGGCAGAGCAGATGCAGCACGCGCAAGAACAGGCAGCGGAAGCACGCGCCGCGCTGGACAGCGTCCTGCAGGCAATGGGCGAGCACGAAACTCGACGCCTGCATCTGGAAGCCGAACGCGAACACCTGCAGACCGTCCGCGAACAGGCACACGTTCGAGCGCGTGACGTGCGCGAGCGAAGTCACGCGCTGGCGCTGCAGCTCGAATCTCGGCGCAGCCAGCATCAGGGACTGCAGCAATCGGTGCATCGCATGCAGGCGCAGCAGATGCAACTGGCGCACCGGCTCAGCGAACTGGACGCCCAGTTGGCGGTAGGTGACGCGCCTCACGCGGCTTTGCAGGCGGAGCGTCAGACCTTTCTCGAGGCGCGTAGCGATGTCGACCGCCAGTTGTCCGCCGCACGATCTGCGGTGGAGGGCATCGATGCCGAATTGCGCGCCAACGAGCAAAAGCGGCAAATGCTGGATCAGCGCGCACTGCTGTTGCGCGACCAGATCAATCGTCGACGTCTCGATGAACAGGCGATGGCGCTGAAGGCGCAAGGTTTGTCTGAAGCGCTGCTGGAGGCAGGCCTCGATATGACCGAAGTGATGGCGGCATTGCCGGAAAACGCGGACGCAGAGCAGTGGCGCCGCACGCTGGCTGATCTGGAAGCGCGTATCCGCCGCCTTGAACCGGTCAACCTCGCCGCCATTCAGGAATTTGGCGAACAATCGCAACGCAAGGAATACCTCGACAGTCAGCACAAAGATCTGACCGAGGCGCTGGAGACGCTAGAGGGCGCCATTCGCAAGATCGACCGTGAAACACGGGGTCGTTTCAAGGACACGTTTGATCGGGTCAACACCGGAATGCAGGAGTTGTATCCGCGCTTGGTCGGTGGCGGCCACGCCTATCTTGAACTGACCAGTGAGGATCTGCTGGAAACCGGTGTCGCCATCATGGCCCGCCCGCCCGGCAAGCGCGTCTCGAACATTTCGTTGCTGTCGGGTGGCGAAAAAGCACTGACCGCGGTGGCAATGATCTTCGCGATCTTCCGCCTCAATCCGGCACCCTTCTGTCTGCTCGACGAAGTGGATGCGCCACTTGACGAAGCCAACGTCGGGCGTTTTTCGGCGATGGTCACGGAGATGTCCGAGCGGGTCCAGTTCCTGTTCGTGACGCACAACAAGGCCACCATGGAATCGGCGCGCCAACTGGCGGGCGTCACCATGCGTGAACCCGGCGTCTCACGCCTGGTGTCGGTCGACATCGACGAAGCGGCCCGCTTGATGGGTGCCGCCTGAGTCGAGCCATGCGCCCAAGCATCGATTTCAACTGCGACGTCGGCGAGTCCTTCGGACCTTGGCGAATGGGCCAGGACGACGCGCTGCTGCCGTTTGCCAGTTCGGCGAACATCGCCTGCGGCATGCACGCGGGCGATCCCATGGTCATTCAGCACACCATCGGCTTGTGCCAACAGCACGGCGTCGCCATCGGCGCGCATCCGGGTCTGCCTGACCTGCAGGGCTTTGGACGGCGTACGCTGCACATGAGCGCCACCGAGATCCATGCCTTCGTGCTGTACCAGGTCAGTGCCCTGGCGGGCATGGCGCGAGCTTCGGGAGCCGAAGTGCAGCATGTGAAGCCGCATGGTGCGCTCTACCACATGGCTAACGAACAAGCCGAGGTCGCTGCCGCGATCACCGATGCCATCCGTGACGTCTCGCCAACGCTGAAGGTCTATGCGCAAGCACAAAGTCGTTTCGCCCAGATCGCCCAGCAACGCGGCCTGTGCGTGATCGAAGAGGCCTTTGCCGAGCGGCGTTACGAGGCGGACGGTCGACTGACACCACGCGACCATCCCGATGCGGTGATCCACGATGTGGATCTGGCCGCGCAACAGGTCGGCCAACTACTGGCGGGCGATGGTCTGCTCGCTCGCACAGGAGAGCGATTGCGCCTGCGTGCGGACACAATTTGTCTGCATGGCGACCGACCGGATGCATTGGAATTCGCCCGCCACTTGCGCCAAGCAATTGAAGCGGCAGGTTGGCGAGTCGCCGCGCCATGATCGAAGCCGTCTCGCTCTGGCCCTTGCTGGGCGTGGTGATGGTCGTTTTGGGCTTTGCACTGCGACTGAATCCGGCCCTTGTCGTGGTCATGTCGGGCCTGGCAACGGGCCTGATCGCCGGGATGTCGCCCTTGCAGGTCCTGAGCATGCTTGGCAGCGCCTTCATCAAAAACCGCTACCTGGCACTGTTGATCCTCACTCTACCGGTCATCTCTTTGCTGGAGCGGCATGGATTGCGCGAACAGGCGCGGCATCTGATCCAAGGCCTGCGTGGTGCCACCGCCGGACGACTGATGCTGGCCTACCTCGCGGCCCGGCAGATCTTGTCGGCTATCGGTCTACACAGTCTGGGCGGGCACCCGCAAACAGTTCGTCCGCTGCTGGCACCGATGACCGAAGCGGCAGCGGAGACGCAACGGCCGAATCTCAGCATGGCTGACCGCGAGCGACTCCGCGCACTGGCCGCGAGCACCGACAACGTTGGCCTGTTCTTCGGCGAGGACATCTTCATCGCCTTCGGTGGCGTGCTCCTGATGCAGAGTTTTCTGGCCGACAACGGTATTCAGGTCGAGCCTTTGCAGATCGCCTTGTGGGGCATTCCTACGGCGATTTGCGCCTTTGCCATTCACGGCACACGCCTGCTCGCTGAGGACCGTCGTCTGCGGCGTGGTGACGGCGTGACTGAAGACGCATGATCGCCATCCAAAGTATCTACACCGTCACTGGCCTGTACCTGCTGTGGATGGCCTGGTGCAGCCTGCGCGATCCGCAACATCCGCGTCGCCTCGGCACGTCGGCGTTCTGGGCCTTGCTGGGTCTCTGCATGCTGGTCGGTCAGTACATTCCCGAGGCGGTGATGGGTGCGATGGTGGTGGTGCTCGCACTATTGGCTGGCACCGGACAGGTCCGCGCGGGCACGCATACCACAACACCTTCCGAGCAGTTGACGCGGCATCGTCAGCGGCATGGCAATCGCCTGTTCCTGCCAGCGCTGATCATCCCCTTGGTGACGGTGGCGGTGGCCCTGGGTGGAACACATCTGCAAGTCACCGGTGTGAGCATGTTCGATGCGACCCTGACCACACAGATTGGATTCGGGCTGGCCTGCATGCTTGCGTTCGTGGTTGCCGCAAGGCTGACGCGGAGTCGTCCGGTCGACGCACTGACACGCTCCCGCAGTCTGTTGGATGCGGTCAGTTGGGCCACTCTGTTGCCGGTACTGCTGGCGACCCTCGGCAGTGTATTTGCCGCCGCAGGCGTGGGCGATGCCGTGGCAGCCGCCGTGCGGCCCTGGATCGATGCCGACAGTCGCCTTGCCGTGGTGCTGGCCTACGCACTGGGCATGGCCACCTTCACCGTCATCATGGGCAACGCGTTTGCCGCGTTCCCGGTGATGAGTCTGGGCATTGCCCTACCCTTGTTGGTAAATGGACAGGGTGCCGATCCGGCGATTGTCGTCGCCATCGGCATGCTGTCTGGCTATTGCGGAACGCTGCTGACACCGATGGCGGCGAACTTCAATCTGGTCCCCGCCGCCTTGCTGGAACTGCGTGATCCCTACGCGGTCATCCGTGCCCAATGGCCGACCGCCCTGCCTTTGCTGGCGGCCAATATCGCCCTGATGTACTGGCTGGTGTAAAGGCGAGTCGAGTTGCCTCGACAAAGGACCATGCCGTTCGATTCATACCGATTTAACCTGCGCGGGCTCTGGAAGTCGCACACTGCCGCTTCACCTTCAATACTCTCTCCCCTATGTCCTTGCCGATTCGATCACTGCTGACCGCGACCATTCTCTGCGCTTTGAGTTTGCAGGTGGGGGCGCAGGCGCTGGAGTCGGCTGCGCCAAAATCCTCGCTGCCAGACATCGGGTCGTCCGCCGAATCGGTCATCACGCCGGGCGATGAGGTTCTGTATGGCAAGGCCGTGCTGCGTCAAATCCGCTACAGCGGCGAACTGCTTGACGATGCCTTGCTTACCGACTATCTGCAAGCCATGGGCGAACGAATCGCCCGACAGGGCGAGCGCACCGAACAGCCCTACACGTTCTTCTTCATGAAATCGCGCGAAATCAACGCCTTCGCGACTTTGGGTGGCTATGTCGGCATGAATGCGGGTCTGTTTCTCACCGCAACCCGCGAAGACGAAGTGGCCGCAGTCCTCGCGCACGAGATTTCGCACGTCACCCAACGCCACGTACTCCGCGCATACGAGCGCCGTAGCAAAGACACGCTGCCGATTATGCTGGCTACACTGGGCGCCATCCTGGTGGCACAGTCGGCCGGCGGCAACAGCAGTGGCGAAGCCACTGAGGCGGCTGTCGCCAGCGGCATGGCCTTGATGCAGCAACGCGCCATCGACTACACGCGCGACAACGAATACGAGGCCGACCGAGTCGGTATCCAGACTCTCGCCAAGGCGGGATACGACCCCCTTGCCATGGCCGATTTTTTCGCCCGGATGTCGCGTGCGATGCGTTCAACTATTGGCGGCGACGAGGGCCCGGAGTTTCTCCGCACGCATCCGGTCACCACGACACGCATCAGCGAGGCCAAGGATCGCGCCGAAAAGGTTCGCATCGTTGGCTTTGTGCCGCCCTCTCCGGTTGCGTCCAGCAATCCGTTGTTGCCCTCGCACCTGCTAAACACACGGACCAGCATCGCACCGGTTGACCGCGAGTGGTTTGCGTGGGCCCAGGCACGCATGCGAGTCTTGAGTGCACGCAGTCCCACCGTTGCTATGGATGAACTGCAGCAGCGCAAGGTGGCGAATCCTGCGCAATTCGGCGGACCAGATCAGTACGCGCTGGCGCTGGCGAGAATTCAGGTGGGCGAGTTCAACACCGCACTGCAAGAGCTTGTCGCCTTGCGCGAACAGGGGGCGCCATGGTGGGTTGATCTCGCCATCGCCGAGACGCAGTACCTGAGTGGACAGCGCGCACTGGGCCGCGACAGCTTTGAGCAGCTCAGTCGCGCACGCCCGGACAATCGGGCCATCGCGCTGACGTTTGCCAGCGCCATGATTCGCACCGGGGAGAAAGACGAAGGACTTCGCGCTCAAAGCATCTTGCGCCCTTTGCTGCTGACCCAGGGCGATGATCCTGATCTGCAAACCAGTTTCGCGCGCGCCAGTGAGTTGGCCGGTGATCCGGTTCGAGCCGGAGAAGCGCATGCGGAAGCCGCATTGCTGGCTGGCGGTGCGGAAGACGCACTCAACCAACTCAATGCACTGAAGCAACGTGACGATCTGGACTACTACCAACGCGCTCGCATCGACGCGCGGATCATCGAAATCACCCCATGGGTGCTCGAACTTCGCGAGCGTGGCCGCAAAGCCAGTGAACGTCAGCAGATCGGCGCATCCGCACAACAGGACGACGGACTGCGAAGCGGCTGGCAGGTCAAGGCCTCAGTCACGCCCCATTGATTGCCGATCCAATGCCTGGCTGAAGAGGCGCCGCCAGGCCTTGCGTCGCGCCATGCCATGCCAACCCGCTGCGCAAGCCAGCACGCTGCTGAACAACACTTCCAACAAGGCCAACTCGCGAACCTCAGGCACCGTCCATGCCTCACTGACGCCGTGCATGAAGTGCAGCATCGACATGAATCCAGCCCAGAACAGCGCTTTCGGTCGTTTCAGCACGACACCGATAGCGGGAACCAACAGCGGCGTCAGCATAAAGGCCAGAACCCAGGTCACGGGAATAGTCTGCGGTGGCGCTGCACGCAGGTACCAGTCCAACTGCACAACAATCAATAGCAGCAACGCACCGACGCCGATACGGTGCGCCTTACGTCCCACCTCTTGCGGCACCTCGATACTGTAGGGATCGACACTCATTGCGCGCACATTCTCTGCGCGGCCAAGGCCACACGCCGTCCGAGTGCTCGCGCCAGTTGTTTTTCCTCTTCGCTGAGCGTTGTGTCGTCCCCTGCACCAGCAACGTGGCTGGCACCGTAAGGTGTACCGCCAGTTCGGGTATGGTTGAGTGCCGCTTCGGTGAACGGAATGCCACCAATCCACATACCGTGGTGCAGCAGCGGCAACATCATCGTCAACAAGGTCGATTCTTGCCCGCCGTGCATCGAGGCGGTCGAAGTGAACACCGCTGCAGGTTTACCCTCCAGCGTACCCGAGGCCCACTCCGCACCCAGTGAGTCGAGAAAGTGCTTCATCGGCGCGGCCATGTTGCCGAATCGGGTGGGACTTCCCAACAGCAGGCCATCGCAGCGCTGCAGGTCCGACTTATCAACGTAAGGCGCACCGTCCTCGGGCACCGGAGGCGCAGCGACCTGGGTTATCGGTGCCACTGGCGGCACTGTGCGCAGACAAGCCACGGCACCTGGAAGCTCTTCGATCCCACGCGCAATCTGCCGTGCAAGCGCCGCCACGGAACCACCACGACTGTAGTACAGCACCAGAATCTCGCTCATTCCCGCCTCTCGTCCTTATCCGGCTCGCGTGCCGCCAACCGTCAACTGCTCGATTTTCAGGGTTGGCTGACCAACGCCGACGGGCACGCTCTGTCCGTCCTTGCCACAGATGCCAACACCTTCATCAAGGCGCAGATCATTGCCGACCATGCAAACCCGATTCATGGTCTCCGGCCCGACACCGATCAAGGTCGCCCCCTTCACTGGCGCGGTGATGCGGCCATTTTCGATCAGGTAGGCTTCACTGGCCGAAAACACGAACTTGCCCGAGGTGATGTCGACCTGCCCGCCACCAAAGTTCGGTGCGTACAAGCCACGTGATACCGAGCGAATGATCTCTTCCGGGTCATGTGGACCGGCCAGCATGTAGGTGTTGGTCATGCGCGGCATCGGCAATGCGGCGAAGCTCTCGCGCCGTCCGTTGCCGGTCGGTGCCACGCCCATCAGGCGCGCATTCAGACTGTCCTGCATGTAGCCCACCAGACGCCCTTGCTCGATCAGCGTGGTGCACTGGGTTGGACAGCCTTCGTCATCGAGGTTCAAAGATCCGCGTCGACCCGTCAGTGTGCCATCGTCGACAATCGTGCAAAGCGTCGACGCCACCTGCTCGCCCATGCGGCCGGAATAGGTCGACGTGCCCTTGCGATTGAAGTCCCCCTCAAGCCCATGTCCGACTGCCTCGTGCAACAGGACGCCTGGCCAGCCCGGACCGAGAACGACCGGCATCTGCCCCGCGGGCGCATCCACCGCGTCCAGATTGACGACAGCCTGACGCAGGGCTTCGCGGGCAAAGTCGAGGGCCCGACCACTCTGCAACAGCTCGGGGTAACCGTAGCGGCCACCGCCACCGGCATAACCCTGCTCGCGTCGGCCCTGATGCTCAACGATGACCTGCACATTGCAGCGAACCAATGGACGCACATCGCCTGCCAGTACGCCATCCGAGCGCGCGACCAGCACGGTATCGAGCACACCGGCCAGACTGACCGAAACCTGGATCACGCGCGCGTCTGCGGAGCGCACAAAGGCATCGACCTCTCGCAACAGGCGGACCTTGGCGTCGTTGTCCAGACTGTCCATCGGATCCAACGGTGCATACAGTGCTCGACCATCGCGCACACCGCGCACCGCCGCGCTGGCCTGTTGCCCTGCCCTCGCAATCGCCCGTGCAGCGCTCGCGGCGTCCAGCAGCGATTCGAGGCGAATATCGTCGGAATAGGCGAACCCGGTCTTCTCGCCAGACACCGCACGCACGCCGACACCTTGCTCGATGCTGTGCGAGCCTTCCTTCACGATGCCGTCATCCAAGGCCCAACTCTCGTGTCGCGAGTGCTGAAAATACAGGTCCGCAAAATCGATACCGGGTGTCAGCAGGCGCGTAAACGCCTGATCCAATGCGGCGTCATCCAGGCCGGCAGGAGCGAGCAGGCGCGCGTGGGCAAGTTCATATACGTTGTTCATCCGCCCACGATGCGGTCAAAGCGCCAACGACGCAAGGGCCGACAGAAGGATCAACGAATGTCGAAGGGCTCCTCGTGGGCTGAGAACAGGCGTCGACTGAGCTCGCGCTCCTGCTGATCGATGCGGCGCAGAAACGCGGCCACATCCCGAATCTGCGCAAACGCAGCAAAACCGCGCTCCAGGAACTGCTGCAACTCACCCAAGCCAGCAACGCGCGCGGGAAGACGTGATGCACGCAGCAAACGACCCAATGCAGGCCTGTGAACGGCTTGCCCAAGCGACTCACCAATTATCCCAATCAGATCAATCTGGCGTCGGCGCAATCGTGGGCAACCGGCAAGTCGGTAGGCCGCAGCGTAGCGCGTCACATCCAAGGGTGCCGCGCCAAGGTCGATCCAGGCTTGGGTCAATCGCAGATCCAACGCATGACTCAACACCGCGAGCTCAATGCCGTCCGCCGCCGTTTGAAGAAATGCCTCCGGCAACAGCCGTTGCATCAGGGGCATCACTCTTGCCACCCCCTGATCGCGCGCGCTGACATCATGGTCGCCATACAAGTCGCGCAAAAAGAACTTCGCCGCTGCGCGGGTATCCGAGCAACCTAACAGGTCGGCGAAGTGCCGACGAAGCCGCTCCGCCTGCCAGCGCTGCACACAGGCAAGCTCCGCCGCGCGATTCAGCGGATGCACTGATGGATCACGCCACCGCCGGTTACTTTCCAGCAGCCTTGCAAGCCGGTAATCAAGTGCAACACGCATAGGGATTTGAGCGAAAGTTCGGGCTGCGCACTCTACAATCCATCCTTTCAGGCATCCAAACATCCCATGCTATCGATTCATGCTGCCAAACAACGTAAACCGCGCGCCGCCCGTATCGGGCTTGCCATCGCGGGCGGTGGCCCGATCGGCGGCATGTATGAACTCGGCGCATTGCGCGCGCTGGATGACGCCATCGATGGCCTCGACCTGACCGATCTGACCGTCTACGTCGGGGTCAGCTCGGGCGCATTTCTGTCAGCGGCGCTCGCCAATCGCATCGACACACGCGCCATGTGTCGGATTTTCCTGAAGGGTGACAAGAATGATGCCGCCTTTCACCCGGAGTCTTTTGTACGCCCTGCGTTTCTTGAGTACGCGAGGCGTGCTGCGAGTCTGCCCCGACTGCTCGGCGACTGGTGGCGCGAAGCGCTGCGCAACCCGTTCGACAGTGGACTGACCGATGTACTCGGGCACTTCGGTGGTTTGATTCCGAACGGCTTGTTCGACAACAGCGGCGTGGAACGTTTTCTGCGCGATGCCTTTACCCGCAATGGTCGAAGCAACGACTTCCGCGAGCTCGCACGCAAACTGTTCGTCATCGCGGTCGACCTGGACACCGGCGAAACGGTGCGCTTTGGATCAACCGAATGGGATGATGTGCCGATATCCGTTGCGGTGCAGGCCAGTTCTGCACTGCCCGGCTTGTACCCCCCCGTACGCCTGCATGGACGCCATCTGGTCGATGGCGCGCTTCGTCGAACTATGCATGGCTCGGTGGCCCTGGACGAAGACATCGATCTATTGATCGGCCTGAATCCGCTGGTGCCCTTCGATGGTCGTCATGCACTTGGCCCCGAGGGCGAAGCACTTGGGAGCTTGGCCGATGGTGGCCTGCCGATGGTTCTGTCGCAGACATTCCGAACCCTGCTGCAGTCGCGCATGCAGGTGGGGCTGGCCAAGTACAGTCAGCAGTATGCGCATACCGATCAGTTGATCTTCGAACCGGATCGCGACGACACCGAAGTGTTCTTTACCAATGCTTTCAGTTACGCCTCGCGGCAACGGGTCAGCAATCACGCGTATCGCGCCACGTTACGGGATCTGAAAGCCCGCCAAGCCAGCATCGCGCCGCTGCTTCGCAAGCACGGCCTGCAACTCAGATCCGATGTATTGGATCGCGCCGAACAGCACATTCTCGACGGCCTGGAACAGAACGTTCCAGAACACCGCACGCACACGACGGCAAAGCTCGCGCGCGCGCTTGACGATGTGGATCAGCTCATCGCAGCAAAGCGTCCGCGCCGCGCCAATGGTGTCCGCCGCAAGCGTTGAAATGGCACTCGCACATAGTGTGAACATTCTAGCTGGCACGCCTACGCTGCACGCACCATCAAACCCACCGAGGAGTCTTCGCATGGCCAAGTTCAAGGCGAGCGCAAAAGCCAAACCCGCAGCAGTCAAGGCCGCCCCAAAGGCGAAGAAATCAAGCACCGGAAAGCCCGAGTCAAAGGCCAAGGGCGAAGTGTTGTCTCGTTCAATCATGGAGTCGGCACAGAGCATTTGGCTGGCTGGCATGGGAGCCTTCGGACGCGCGCAAGAGGAAGGCGGAAAACTGTTCGACTCGCTGATCAAAGAAGGCAGCAAGCTTGAACAGAAAACCCGCAAGCTTGCGACGGGTCAGGTCGATGCGGTGCGTGGCGTGGTTGAGAATCGCGTGGAACAGGTCCGTGAGCGTGCAACGGATACCTGGGACAAGCTGGAGAAAGTGTTTGAAGACCGCGTGCAACGCGCGTTGGTGCGCTTGGGTGTTCCCAGCCGCGACGACCTTAGCCAGTTGTCGACGCGCGTCGACAGCTTGACCAGCGAGCTGCGCAAGCTTGGCAAAACTGCACCTGCGGACACTGCCAAGCCCGCTGCAAAGAAGCCGGTGGCACTGGCAAGCAAGGTTGCCGCCAAGTCTCCGAGCAAAGCCGCGCCTGCGAAAAAGACCAGCAAGCCCAAGGTCGCAAAGACCGCGGCGCCCAGCGCCGCATCAGACGGCGAGAAAGCCTGAAGATTCTGTGGTTCAGATACGAGAAAGCCCGGCATTGCCGGGCTTTCTTTTTTACGCAACAACGACTGGTATTTTTCCGATGCGCGACTGCCACAGCTTTGGCCCCGTGTTGTGGACAGACTCACCGGTACTGTCCACTGCCACGGTGACCGGCATGTCCTGAACCTCGAATTCGTAGATGGCCTCCATGCCCAGGTCGGCAAAGCCGACAACTTTGGCCGATTTGATCGCTTTGGACACCAGATACGCGGCACCGCCAACGGCCATCAGGTAGACAGAACGATGCTTGCGAATGGCCTCGATAGCGACCGGGCCCCGTTCCGCTTTGCCAATCATTCCCAACAGTCCCGTCTGCGACAGCACTTGCTCGGTGAACTTGTCCATCCGCGTGGCCGTTGTCGGTCCCGCAGGTCCAACAACCTCGTCACGCACGGGATCAACCGGACCGACGTAATAGATGAATCGACCACGGAAATCGACGGGTAAGGACTCGCCCCTGTCGAGCATTTCCACCATCCGCTTATGCGCCGCGTCCCGCCCAGTCAGCATGCGTCCGTTCAACAGCAACACATCGCCGGGCTTCCACGTGGCGACCTCTTCCGAGGTGACGCGATCCAAGTCAACCCGTCTTCCTTTGCTGGAGTCATAGGTCAGGCGCGGCCAATCCTCCAAACGCGGCGGCGTCAGACTCACTGGTCCGCTCCCGTCCAGAGTGAAGTGCGCATGCCGGGTTGCCGCACAATTCGGAATCATCGCGACCGGCAGATTGGCCGCATGCGTCGGGAAGTCCTTGATCTTGATGTCCAGTACCGTCGTCAAACCACCCAGTCCCTGCGCACCGATTCCCAGCGCGTTGACCTTCTCGTAAAGCTCAAGCCGAAGCTCTTCAGCCCGGTTACTTGGACCGCGAGCGATCAAATCCGTGATGTTGATCGGCTCCATCAGGGATTCTTTGGCCAGCAGCATGGCCTTCTCTGCAGTCCCACCGATGCCGATGCCGAGCATGCCCGGTGGGCACCAACCGGCCCCCATGGTCGGCACCGTCTTCAGCACCCAGTCAACGATCGAATCGGAGGGATTCAACATCGCAAACTTGGACTTTGCCTCGGATCCGCCGCCTTTTGCAGCCACGATCACATGTACACGGTTACCGGGCACGATCTTGGTATTGATCACGGCAGGCGTGTTGTCCCGGGTGTTCAATCGTTTTCCCGCAGGATCGGCAAGCACGGACGCGCGAAGTTTGTTGTCGGGGTGGTTGTAGGCGCGACGCACGCCCTCATTGCACATGTCATCAAGTGACATCGTCGCATCGTCCCAACGCACCGCCATACCAACCTCCAGAAACACGGTGACGATCCCAGTGTCCTGACAAATCGGCCGATGTCCCTCTGCGGACATGCGCGAGTTGATCAGAATCTGCGCCATGGCGTCCTTGGCTGCTGGCGACTGTTCCCTTTCGTAAGCGGCGGTCAGATTTTGAATGTAGTCGACCGGATGGTAGTAGCTGATGTATTGCAAGGCATCGGCGACCGATTGAATGAAATCTTCCTGGCGAATAGTGACGGGGGCGACCTGAAAATCTTGCGCTGGCGTGCTCACGATTGACCCTGCTTGCTGGTTGGAGCGCCATTTTACGCCCCTGCACGCCGATACATCGCACGCGCGCATGGACATTGGTTGAAGGTGAGTGAAGGTCAGTATTCGGGCAAAAAAAAGCCCCGGCAAGCCGGGGCTCTTTTACATTGATCCAAAGGATCTTAGAGCGGCTGAACCTGGTCGGCCTGCAGACCCTTCGGGCCCTTGGTCACGACGAAGCTGACGCTCTGACCTTCCTGCAAGGTCTTGAAACCATTACCCATGATCGCGCGGAAGTGCACGAACAGGTCTTCGCCGTCCGGACGGCTGATGAAGCCGAAACCCTTGGCGTCGTTGAACCACTTGACGGTGCCGGTCTGACGATCGGACATGTGACTTACTCCTGAGACTTGATGGTTGATGACAC
>Ga0075163_10001033_pt1 | contig 37067 bp, 24 predicted proteins | sample JI1023141ADNA_FD_71478 | JGI IMG/M metagenome (GOLD analysis project Ga0075163, IMG submission 71478) | Wastewater effluent complex algal communities from Wisconsin, to seasonally profile nutrient transformation and Carbon sequestration -... | ecosystem: Engineered > WWTP > Effluent > Algae...
TTGCTCAGCAATACGTGCCCTAGCTAAAAGCCATTGTTCATATTCTTCACGATTGCCAATAGTTTTATAAATAGAAGCAAGCTCTAGATATACAATATCTTTTTTATTTACATCTTTGGTGCTACCTAATATTTTACGAAATTCTGTTACAGCCCGAGTTAAAGCAGCTTGGTTTTTCTCTTTATTTGCATTTGAGTCATTAACATATTGGTTCCAAATAGAGCGGGCATAATAAATTTGTACATCTATATCATTAGGGCTATTTTCTAGAGCTTTAGCAAAAAAAGCTTCTGCTTCAGCATAACGACCAGTATTAAATTCTTTTTGTCCTTTTGAATAATTATCCCAAAATATTGGTATCATCATTGCGCCACTATAAGCAACCACAGCACCTAAACTAGCAGCAATTAAAAAAGCTACAGCACTTTTGCCTAAAGCAACTTTTAAGTCTCGATAGCCTTCTGTAACCCTAGCATCAGCAAGTTCTTTAAAATAAGACAATCTAACCCAACAACGCACACTAAGCCATAAAGTACGGACAAATAAGACAAATGAGCCTATAGCAGTTAATGGAGTAAGTATTAATAGAGGAAAAAACCAAAAATGAAATTTTAGATATTCCCAGCTTAAGCCTGAAGCAGATTTACAGATATTAAGACGCTCAAAAGTTTCAGTTAAAAACCTTTCATTTTGAACATCTTGAGCAGATTCATCAAATCTAAGATAAGTACCACAATGTCTACATGATGTATCTCTACTCATAATAAATTGATTACATGTACGGCAGCGAATTGCAGTATTAGAACTAAGTCGCCTAGCTAAAAATTCTGGTAATGGTGCAGCATTTAATTTTTCTTCTTTGCTACTTTCAACCAAAGCAATATGTTGGCAACGTCCACAAAATTGTGTTTCTGGGTCAAACATATCAGATTGGTGACAAACATCGCACCGTTCTTGGACATTAACAACATTTTTGATCTTTATATTATTACCATTATCAGACATTTTTACCTCCTAAATCATAAAGGGCAAGACTATAAATAAATTGCTAATACAAAAATACTTAATGGGTAAAAATTTTGTTTTAGTTAACTCAAAAGTAGATTTTATGTGTAAGTAAAGAATACAACAATCTATATAGCAAGAGCAATTAGTTATATTAAATGAAATATTTATCTAATTTTAGCGTAAAGTTCCAAAAGCTTAAAATTTGAGCTTATATAATATAGCTAATATGATAAAATGCTTAGCAATTTATTATCCTCAAACTTTAGTAAAATTTTATGATTTATGCTTAATGAAGAACTTAAAAAAAACCTAGAATTTATTGTTGAACAGCAAGCTTTATTAGCCGCTAAAATCGAACAACTTACTGAAAATATGTTGGCACTAAAAGATATTGCTGTATCTAATGCTCATTCACTAGAGCGATTGACTAACTTATTAGAAAGGCTTGTAACAATACAAGAAAAAACTGACAATAATGTTGTCTTTCTAGCTAAATTTCAAGAAAAAACCAGTACAGAAGTTGTTGAACTTGCTCATGCTCATGCTCAAACAGAAGAAAAACTTAATATTTTTATTAGTATGTTTGAAAAATATATTAGTCAAATTCAAGACTTTAACCCCCCTATTAATTAACCAATTAACTCTTATATGACAACAGAACATAGCTTTGAAAGCAAAACTTGGACAGAGATTGCTGAGTATATAAAACAAGAGACAATCTTACTGCTTCCTATAGGCTCAACTGAAGCACATGGCCCACACCTACCATTAGCCACAGACTCAATTATTTCAAAGGAAATGGCACAGCGTGCTGCTAGTAAACTAGTGTCTCTTGGTTATAAAGCATTAGTTTTACCAACTATTTCTTATAGTGTTACTGATTTTAGTATAGATTTTCCCGGTTCAATTTCCTTGCGTAAAGAAACTGCTATTTTAGTACTTACTGATATACTTCGTTCATTAATTAAACAAGGGTTTCGTTATATTTCTATAGCTAATAGCCATCTTGAACCTGAACATATTAGTTCTATAGTAAAAGCTTGCCAAATAATTGAAACTGAGACTTTAATAAAAATATCTTTTCCTGATAAATGCCGTAGAAAGTGGGCAAGCCGTTTAACAAAAGAGTTTCGCTCAGGTGCTTGTCATGCTGGTTCTTATGAAAGTTCTCTAGTAATGGCAGCTAATCCTAAACTAGTAAAAGAAGAAATAAGACAAAGCCTACCAGCAAATAATATAAGTCTTTCTGATGCGATTAGAGCAGGAGTTACTAGTTTTAAGGATGCTGGAGGCTCTCAAGCTTACTTTGGTATGCCTGCCGAAGCCTCAGTAGCAGAAGGCGAAAGCTCTTATAATCTTTTAGCTGATATGTTAGTAGAAGCAATAGTAGAAACATTTCCTGAACTTAAAAAAATTTAAAATTCTATGAGTAGCCAAAAAAAAAGCAGTGAGATTATTTCTTCACATTCAATCTTGATGGGGCTAACCCCTATTATCCCAATTCCTTTTGCTGATGATTTAGCAAATGCCTATTTTCAACAGCGAATGATAAGAAAATTAGCAGAAAGTTATGAGCAAACTTTAAGCAATGAAGACTTAAAAACCTTAACAACAGAAGAAAACAAAGGCTGTTTACCTGGTTGTCTAACATCTATTTTGTTTTATCCACTAAAAAAACTGTTTCGTAAGATCTTCTTCTTCCTTGAGTGGAAACGTGCAATTGATACAGTTAGTCGTTCTTACCATAAAGGGTATTTACTAGAGTACTGTTTTCAGGAAGGATTATTTAAGCCTAAAGGGGCTTATAGTGCTACTCAAATTCGTAGTGCAATTGAAGCTACTTGTAAGGAAGTTGGGACTAATCCAATTGAAAAGGCTGTAAGAGCTACTTTTGATCGCTCTAAAGATGCTGTAAAAGATGTAGCGGATACATTATGGAAAAATATCTCGCGAATTACTGGCCAACCTAGTGATGAAGAATTACAAAAAGCTGCTCAAAATGTAGAATCTGCTGAGGTTCGTACAGGTGTAACTAGTCAATTAGAACAAGCTTTGGTTACTATCCCTCCTGATTACTTTCAACATTTAAGAGAAAAATTTTTATTCCACTTAAAAAATACAAAAACTGAATAGAAATCTGATTAAGTAAGATAGTTAATGGTTTATCACAAGTTTGCGATAAACCATTATTAGACTGTTTATTAGGGTCTTATTTACTTCCTGCGGCTGGGTAAGTTTGATTCATCATATCAGTAAAAGCAAGTATAGGTTTAGGAATAAATGGGGCTGCTGGTAAAAATTCCTCTAATACTTTTGTCTCATAAACTGCTTCATTAAGTACTTTATCTTGTTTAACAGTAGAGTTTTCTATTGAAGCACCAATAATTAGCCTATTACCATAAACATAACCAAACAGCCCTACACTAAGTGCAGCACTTTCACCAACATGCTTTCTATATTGAAATATTCCAGATGAAACAAGTACTCCTGCTAAATTACCTAAGTCTGTTTCTTCTCTACAAAAAATATCTTTAGTAGATGGATGCTTTCCAAAAAAAACTAGTGCAGTTTCCTTTTCAGAAAGCAGGTCATTAATATCAGCTGGTTCAGTTTGATCTCTAATATAACCATCTTTTATGTTAACAAAAATTGGTGCACTCCATTGTTTAGTTTTTGGATCTCTCGCAATAGCAATACCTCTACCGGCTTCATCTCCAGATTTTGCCCCAAAACGTTTATATGAAGACACAATTACCATTATCTTAGTCCCACCATCATACATATACTTAGGTATAGGGTGTATTCCGCTATTAATTTCTTTTAAGAGAGACACTGCACCAGCAACCCGCTCAGTAGCTTTACTAATTGCTTGTTGACGTTTATCTTGTGCCATTGGTAAAGGATCTTTTCCTATTGTATTAGTTTTATTAGTTACTATTAGATTTTTATTTTCAGCCAAGGAACTAATAGCAAGAAATGTCATAATTAAGGATAAACAGATAGTTGTAACAGCAATTTTTCTCATAACTTACTCCACTAAATCAATTTTTTGTTTATATCTAAAAGACTAAATATCAATCAAATTTTTTGGATAATACTTGATAGCGAAAATCAAAAATCTCTTTTAGTTGTTGGGAAACAAAAAGTCCATGTGCTAATTGTCCTAGTAACCCTAAAGGTAAGCTATAGTTAACAATATCACGCATTTCTATCCCATTATTGGTAGGTTTAAAGACATGTTGGTGTCGCCAAAAATGATATGGGCCTAATTTTTGTTCATCAACAAAAAAATATGGTTCTTGGACTTCTGAAATTTCTGTTACCCACTTCATAGTAATACCTAGTAGTGGTTTAACTTGATAAGATATTAAAAGTCCAGGATAAATTTTTTCTGGTACTTTAGACCTAACCTTAAACTCTAACCAAGAAGGGGTTATTTCTGCTAAATTTGCTGGATTAGAAAAAAACTTCCATCCTTGAGTTAAGCTAATTGGTAAGAGTTGTGTCCGTTCTAAAGAGTAAAATTTCATGGCTTAAAAGATAGCTGATCTAGTAATAGTTGACAAGCACGCCAAAGCTATCTGTTGATAAGCATTTGTACTGCGATTATCTAGACAGAAAAAACTATATGCTTTACAATCCTGGCAATCTGTTAAAGTAGGAGATTTTGCCCAACTAACAATCCTAGGACTTTTAAATCATGAAAATTTGTCCAATCTGTCAAACAAAATTTCAAGAAGAAATACTTTTTTGCTCTCAAGATGGTGAGCGTTTAAATGATTATGTTGATCTTAAAGATCCTAAGGATCCACTAATTGGCTATGTGCTAGATAATAAATATCGTATTGATAGTAAAATAGCTGAGGGTGGAATGAGTAATATTTACCTTGCTAACCACCTACAATTAGACATCCCTGTAGCAGTAAAAGTAATGCATGATCGGCTAGTTTCAGATGAAAAAGCTATTCGTAGGTTTCGCCGAGAAGCACAATCAGCAATGCGAATACGCCATACTAATGCTATTACAGTTTTAGACTTTGGTGTAACTGATCGCAAACTTGTTTACTTAATAATGGAATATCTTCAAGGCTCTACCTTAAAAGATAAATTAAAACGTCAACCTAGACTGCCATTAAAAGAAGTAAATAATATTTTTCAGCAAGTTTGTGCTGCTGTAAAAATTGCACACCGCCGAGGTATTATTCATCGTGACTTAAAACCAGAAAATATTTTTCTTCAACAAGATGGCGATATAGAAGTAGTTAAAGTATTAGACTTTGGTATTGCTAAATTACAATTCTCTGAAGAAAACCTTACCCAAATGGGCGCTTCTTTAGGCTCACCTCACTATATGGCACCAGAGCAGTTAGGCGATAATGAACAAATAGATTTACGTGCTGATATATATTCTTTAGGAGTCATTTTATTTGAAGCACTTACTGGTGAAAATTTGTTTAAAGGTAGCTCTTCTACTGCTATAGCCTATAAACATATAAGTGAAAAACCTCGTGAAATTCTCTCTATTAGACCAGAGTTAACCCCACAACTAGAAATGGTAGTACAAAAAGCACTAGAAAAAAACCCTAGTGCAAGATATGAAGATATTGCCTCTTTTCTAGAAGATTTAACAGAAGCTTTTCTTAACTTAGATAGTGTTGATGAACAGATATCAGACTCTGCTGCTCGTAGATTAAAACCTACATTTTTACAATCAGATGAAGATGACAGTGCTACTTTATTACGGTTATATACCAAAGCTGAATGGCCTACTGTAAATATTCCTATTTTTTTACATGAACTACCTGTTTATTACAATCTAGAAGCGCTTTTCCTTCCTGAGTTTTTTGGGGCATTAGCTGCAGATCGAGTAAGTGGTATTACCTGGTTTTCTTCAAGTACCAATATTAAAGGTGTTGTTTGGCAAAATGGTGAAATTGTTTTTGCTATATCTAATGATCAAACTGAGCGATTAGGGGAAAGACTAGTTCGCCAAGGACGAATCAGTAGACAACAATATATTAGAGCACTTAGAGAGCAAAAAGACCAAGAAGGTATGAGTATTTTAGAGGCTTTAATTAATTTACAATTTTTGCCACCAGAAGCAGCTCCACCCCTATTAAATGCACATATCTATAGTATCTGCTATTCATTAATTGATTGGGAAGAAGGTGGTTATGCTTTTGATGCTTCTCCCTTTACTCAACTCTCTTCTGTCTCTCTTTCTGTAGGTGAATTAATTTTAGAATCTATCCGTAGCTTGATAGATATTGGCCGTATTAAAGCCTTTTTAGGTAGTGAAGGAGAACTATGGTTATCTGCAACTGACTCACTAGATCGTGACAAAATCATGTTACGTGCAGATGAATTAACCATATTAAATCTATTAGCAACGCCTCATACTCTTAAACAACTCTTAGAAATCTTAGACTTTCCTGAAGAACAAGTCTTACGAACCTTAGCAGCTTTATTATCTTTACGTGCATTAGCTCGTGTAGAAGAGCCTGTAAAAGAAGAACCCCCTGCTCCTAGCCAAGTAGTTAGTCAAGCAACTGCTATTAATATGGAAAATATTTCTCTATTCTTTTATGAACTAGAAAATATGTCATCTCAACTTAGTCGTGCTGGTAATGATTACTATGCCCGATTAGGAGTTAGCCCACAAACTAGCTTTGAGGAAATTACTAAAAACTTTCAACAATTAAAAGAAAAATTTGAACCCTCTAGCCACCAAACAATTATTGATCAAATGCCTTCGTTAAAAACTCAAATAGAGACTGTTTATCAAAGTATTTCTGAGGCTTATGAAAAACTTTCTAGTACAGATCAAAGTAAACTAAAACGCTCATCTAGTGGTAATAACCCACGTCTAGCACCACCTATAACTTCATCATCTCAAAAATCTATGACACCTATTAGTAGTCCTAGTAGTCCTATAGCTAAACCTCTTGTAGCTAGCCCTATTACTAGTCCTAGTAAAGTATCTACTCCCCAAAACCCTGTTGTTACCAATAAACCAGCTATTCCAACTATTTCAGCTACTTCAACTACTTCAGCTACCCCTATTGTTATCAATAAGCCTGCTACTCTTATTGCCAATAATAAACCCCTTACCCCTATGCCTAGCATTAATAATCAACCTGCTAATCCTGTACCTAAACCAATGCCTGTTAGTGCACAAATGACTTCTGCAAATAAAGAAAGCGAAAGCCCTAGTAATGATTCACAACAATCCTTACCACCATCATTACAAAACTTTAACGATCCTTCTAAATTACGCAAACCCGATGATTGGTATCTTTATGGCTTAGATTTAATGGATAAAAGTGATATGGAACGTGCTGTTCGAGCATTTCGCCAAGCAATTGCTCTTAGACCTAAAGATGCAGAATTTCATGCAGCATTAGGGCGCTGTTATGCAGAAACAAGAGGCTATAATGAGCAAACTGTAATAGAACTAGAAGAAGCTATTAACCTTACGCCTAAAAGCCCTGACTATCGTGCAGAACTAGGCACTTTTTATTTAAAACATAACCGAATAGAACTAGCTAGAAAATATATTGATGCTGCTTTAGAAATTAAGGCGGATCATAAAGGCGCATTAAAAGCTAAGAAAAAGTTAGACGATATTAAATAAACCTAACTAACGAAGGATAACCATGTAGATTTACCCTTCTTCAATGAAAGATATAAGAGGGCAAACACAGGTTCGCCCCTACATTCTTACTTATTTTTTGGTACAGTCATAGCAACTCTAAAACCATAGTCATTACGTTTCCAAGTTAAATCAATATTATTACGAAAAGCTGAACGACAAGCAAACCCTGCATTAAGCCAGCCTCCGCCACGAGTGACTCGCTTCTTTTGATCCCCGCCTGTTGTCCAAGCACTACCATCTATAGGAGCACCTTCATAGGTTTCATGCCAAACATCTTGGCAATATTCCCAGACATTTCCATGCATATCATAAAGACCAAAACCATTAGCAACTTTTATAGTACCAACAATACAAGTAGCCTCTAAATAGCCCTCAGGAGGTGGGCCTTGATAACGAAAATTATAATAGCCCTTAAAATTAGCCTGCTGTAAGGTTAAGGCATCTCCAAAACCAAATGCTGTATCTGTACCACCACGAGCAGCATATTCCCATTCTGCTTCTGTTGGTAAGCGATATTCTTTACCAGTGTGTTTTGATAGTCTTGCACAAAATTCTACAGCTTCTTCCCAGGTTATTTGCTCTACTGGGTTATTATCATCACGAAATCCTGAAACTTTAGCTTTAAGGTCAATATTAACTTTTGGTAAGTTTGCAACAAACCTCCATTGTGTTTGTGTTACTTCAAATTTCCCTATATAAAAACCTCCAACAGAAACTTTATGTTGAGGTAACTCCTCATTATCAAAAGTATAACCATAACCATTTTCTGTTTTTTCTGATCCCATTAGGAAACTACCTCCGGGAACTTCTACCATCTCTAAGCTAATATCATCTAGTTTTTCTATAAAACTTTTAGCTTGTTTAGTCTCTTCCTTTATTATCTTGCCAGTAGCATTAAGATCTACAGTCTTAAACTCATAAGCTCTTACAGGTAAACCTCCTGCCCCTACAGTGGTTGTACTAGACAAAGCACTGCTAGTAACGCTATTTGGATTAGTGTTGCTGTTAGCTGTACTATCATTGCCTGCTGTTTTTACATTAACTGTAATAGAAATTACAAGTTCATTAGCTTTATACCCATCTAGCACAATTTGAGGATCTTGTTTTTTACCTACACCAAGGTCTAGTTTTACTCTTTTAGGCACTTCATCTTGAACATATTGTTTAAGGGAATCTAAAGTTACTTCGCCTTTTGAATTAGCTGCTGCACCTTTTAATCCATCAACTATAGCTAAAGTAAAATATCCATTTTTCTTTTCTGTATTTTCATAAGCTCTTGATCCAACGCTAGTAGCATAAAGCGTTGCAAAAGCAGATACTTCTTTATTACGAACATCAAAATTAAAACCACGTGTATAAGCTTCAGTTAAATTATTAGGAGCATCTGCTCGTCCTGCGGTAGGATCGTTTCGACAAGCATCTAAAACCATCATCACTTGTTTAACACCTGTTTGGCGAATACGTTCTTTAATTGTATCTACACCTATTGCTGTGTCTTCAAGTAAGGAAATATCTCCACTAACTTGAGCATTTGAAGGAAGTAAAAATGCACGCCCTTCCCTTTCTATACCATGACCAGCAAAAGAAACCAGTAGTAAGCCATCTGAAGGAATTGCAGCACGTAGATTTGATAATCTTCTTAAGATATTTTCCCTAGTAGGTTGTCTTTCTATAGGTTGATCAGAAGCAAGTAGCACTACTTGATCAGCAGGAAACCCTGCATATTGTACTAAAGCACCAGCTAAAAGCTTTGCATCATTTGCTGCTGCTACTAATGGAGTAATTTGTTTGTCTTGATATTGCTCTACTCCAATAACCAAAGCATAGCGCTTAGCACTACTAGGCCACTGTGCAACAGTAGGTAAACCTAAACCTCGTTCATTTGTTTGTTGATTATTTTCTTGAGTAGATTGTGCAAAAGTTTGAAAAGGTATACTAAATAATAAAATAATTAAGCAGATTGCAAATGAGAGTAAAATTTTGTTATGTTTCATATTTATCTTGAACCTCACTCACCTAATTTTGGGTTTTAGATGATGACTGACAAAACAGCCTCAAGCTCCTTTTAGGTAATTTATAAATTAAATCTATCTTTTAGGCTTTTGTAAACTTCTTAATGATAATGATTTTTCTATGTTCTTAAGCCTTTGGACGCAGATCTAAATAAAAGGTTCCTTAGCTTAAAAGATTTTTACAGAAAATGCTGCTTAAGAATTTATTTATTTTCTTAATAAATTCTTAAGAGAAAAATGGTAACTTTCTAAGATAGTAACTTGTACTTACCTTTAGTCTATGGTTAAATGCCTTTCATATCGATAAAACCATTAATTAATGGCCTTAAAAAAGGAACATTTTATGCAATATACAAAAATAATCGCCAATGTCCGCAAAAAACTCTCAAAAATATCTCTTTGCTATTTTTTTAGAAAAACCTGTTGGTTGTTACCACCTATAATGTTACTTGCCCCTATGTCAATAGAAGCACAAACCTTTCGTGGCACAATTCTTGGTACTGTAACAGATCAAGAAGGTGCAGTAGTTGGTGGTGCAAATATTACAATTAAAAACATTGATACTGGTCTTATTAGAAACAGTGTTAGTGATGAATCTGGTAATTTTTCAGTACCAGAGCTTCAAACAGGTAATTATGAAATATTAATTGAACAACAAGGTTTCCAATCTGCTTTAGTTAAGGGAATTATTGTTGAAGTTGCCTCTGAAAGGCGTGTTGATATTATCCTTAAACTTGGTTCAGTAGAACAAGCAATTATTGTAGAAGCAAACATTCCTTTAGTTGATACTACTAGTAATCAGTTAGGACAAGTATTTGAAAATAAAAAAGTTGAGCGACTACCAATCAATGGTCGCGATTTTACTAAGTTTCTAGTACTTATTCCAGGTGCTTCAGGTGACCCTAGTGGTGTAACAGATGCTCCAGGTTCTTTCGGGCTTTTTAGTGTTAATGGCAATCGTGGTCGAGCTAACAATTACCTGCTTGATGGCACAGATATGAATGATGGTTATCGCAACCTGCCTGCAATCAATGAAGCTGGTGTTTTTGGTACTCCAGCAACTATCTTGCCTTTAGAAGCAGTAGCAGAACTAGCAATAATCTCTAATTTCTCACCAGAATATGGTCGTAACTCTGGAGCAATTGTTAGTATTGTTACAAAATCTGGTACCAATGAATTACATGGCTCAGCACTAGAATTTTTCCGTAATGATAAGCTAGATGCCCGCAACTTTTTTAATACCGAACCTAATCCACAAACAGCTTTTCGCAATAACCAATTTGGTTTTGCTTTAGGCGGGCCAATAGTTAAAAATCGAACTTTCTTTTACTTTAACTATGAGGGTCAACGAGAGCGCGTAGGCGTTAATAGTTTAGCCCGTGTACCTGATCCACAAGAAATTGCTATTTTAGGCGGACCTAAAAACCCAATTATTGCTCAAATCCTAGCCCGTAACCCTTATCCAACCCCTAATATTTCTGTTCCTCTTTTTGATCCTTCACCAAATGTCTCTGTAACTACACGTGCTAGTAATGATGTTGATAGCGCAACAATAAAAATAGACCAATCTTTTACCAAACAAGATTTAGTAAGTGGTCGCTATTATTATGGTGATAGCGAGCAAAGCTTCCCTCTAGCACTAGTAGGAGGAAGTAAACTCCCTGGGTTTAACACTGTTACACCTACTAGAGTGCAAATTGCTTCTCTTTCCTATGTAAAAATACTTTCTGATACTAAAGTTAATGAACTGCGTTTTGGTTTTAATCGCTTTAAGCAAAACTTTTTTGCTGAAGATAGTGACTTTAACCCTGCTTCTATTGGGCTTAATACAGGAGTTACCAATTCACGTGACTTTGGACTTCCAGTAATTCGTATTCGTACAGACCCATCTTTAGGCTCATCTATTGAACCAATAGGTTCAAATCTTTCTTTACCTCGTGGCCGTATTGCTACTAATACTCAGTTAATTGATAACTTTTCTTGGAAAGTTAATAAACATGATTTCAAAGTTGGTTATGAATTTAGACGTACTTTTGTTAATGCCTTTTTTGATGCAGGTTATAGAGGAAGAATAGATTTTGCTTCTTTAAGCGATTTTTTAGCTGGTCTACCTAGTGGTGGACGTAGTGCATTTGGAGACTCTCAACGAGGAACTTTCCAAAATTCTCAAGGCTTTTATTTCCAAGATAGTTTCCGTGTTAAACCAACTGTTACCCTTAATTATGGGCTTCGTTATGACTACTTTGGTGTAATAGGTGAAGAACGTGACCGTTTAAGCAATTTTGACTTACAAAAAGGACTAGTACAAGTTGGTAAAGGTGGTCTAGAACGCCTTTATGAACGCGACTTAAATAACTTTGCTCCTCGTGTAGGCATTAGCTGGGATCTTAAAGGAAAAGGCAAAACCGTTGTACGTGCAGGTTGGGGACTTTTCTATGATACATTTTCCCAGGACTTTTTTGTTGGCCAATTACCTTTTAATACCTTTAATCCTGGTCCTGCTTATAATCCAATAGGTGAATCACCAATCCTATTTTCCTTTTCTGTAGCAAATAAACTAGTTGCTGGAGCACCTGTTTTTAATAGCTTTACTGATTCAGATGTTTTTGCTGTAGATCCTCGTTCACGAACTCCTTATGTACAAAACTACAATCTCACTATCCAACATGCACTATTTAAGAATGTTGTAGTAGAGGCAGCTTATGTTGGATCACAAGGGCGTAAACTTTATCGTTACCGTGATATCAACCAACCTAATCCATTAGTTTCTTTGGCAAGACCTTTTGATAATGGTCCTTTTGCTCCATCTGGAGGAACATTTTTCTATGTCAACCAAGTAGAAACAACAGCAGCATCAAACTATAACTCCTTACAACTTAGTATTGGAACCCGTAACTTACGTGGTTTAACTATGTCAGCAAACTATACCTACTCACATTCAATTGATAATGCTAGTGATGGTCAAGACTATGTTCCTAATGCTGCTCAACCTGATGATAGTAACCGCCCTGATTTAGAAAGAGCTAGTTCAAATTTTGATAGTCGTCATCGTTTTATTTTGAATTTTACTTATGAATTACCAGCTTTTACCCAACGCTTTAAGAAGCTTTCTAGTGGTTGGCAAATTAGTGGACTTCTTACTTTACGTACTGGTAACCCATTTAATGTCAATTTCTTTGATGACTTTAATGGAACAGGAGAGTTTTTTCCTAGACCTGACTTAGTAGGAGATCCTTTTGCTGGAACTAAAGGGCCAGATCGATTTCTTAATCTTTCTGCATTCCGTGTTCCTTGTATAGTAAACCCTAATGGGTCTGGAAGTGCTAGTGATTGTTTATCTGGAACACAGCGGTTTGGGACTTTAGGGCGTAATTCTTTACTTGGACCTGAATATAAAAACTTTGATTTTTCTGTTGCTAAAATCACTCCTTTAACTGAAAGGCTTAAACTAGAATTTCGAGCAGAGTTTTACAATATCTTTAATCATCCAAACTTTGCTTCTCCTTTAGTACCAAGTTTTGCAGTTGATGCAGGATTTAATGGTATTGATCCACAAACAGGGCGTGGTATTGGCTTTTTACCTTTAACAGCAACTCCTGATGTTGGTATTGGAAATCCATTCCTTGGTGGTGGTGGCCCACGTAATATTCAACTTGCAGTTAAAGTAGTATTCTAGTAGGGGCAAACTGTTTGCCCTATTTGCAATTTATTGGGCTTTGTGTTTGCTCTCTTTGCAGTTTATTGGGTTGTGTTTACCCTTATAACTTTTATACATTTATCTTTACCTTTAGTCATTAGAACAAAGGGCAGACAAGCAGGTCTGCCCCTACGACTTTTTTCTAAACATAATTTCGCGTTATAATCGTTTTTTCTTGCACTATGCTTTAATCCCACAAAATAGACCTTATGGAGGAAATATGGATTTTGAGTTGACCGAAGAGCAACTTCAAATTAAGCGTTCTGTTCGTCAATTTGCTGAAAGTGAGATAGCTCCACATGTAATGGAATGGGATGAAGCACAACATTTTCCCACTGAATTACTGCCTAAACTAGCAGAATTAAATTTAACTGGGATTATCTTCCCAGAAGAATTTGGTGGTGCAGGAATGGGTTATATTTCCTATGCAACTATTATTGAAGAGCTTGCCCGTGTTGATGGTTCAATAGCTTTGGGAGTTGCTGCACATAACTCTTTATGTACTAATCATATTTTTCAATGTGGTAGTAAAGAACTCAAAGAAAAATATGTTATCCCACTTGCTAAAGGTGAGCATCTAGGAGCATGGGCTTTAACTGAACCTAGCTCAGGTTCTGATGCAGCAGGAATGCACACTACAGCCGTAAAAGATGGTGACTATTGGATAATCAATGGTTCAAAAAACTTTATTACTCATGCTACCTATGCCAATACTTATGTAGTAATGGCATTAACTGACCGTAGTAAAGGCAATCATGGTGCTTCAGCCTTTGTTGTTGAAAGAGGAACTCCTGGTTTATCTCCTGGTAAAAAAGAAAATAAACTTGGGTGTCGTGCCTCTGATACTGCTTCTTTAATTTTAGAGGATTGCCGTGTTCCTGCGACAAATATGATTGGAAAAGAAGGCGAAGGATTTGTTGATGCCTTAAAAATTCTTGATGGTGGACGTATTTCTATTGCTGCAATGGCGCTTGGCATTGCTCAAGGAGCTTATGAAGCAGCAGTAAAATATGCTAAAGACCGAAAAGCTTTTGGACGTCCGATTTCTGAATATCAAGCAATTCAATGGAAATTAGCTGATATGGCTACACAAATTGATGCAGCACGTTTGCTTATAATGCGTGCAGCAGCTCATAAAGATGAAGGTAAAAATGTAACAAAAGAGTCTGCTATGGCTAAGCTTTATGCTTCTGAAATAGCAGTAAAAGTATCTGAAGAATCTGTCCAAATTCATGGTGGTTATGGTTTTACTAAAGATTATCCACCAGAAAAATATTGGCGTGACTCTAAGCTTTGTACTATTGGCGAAGGCACTAGTGAAGTCCAACGTATGGTAATTTCTAGAGAAATTTTTAAATATTTATAAAACTTAGAAAATTTTAGTTAAGGCACTTTAGCAATTGAATTCAGAACAATTAATTACAGGTATTTTACAAAAACAGCCACGTGCTATTGCACGGGCTATCTCTGTAGTAGAAAACCGTCCTAGCACTGCACTACCTTTACTGCAATCTGTCTTTTCACATACTGGCAAGGCTTTAACTATTGGTATTACTGGCTCTCCTGGTGCTGGTAAAAGCTCTCTAGTTGATAAACTTGCTATTCACTACCGTCAAAAATTTGATAACTATGTAGGTATTATTGCAGTTGATCCATCTAGTCCATTTTCTGGTGGAGCAATTTTAGGTGATCGAATTCGAATGCAAACTCTAGGACTAGACCCTAGGGTTTTTATTCGTAGTATGGCAACTCGTGGTAATTTAGGAGGACTAGCAAGAGCAACTACAGATGCTGCTGCAATACTAGATGCTGCAGGTTATGACAAAGTTATTATTGAAACTGTAGGTGTAGGTCAAGATGAAATTGATATTGTTAAAGCGGCTGATGTTTGTGTAGTAGTACTAGTGCCAGGAATGGGTGATGATATACAGGCTGTTAAAGCTGGTATTATGGAAATAGCTGATATTTTTGTAATTAACAAAGCTGATCGTGAAGGTGTTCATCGTACAGAAAAAGAATTAGAGTCACTTTTAAGTATTACTGAACGTAGTGATAATTGGCAACCACCAATTATTAAAACTGTTGCAACACAATCTATAGGAATAGAAGAGCTTGATAATGCCATTTCTCTTTACTATGAATTTCAGCAAAAACGTAATGCCTCTTTTGAGCGGCGTCAGCGTATTTCTGAACAAAGAATTATAGAAATACTTAGGGAAAGATTACTTTCCAAAGCCTTAACTAAAGCACTTTCAGACAATGAATTAAATCTATTTGCTCAAGAAGTAGCCTCTCGCAAGCGAGATCCTTATTCAATTGTTGAAGAAATTTGTGCTAGACTAAATTTATAAATTTGTAACATTATGAAAATCAACCATTTAGGTATTGCTGTTAAATCATTAGAAGAATCTATAAAATTTTATCAAGATACTCTAGGTTTATCAGTTAGTTCAACAGAAATAGTAGCAGACCAAGGGGTAGAAGTAGCAATGCTTCCACTAGGAGAAAGCCGTATAGAACTACTTCAATCAATAGACCCTTGTTCTCCTGTAGCACGTTTTATTGAAAAGCGTGGTCAAGGAATTCACCATATATGTATTGAGGTTGATGATATTGTTGCAAAATTAGCAGAAATGAAAGCAGCCGGGGTACAATTAATTGATGAACAGCCAAAGCTTGGTGCTGGAGGGCATCTAATTGCTTTTGTTCATCCTAAATCTACTGCGGGAGTTTTAATAGAATTGGTTCAAAAAACCGAAGGAGATAGCCTTGAACATTAAGCCTTTAGTCGCATTTTTTATTGTCATCATAATTGCAGGTAGTTTGTTAATAATTCAAAACCAGTCTTTAGGTGGCGGTAAAGTCAATATTACTGCCAAAGATATGGAAAGCTGGTTTAAGATGTTACCCCCAGATCAACTTCGTGGTATGTCTAGCCAGCCAGAAGCTAAAAAAGCTTTGGTTGATAATCTAAAAGAAATGTTTATGCTCAGCCAAGAAGCTGAAAAAATGGGTTTGGCAAATGCACCAGATGCTCAATCAGAACTTTCAATAATGGAAAAAGTTGCCTTAGCAGGTACTTTTCGTAATCTTAAAGGTGCTGAAAATCCAAGTTTAATACAGGTTTCTGAAGAAGATAGACAAAGCTTTTTTAAGAAATCTCCTAATGCATTTGAGGAATTTATTGCTAGTAATCCTCGTCTTAAAACTGCTTCTGAAGAACAACGTGAAGCACTTAAGCCCCAATTTGCTGAGCTAATGATCTTACTTGATCGAGCTAAAAAATCTGGTTTAGAAAAAGATCCTGGCTATCAAATGATGTTTAGAATACAACGTGCCTCTTATCTAGCAGTTCGTGCCCAACAACAAATACGAGGAACATTACCAGTTAGTGATCAAGAAATACAAAAAGAATTTGAGGCAGTTAAAGAAAATTATGGGGAAACTCGTGCTAGACATATCTTGATTATGTTCCCTGAACAACGTAAGGAAAGAGAAGCAGCACCTAAAGAAGAAGGTAAAGAAGGTGAAGCTAAAGAAACTCCCAAAGCTGCTAAACCTGCAACTAAAGAAGAAGCTCAAAAATTAGCTCAAGAACTTTTAGTTAGACTAAGAGATAAAAATGAAGATTTTGCTGAGCTAGCAAAACAATATTCTGATGATCCTGGCTCAGGTAAAATGGGCGGCGATTTAGGATACTTTAAGAAAGATGTTGGTTTTGTACCAGAATTTAAAAATGCTCTTTTTAAGCTCCAACCAAATCAAATTAGTGATGTGGTTGAAACTCAATTTGGTTATCATATTATCCAAGTAACTGAACAAAAAGCACCTCCTGCTCAACCAGATGAAGCTTTAAAACTAGAACTTAAAGATAAAGTTTTAGATAAAAAGCTAGTAGAAAAAATTGATGTCTTAAAAGCTAAAAGTACTGTAACAATAGATGAAAACTTTAATTTCCCTGCAGTTGCTGCTAGTCCTGTTACCCCTCCACCTCCTGCACATGCTGTTCCACCTCCTAGTCAAGAGGCACCAGGGCATGAAGGACATGGACATGGAGCAGAAGGAGCAGATCATGGTGCTCAAGTTCCAGCACCAACAACTAAGCCTGAAGCAAATGCACCTGCTAAAGAGCAAGCAAAGCCTGCTGCTAAAGCAGAAAAAGCTGGTAAATAACTTTGCTAATCGAGTAAGTACGCAATGCAAATCGGAGATTTTCAACTAGATATTATTTCTGATGGTACATTGCGGCTTGATGGTGGGGCAATGTTTGGGATTGTCCCTAAAGTAGTTTGGGAAAAGATAGCCATGCCCGATGAGAAAAATCGAATTCTTATCGGGCTTAACTGTTTATTAATCCGTACTCCTAAGGATAATATCTTAATAGATACAGGAGTAGGAGAAAAATGGTCAGAAAAACAACTCTCAATTTATGCTATTTCTCATCCTCCAACTATTTTAACTTCACTAGCCAATCTAGGCTTAAAGGCTGAAGATATCTCTATTGTAATTAACACCCATTTACATTTTGATCATGCTGGTGGTAATACTAGGTTTAATGAGAAAGGTGAAATAACTGCAACCTTTCCTAATGCTCGTTACTATGTGCAAGAAAGTGAATACCATCATGCTTGTAATCCACATGAGCGTGATAAAGCTAGTTATTTAGCGGAAAACTGGCAAGCGTTGGAAGGACAAATACATTTCACTAAAAAAACTCAAGAAATTATTCCTGGAATTACTGTGTTTTGTGTTCCTGGTCATAACTTAGATACTCAATTAGTTAAGATAACTCAAGGAGATACTACAGTTGTTTTTTTAGCAGATATTATTCCTACTACAGCGCATTTACCTATTGCGTGGGTAATGGGCTATGATCTTTACCCTGTAGAACTAATGGAGCAGAAAAAGCTATTAATTCAGCAAGCAATCAGCCAAAACTGGATCTGTATTTTTGAACATGACGCTAAAATACCCGCTGGCCAGATTGTTAGTAACAACCAAAACTACCAAATCAGACCAATAGAACTTTAAATTTTTTATTTTTTTATTTTAACTTTATAGGGAGTAATTATGGCACAAGCAACAATAGGAGTAATTGGGGGAAGCGGACTTTATCAAATGGAAGGTTTAACAGATATAGAAGAAGTCAGCGTTGAAACCCCTTTTGGTGCCCCTTCAGACAATTTCTTAATTGGAACATTATCAGGTCAACGAGTGGCTTTTCTTGCTCGTCATGGACGTGGACATAAGTTAATGCCTTCAGAATTACCATTTCGAGCTAATATTTATGCTATGAAAAAACTAGGGGTAGAAAGAATTATTTCTGCTTCAGCAGTTGGTTCATTAAAAGAGGAACATAAACCATTAGATCTCGTAATTCCTGATCAGTTTTTTGATCGTACTCGTGGACGAATTTCAACTTTCTTTGGTGAAGGGATTGTGGCACATATTACTTTTGCTGAACCGGTTTGCCATCAGCTTTGTGAAATAATTGCAGACTCAGGAAAAGCATTAGACAATGTAGAAATCCATCGTGGTGGTACTTATATTTGTATGGAAGGGCCTGCTTTTTCAACTCGTGCAGAATCAAATGTATATCGTTCTTGGGGAATGGATATTATTGGTATGACTAACCTACAAGAAGCCAAATTAGCTAGAGAAGCAGAAATTTGTTATAGCACAATTGCTTTAGTTACAGACTATGATTGCTGGCACCAAGGTCATGATGCTGTTACAGTAGATATGGTAATTGAGTGTCTTACTCAAAATGTAATTAATGCCCAAAAACTTATTGGAGCAACAATTAAAAATTTAGTTGGGGTAGAACGCAGTTGTAAATGTGGTTCAGCCTTAAAGCATGCTGTATTAACTGCACCCCATGCAATTAGTCCTCAAGCTAAAGAACGGCTAAACTTACTTATAGGAAAATATTTTCCTATAGAAAATTAATCGATTTAAGGAAGTGCTAGCTTGACAGTTTTAGCTAACACTTCCTAAAATTAATAACTTATCCTAATTAGTTTAACCTCTGCGCTTTAGCGCGTGGTAATAATGGAGTTAACCTTGAGCAGCCAACCAAATTCTGTTAAATCTGTAGTAGACGCCATTAATAAGAATTCTAACCCCAATCCTTATCCAACACTTCCTACACATCAAATAATAATTTCTACATTATTAGCCTATTTAATCCCAGGCTCAGGGCATATGTATTTAGGTCACTGGCGAAGAGGCTTAGCCTTTTTTGCTAGCATTTATACTATGTTTTTTTTAGGAATAGCATTACAAGGGCATTTTTATGGTTTTCATATTGAACCTGGTGCTGGAAGACTTTCTTTACTACTAACTTTTGCCAATGCTGGTACTGGTTTAGGGTATTATGTTTTATATGCACTACATAGTTTTGCTGGGATTTCTATTGGTTTTGGAGCACCACAAGCTGAAGCTTCTACTTATGAATACGCAAACACTTTTCTTTGGACTGCTGGACTACTTAATTATCTAGTAACAATGGATAGTTATGATATTGCTGATGGGAGAAAAAACTAATGCATTTAATAATGATGCTAACTTTTGCTTTTTTAGTCTCAATTGTTTTTGCTGGTATTAACTCAGAAGTTCTTACTGAAAAAGCCCGTTTTTTCTATGGTTTAAAGGTATTTGGCTCATTTATGGGTGTAGGTTTGGCATTGGCTTGGGTACTATACTTTTTTATTATGTAATATTATTAGTCCAAATCTCCTAGTAAATGTTGTATTAAAGCTACAGCTGTTATTCCTGCTGTTTCAGCCCGCAAAATACGTTTTCCTATTGTAGCTAAATAAAATCCTGCTTTGGTTGCTTGAGTAAGTTCCTCGCCACTCCAACCCCCTTCAGAACCAACAATTAAAGTAATAGAGTTAATTGATTGTTCTTTTAGCTCTTTAGTAGTTTGACTAAGAGAGTTTCCACCACGTTCAGCAAAAAATATTACAGGTGATTTTATTTGTGTAACTAAAGTTGAAAATTCAATAGGTGGCAATATTTCAGTTAAAGAATTACGGCCTGATTGTTTAGTAGCTTCAAGAGCAATTCTTTCCCAACGCTCTAAGCGTTTTTCAACCCCTTTTGCTCCTTGAAAATCAGTGTATTCACTTATTAAAGGCTGGATTTTACTTACCCCTAGTTCTACAGCCTTTTGAATAACCCAATCAAAACGATCTCCTTTAATTAAGCCTTGTGCTAGTGTTATTAATAGCGGAGATTCAATAGAAGCATTAATTGGATTTTGTAGTTTTAAGCTAACTTCTTGGCCAGTAATTTGTTCAATTATTGCTAGCCATTCCTTCCCTAGGCCATCAAAAACTTGCACTTCATCGCCTATTCTTAAGCGTAATACCTTACGAAGATGATGAGATTCATCACCTGAAATAATTGCTTTATCAACAAAAAAGTTTTCTGGTGGAAGATAAAAACGATGTCCTGACATAATTTGTGGTTTAGTAAATAATTATTTTTTACTAGATTTATTACTTAACAACAACCTTGACCCCTAAGTATTTTCTACTAGCTATTATTAAATTTAATTACTATGTTTTGATATATAAAATTAAAAACATAGAATAGTACTACAAATTTAGCGTATTTAAAAAGAACTTCTATGGACAACTTTCCCCTACCTGTCCTAAACTAAATCTTTAAGAACAAGTTATTTTTTGTATCGTTAGTATCGTTAGTTACTTATTAAACTAAATAATATCTAACGCTTTGGATTTAGCTTTTAACTAAAGGAGTATAAACCTTGGGTATCTTGACATATATAATTCCGTTCCTTTTTGTTTTGGGTGTATTAATTTTTATTCACGAATTTGGTCATTTTGCTGTAGCTAAATTATTTGGAGTAAGAGTTGAAACCTTCTCCTTAGGATTTGGCCCAAGACTATTTGGGTTTAAGTATGGTGATACAGATTATCGAATTAGTGGCATTCCCTTAGGTGGTTATGTAAAGATGAAAGGGGAAAATTTAGATGAAAAGCTAGATTATACTGGTGATGAATTTTTAGCTAAACCTAAATGGCAACGTTTTCTAATATTATTTGCTGGGCCTTGGATGAATATAGTTTTAGCTGTAGCAATACCAATGTTTCTAGCAATGTATTTTTATCAAGAAGCTCGGCATTATTCAGAACCAGCTATAGTAGGCAGTGTAGCTCAAGGTTCTGCTGCTGCTAAAGCAGGTATTCAACCTGGTGATAAAGTCATTAAACTTGACTCCTTAGAAAATCCAACCTGGCGACAATTAGAACTTAAAATTACTAATAATGCTGATATTGAGCTTAAAGTTACCCTTGAGCGTAATGGGCAACAAATTCAAACAGCAATTACTCCTAAATCAAGTTTGATAGAGCGTCAAAAAATTGGTAATAGTGGTCTTTGGCCACAACTTAAAGAAGAATCTGTATTAGTAGAAAGAGTTATTGATGGTAGCCCAGCTAAACAAGCTGGATTACAAGAGGGAGACAAAATAGTCAAACTCAATGAAGAAACTGTTAAAAACTATTATTGGTTACAAGATTCTCTACAAAATTTTGAAGGCAAAGAAACTTTGCTTTCTGTTGAACGTGGTGGCCAAACAGTAGAACTTAAAATGCTTCCTCGTCGAGAAAATGATGGAAAAGTTCGTGTTGGCTTTGCCCCTAGTCAAGAATTTATAACTCCTCCTCCTATGGTAAGCGGCCAAAAAACTATTGCTGAAGCTTTTAAGATGTCACTAGCTAAAAACTATGAAGTAATGGTTTTAACCAAAGAAGCTTTAACCCAGATATTTACTGGCCAACGTAAGGCAGGTGATGCACTTGCTGGCCCAATACAAATTGCTGCTATTTCTGGCAAAATGTATGAAACCGGTGGTATGGAGTCTTTATTTAATCTAATGGCTTTACTTAGTTTAAATCTTGGTATTTTTAACCTCTTTCCAATTCCTGTTTTAGATGGTGGCCATATCTTTATTTTAATTATTGAAGGTCTTTTAGGCTTGGGAGGTCTTAAGCTCTCTTTAGGTATTAAAGAAAAGATGATGCAAGCAGGATTTGTAATGCTATTGCTATTAATGGGTTTTGTAATAATCAATGATGTTAGTAAGTTTTTTACTAAAGGTAGTAGTGCAAAACCTGCTGCAAGTAAGCCAGCCGTAGCGCCGGCACCGCCTCCTGCACCAGAAGCTAAACCAGCAACTGCACCACCTGCAGTTGCACCTGTACCAGAGGCCACAAATCCCCCTGCTAAATAACATATTATAGAAGAAAATAATAGGGACTACTTAATACAAGTAGTCCCTATTAACTTTACGCTTTTATTAGTCCAACTATATTCTTAATTCTTTTGCTTTTTCTTAAATTAATTTCCAATCTGTTCTTAAACATTGAAGCAATTCTGCTTCTGCCTGAGAAAGGTTATCACCTGCAATAACTTCTTCAATACCATTTGCTATTTCCTGTAGTTTAGCTTTAGGTAAATAGTGGGCAAAAATTCCAATAGTTTCTTTTAATACTTCAACATTACCATTGTTTTTCATATCCTCAAGACAACCTAAAATTAATTCCTTAAGATCTGCCTCAGAGCCTAAGGCTTGGAGCATTCCTTTGAGGTATAAAGAAACATTAATTATTTCTTGTTCAGAAAGCTCTGAGTCTGATGCTGCGAAAAACAATAATAAGTGACAAACTCTATATTCTAAGCTGTGATCTCCCAAAGCTTCCATCATATTTGCTATATCTGGATTCATTTTTTCTCCTTTTTAACCTTGTATTTAAGACACTAAACAATAGTTAACTTACTTACTAACCTTAAAAGCTACTTTGCTATTACCTGCATTAGCGCTTTCATCATAACAACGTAAGGAAATAATATGTTCTCCAGGTTGGGAAACTTCTGTTTTTACTACAAAAGTCTCTGTTCGAGAGTCTGCTAGACCATCTTCTGGAAACACTACTTGCCAAACACCACCATCAACACTGTATTCAGCACGGCGTAAAATACTAACATTATCAGTCACAGAGAAACTTACTTCTACTTGGCGGCCATTAATACGAGGGCTAGTAGTAGAAATTTGAGGGGTTGTGTTATCTATATCAACAATATCACTTACTAATTCCCCTTTTAGTGCTCTATCAACAGAATTTGAAGGAAGGTCACTAGCTTCAATACGAAAAGTATATTTTCCATCAGGTAAAGCATCAGCGTCTAAAGTATAGTAATTATTCTTAAGATCTCCTAAAAGTAAATGCCACTCAGATTCAGTAGTACGATAGTAAAGAGAATAGATTAAGGTATCACTATTACGATCTTCAGCTTGCCATTGTAAGGAACGAGCGCCTTTTTGAAATACTTTACGAGGTTGAATATTTGTAGGAAGCCCAAAACTAATAGGATCTAGACCTGCTGAAACAATACCTGGATCAATAGGTTGTTGTGGAATATCTTGGAGGGCAACACCTGGTTGTAAAATAGAAATTTTGGTTACTTCTGGAGCAACATTACGAGGTAAATAAGCAACTTTTACAGAATTTAATACTCCATTTGAAAGCAATTTAACTCGCCATTGAATAAATCGTGCTGAAGGACTAGTAATTTGCTTAGTGCTTTCATTACTTTGATAAACACCTGACCAATCACTCCAAGTATTATCAGGAGTCTCTGTATTACCTGTACGGGTTTGGAGTTCTACATTGCCACTACTACGCCAAGCAATTCGTCCCCAAGTAGCAGTTAATTTAGTATCCTGTATTGGAGAAGTATAAGAACCTTCTTTAACTGTTTCTGAACCTAAACGAAATAACTTTCCACTATTACTAGAAGCGGCATAAATGCCATTAGGAGTATTAATTAAAGAAGTGGTTTGTTCTTCGGAAGATTGAACTAAGAGAGTAGTATTTTTCCCTTTTGGTTCAATAGCATATATACGGCCTTTTTGTGTTGTGCCTACAAGTACTGTGCCATCTTTTCTTAAAGCCAATCCTAAAGCAGTAGTGTCTTTAGTTGTCCAAAGCACATCATTAGCACCATCTGTAGTAACTTTATAAAGTATTGCTTTAGAATTTGTTGTATCACTAGTAGTAGTTTGAGAAGTTGTAACAGTATTAGTACTACTAGTTCCTATAAGTGTAACATCATCATCAAAAGAAGCGGCTACAGTGACTGTAGCAATTGCTTCATTGCTTGTACTGCTACTACTTGAAGTTGAAGTAGATTTATCAGCAGTTTGGCCACTTACAGCTAAAGCATAAATAGTACCATCTGGACTAACAGCTAGTTGATGAATTTCACGCAAGGGGCTATCAAAAAGAGCAAAGGCTTTTCCTGATGGGTTTAGCTGTAAAATTAGTCCTCCAGGATCTGTACCTGCAATTATATTTCCTTGGTTATCTGGAACTAGAGAAATAATATGTTTCTCATTAGTTTTTATAAAAACATTACCTTTACCATTAGGTTCTACTTTGTATACAGTCCCTTTATCACCTGAACCAACAAACAAGTCACCTGTTTTATCAAAAGCTAGTGACCAAATATATTTATCTTCTGGATCAAAGAAATCTGTTGATTTTCCATCAGGAGTAACTTTATAAACTTTACCATCTGGTGAGCTACCTACATAAAGGTTACCATTTTTATCTATAGCTAATGCAGTGATATCTAGTTCACCTGTATCTAAAAACATTGTGCCTTTGCCATTTTTATCAACTTTATAAACTCTACCCTCATGCCCTGTACCTAAGTAAATATTTCCAGCATTATCGGCAATAGTAGCAAAAATAAAAGGCTGTTCTGTATTAAAAATCTCGCTAAATGTAGGAGCTAAACTAATTATCCCTTTATCAGAAACAGACACCCCTTGAGCATCACCACGTTCAATGTCTGTTTGCTTATTAACCTCCCAAAAAGCTACTCCGCCAAAAGCTAGTGCTAAATTAGTCGCTAAGAATAAACTTAAAAACCAGCCAATAATTTTTATTTTTTTCAACTCAGGTGTCCTTTCCTTCAACCTATCAAAATAAATTGCCCAAACTCTATTGGGACCTAGAATTATTACTTATTGTATTACTTTAATAGAAATTGTTTGTTGGCCACCAATATAAAAGCTTGCTGGTGGAATTTCTTGGGTAAGCACGGTAGCAACAGGTAAAGCAATATAGCTACTAGTAGCACGTGATGAGTCTAGAGTGGCCATCATTGAAGGTGGCAAACTAGGCAATGCTTGGTTATTTACAATGGCTCCTGTATCAGAGTAATGCAGTCTAATATAAAGCCTATCATTTCTAGGTAAATTATTAACTCCATTAATCAAGGCTTTTAAGTCTTTTGGATTAGTAGTAACTAAAACTCTTTGTTCTAGTCCAGCCATTACAGCACCATCACCAATAGTTAAATTTAGTTTGCCTAATGGAGCATCATTAGGGATAGTAAGAGGAATTTTTTGAATATAAGTTTCACCTTTGTCATTACGGGCAAAAGCTTGAACCATTAATTTTTCACCTCTTTTAACTTCTGTACGATCAATAGAAATGCTTGTTAAATTGCCATTAGCCTTTTTATCTGTAGCTTTTAGATTAACTTCTATTGATTCTAAATCCATAGGAAAACCGCTTCCATAAAGTACTGCCACTGGATAGGCAGCATAAACAATAGCTGTAAAATAAGCATTATCTTTAGAAAAACTATTGCCAAAACTAATTTCTGGTTGATTTTTTAACTTAATTTTACCTTCTAAGTTAATTGTTAAATCACCTAAGCTACGTTCTGTAGATAAAATAGAATTAAGAGTAGAAAATTGTACTAGTAAAGGTGTTAGAAATGGGTCTGCAACTAGCTCCATTTGGTAAGTTTGGTTTTTACCTCGACTGGTAGTTACATTAACTCTTAAGGGTATTAATTTAGGCGCTACCCCTAGTTGCCCATAAATACCTGTAGCACGATCCTGTACCATTGACCCTACTAGTTTTTCACTTTTTGATAGCTTAAAAGAATTAGAAATACTAGGAACAACAGTAACAACACTTGCTTCTGTCATAGGTAGGACAGTGCCACCAATACCACCAGGGGCAAAAAAAGGATGGCCAAAAGCATATATTTTATTTTTATCTCGCCAAGTAACTGTACCAAAAGCAGCTATAGCTAAATCTCCTCGTACTAGTTCTACACCAACAGACTTACCTGGAGTTAATGTATTTTCATTTGCAGCTTCCATAGCTCCTGTAGAAGCACTACCACTAGCTAAAACTGGTTGAAAGCCTAAGGCTTGAAAATAATTAGTAAAATATGGGAATACACTAGGGTCAATTCCGCTAATTGATAGTGGTGTAGCAATTGGCATTAAGCTTTGTCCCATAAATGGAGCTAAAGCAGGAATACTAGCAACAGCTTGAGCACTAACTGGAATTGGAGGAAGAGTGCTTACTGGTTGAGTAAAACTCTGGTTAAAATCTTTTGATTGGCTTGCTTGAGCTAATTCTTGAAAAGATATACCTTCTGTTTTAAGTTCTTGGTTTTTTTCTTCTTTATTCTCAAAAATCGATATCATATCTTCAATAGGAGTAATTGCCCCAATTGGTTCTTTTGATAGAGGAAAAGCATAAGCAATAGCTCCAACTAGTTTTCCATCAATAAAAACAGGGCTACCACTCATACCTGCAAAAACCCCTGTTCGGTCTGTTAGTGGCCCTTTTAGCCTTATTATGATTAGTGAACGACCTGGATGCCCAACAATACTTGGAAATTTGCCTAGGATTTCTACTTCAAACTCTTCTGTTTGACTACCAGCAAAAATGGTTCGTCCTATGGCTTTCATTCCAGGTTTTACTTGTTCTAAAGGAAAAAAATCCTGATTATTTTGTAATTTTGGACTTGCTGAAGCCAAAGTTATCCAAATTAGCATTAAACTTACTGCTAAGATAATTTTTCTCATTTTTTTTCGGCTTGATGTTATCTACTTATATAACATCTAAAATTATGCCGCCTCGATAATAAATTTTAGATTAACCTTAATTGTGATAGTTAAGAACTCAATATAGCTTTCGCCTGTTAAAAGTGTCAACTATCCTTTGTGATTCTATATATTTACTTAGATTAATATTAGTAATAAACTTAAGAGCTGGGTTTTCGGCTATGATGTATACAACTTTTTGTATACTATGTAGGCAAATAGGCTTTATTACCAGATACTAAAGGCTTAACAGCAAGAGCATTTTTCTAGTTGTATCTATTGCAAGAACATAAGTTAAGAGGTAAATATATCTTATATAAATACTACCTTTTTATTGGCATAGCAAATGCATGTCTTATTTGCAATTTACTAACCTAACATAATATCTGGCTATTAATAACGTTAAATAATAAAAATCGACTACAAAGTAGTCAAAATTACCTGTCTTGGGTATATTGTAATCTTTTTGAGGTAAAACATGAGAACCAAGTTATTTATTTTGACAACCGCTTTTTTACTAGCAGTTTTTTTTGTATTTTTAACAATAAAACCAACTTTTACAGCTAAAGCTGATTTACACAATGTTTTCCAAGAAGAAATACCTTTAGCCCCAGTTCAAGTTACGAATACTGCTGATAGTGGTGCAGGCTCACTACGTGCTGCCATTGCAGTGGCTAATCAAACAGCTGGGACTACTATCCAATTTAACATTCCCAATACTGACCCTAACTTTAATGGTAAGGTATATGTAATTAGAGTTAATACGGCCCTACCTATAATTACTCAAGCTACTACAATAATTGATGGAGCAAGCCAAACAACAGCAACAATGGATACTAACCCAGCAGGGCCAGAAATTGTTCTTGATGGTTCGTTAGCTCCTAATGGCTCTGATGGAATTAGAATTAGTGCAAATAGTTGTTCTGTTAGGTCTATTAATATCCGTAACTTTTTTGCTGGAGATGGAATACAATTTACTAATTCTAGTCGTACTAATACTGTTACAAATTGCTATATTGGGACTGATGAAACAGGTACTATTATGGCTGGTAACCAAGTAGGCATACGTATTTCAGATGGTTCTGCTAGTAACACTATTGGTGGTACATTAGCTACGGGTAATGTTATCTCTGGTAATATTATGGACGCTATTGTTATTACTGGTAGTGGTAGCGACAATAATTTAATAGCAGGTAACGTTATTGGTGTAGATGCTACTGCTAGTAGAAATCAACTACCTAACCTTAATGATGGTATTAGAATAGCAGCCAGTGCAAAAGGAAATAACATTGGTCTTGGTACCTCTGATACTTCCAATATTATTGCTGGTAATTTAGGTAATGGTATAACCCTAACTGGTACTACTACTAACAACAATAAAGTATCAGGTAATTTTATTGGTGTACTTAATAACAATGCAGCTCGAGGGAATGCTCAATCTGGAGTATTTATAACTGATAGTGCTGATACTAATACCATAGGGCCAAGCAATGTTATTGCTTTTAACTCTCGTAATGGTGTCACAGTAGGAGCTAATGCTAATGCTAATGGAGTTATTAGAAATAAAATAACCCGTAACTCCATATTTACAAATGTTGGACTAGGAATAGACCTAGGTAATGATGGTGTAACCCCTAATGATATCGGTGATGGGGATACTGGCCCTAACACCTTACTTAATTATCCTGAAATAGCTTCTGTTACTAACACTGGTAACTCTATCACTGTTACAGGTACTGTTAATATTCCTAGTGGAGCAGTTTCAGGAGCAATGGTTGAGATATTTACTAATATGTTACCTTCACCAGGTGGTGACCCATCAGGATTTGGTGAAGGACAAAATTTTGTTGCATCTCCTACTATCACTGCAACAGGTACTTTTACTGCAACATTTACAGCTAACCCTAACTCTATAGTTTCTGCTGTTACTGTAGATGCAGCAGGTAATACATCTGAATTTGCTGCTAACTTTCAGTTAGGTGGAGGCCAAGCAGACTTATTAGTTAATGGGTTAACGGCTACACCTAATACAGTAAATTCTGGCGATATGGTAAGAGTTACATTTAATATTAGAAACCAGGGGACATCTTCAGCAAGTTCTAATCGTCAAGATATAGTTCTTTCTACTGATGCTGATATTTCAAGTCAAGATATGGTATTAGCTTCAGTAAATACTTCTACACTTGCTCCACAAGGAACAATGGCATTTGCTCAGAATATTACTATCCCAATGAATACCAACTCTGGACAGTTTTTTATTGGGGTAATAGCTGATGCTGGTGCTAATGTACAGGAATCTAGTGAAACCAATAATACTGCTAGTACTCCTATCACAGTTAATTCTATGCCTGACTTAAGAGTAACTAATTTTAGAGTTACTCCTGCTAGTACAACTCCTGGAGATACTGTTAGAGTAGAATTTACTATTGTAAACCAAGGAAGTGCTGATGCTGCCACACATGTTGAGGAGATTAGACTATCAAGAGATCCTATTTTAGGAAATAATGATGATGTTCTAATTAGAACAGAACAAACTACCCTTTTAAGACCTAATGCTAATAGCCGTCTTTCTATAGATATACGTATTCCAAATAATACTGCTCCTGGTAGCTATATGCTTGGTGTAATTACTGATGCTCGTAACACCGTTATGGAATCTGATGAAACCAATAATATTGCTAGTATGGCAATTACTGTTAGTGGTTCAATTGATCTTGATTTAGCTAACTTGACATTAACACCAAACACTGGTGGAGCAGCAACACAAGTAGCAGTTAGTTTTCAATTAATTAATAGAGGTTCTCTTAACACCCCAGCAGTACCAGTAGAAATACGTTTCTCAAATGATCAAACTATTACTAGTGCTGATCCTCTACTAGCTAGCTTAAATAGTAACCCAATAAATGCTGGTGATACTATTACACTTAATGCTAGTGTTACTATTCCTCCAGGGGTACCTCCAGGACGATCATTTATTGGTGTAGTAGCTGATCCTAGAGATGTAATCAGTGAAACTAATGAAAATAATAATACAATTACAGCAGCTTTTACTACTGCTGATAATGCAGCCCCAGTGGTTAAAGTTAGCAGCCCTAATGGTAATGAAATAGCAGCAGCAGGTGGGACTTTTACAATTCAGTGGACTGCTACTGATGATGTAGCTGTTGTGTCTCAAGATATTTTCTTATCTACAGATGGTGGAGCAAACTTTAATCAAGTAATAGTCACTGGCTTAATTGGTACAGCAAATTCTTTCCTATGGAATGTTCCTAGTAATTTAAATACTGGAATGGCTAGAGTTCAAGTAGTTTCTCGTGATGCAGTAGGCAATTTAGGAAGAGATGCTTCTGACAATAATTTTATAGTTGGTGTTCGTCCAGTTATCCTTGGCCCAAATTTCAAACAAGGGAAATTAACCTTCTTGGTTTCTAATTCAAACCTACCAACCTCAGGTTCTACTTTAACTGTAGTTAATGGATCAAGCCGAGAAACCTTTGCTTTAGGCTTAAATGCCGATGCAAGTAAGTTTGTTGTGAAAAAGAAGTCAACTAGTATGCCTAGTGGGATCTCACTTAACCTAGCCATTCCTTCTGGTGTCCCTGTAATGCTAATTGTTACTAACCCCAATGGGATAGCGTCATTACCAATAACTTTCCAAAGGTAGTAAGATGGTGAGATTTGACATGTGCAAGCGATTTTTCATAAACTTGCCTTTAGTATATAAAGGCAACAAATTTCTAATAACGTTCTAATAAAATAAGTAGTTAAATTTTGTTTTGGTAAGCAGAAAATACCCCTGATTACCGTAAAACGAGGAGGATAATAAATGAAGAGCAAGCGGAACCTATGGGTTATGGCATTAACCCTGGCCTGCTTCTTTGTCGGGGCATCTTTTTGGCTCTTGACGCAGAACAGTGAAAAAGTTAGTGCGGCAGGTGCAATTGATGCTTCCAAAAGCAGTCCGGGTAAAATCACACTGCATGTCAGTGGAAGATATAAAGACTTGCCATTTGAAGATGCCGCAGATCTACCAGAAGCATTAGCAGCAACTGGCAGCCCTGCCAAGCCTCTCACATTGGCAAAAGTAGACATCAACCGGGATGGGTACCCAGATTTACTTTCCACTTATAGTACAACTTCAGGAAGTGAACTTAGGGTAAGACTAGGAAGCTCTGCTGGTAATATTGATACTCTACCAACTAGTTTTCCTATTGATAGCACACCTCAAGCAATGGCTTTTGGTGATTTTAATATTGATGGTTTTCAAGATGTCATTACTGTAAATGGAGAAGCAGGCACTATATCGCTGCTTTATGGTAATAGCCAAACAGAATTTAAATCTGGCCCCACAATTAATTTAGGTGGTAATCTTTCAGCTTTAGCAGTAGCAGATATTGACCGCGATGGAATAGATGATGTTTTGGTTATGGATCAAGCTAATAGTAACTTACGCTATTTTCGTGGCAATGGTGATTTAGCAAATGCTCAAGCTAAAATTATTAATACTAAAGATTTAGGCCGTTTAGCTGATATAAAATTGGCTGATTTTAATAATGACTATTTCCAAGATTTAGTAATTGCTAGTAACTCTGGTATTTCAGTAGCTTATGGAGATGGTAAAGGCAATTTTGATAAAGAAGTTCGCTTAAGAAATGCTAATACGGTCACTGGCCTAGTAGCAACAGATCTTAATGGTGACCACTTCCCAGATATTGCTATTTCTACTCCAGATCAAGTAATTACTTGGAATAGCCGTTTAGCAAAAGGCTTTTCCATAGGACAATCTTTTTCTGCTGGAGCAAATGCACAAGGCTTAGTTGCTGGTACATTTAATAGTGATGATTTAACAGATTTGGCAGTAATTAACGAATCAACCAGCCAAGTTGCTGTTTTATTAAATCGCAAAGGAAATAAATTTTCTGAACCATTAATAATGGACGTAGATGGTCAGCCTGGTTTGATTACCTCTGGTAACTTCCGTATGACAGGAAACGATGGTATTGCCATTGCTAAAAATGATGGCGGTACAGTACTAGCAATACAACCTACTGTTATTACTATCCAAGTATCTACTGTAAATGATGAAAATGATTGTCCAAGTTGTACTAGTGCACAACTACGTGCATTGTTAGGTCCAAATGGTGCTCCTGGTGGCGGTACTGGTATCAGCTTACGTGAAGCATTAACAGCACTTAATAATGACTTTTTAACTGCTGGTACTATGAATCAAGGTGCTGGTTTTTCAACTCTTTCATTACTTGCTGGCCCTGGTCAAACCAACGTTGAAACAGATCCTCGTTCATTCTGTGGCCCAGATCCTAACAATCAAACATATTGGTTTATTGCTACCAACACAGACTTTCCTCCTATTTTAGCTCCAGGCACAATGATTGATGGTAGTGTGGTTGATACAACTACAAATGGTGTCAATAATCCTTTAGGCCCAAGAACAGTAATTAGTGGTGGTGGTTTTGTTATTACCTCTTCTGCTCCTAACTGTACTATTAGAGGCTTAGCAATTATTAATACCCCTAATAATGCGATCATTGCCAATAGTAATGGTAACGTTATTACAGCCAATAATATAGGTCTTGATTGTGACACTATCACTCCTGGCCCAATAAATGGAAATGGTATAGTTTTAAGTGGTTCTTCTAATACAATGGTTACCAATAACTTTATTGGTACTGCTGCTATGAATGGTATCTTGGTAAATGGTATTTCTATACAAGTACCTATTCCTCAAAACAATATCTTTACTAATAATAGAATTGGTATTAACCGAGTTGGTACAACATTAGTTCCAGGTACAGTACTAAGTATTGCTAATACTTTAGACGGTATGCGTATTCAGTCTGGTGCTACAGGTAATACAATTTCTACCTCTGTAATAGGTGGAAACTTAGGCTACGGTATTAATATCAGAGATAATATTACTAGTAATACTATTATTAGAACTAGCAATATTGGTATTGATCCAAGTGGCCAACAAGCTCGTCCTAACGTGTTAGACGGTATTGGAATTTCTACTGTAGGAAACGCTAAATTTAACTCTGTAACTCAATGTTTAATTTCTGGTAATGGTGTATTAGGTATTACCCTTCCACCATTTGGAAATGGTATTTCTATTTCTAGTGGAGATACTCAAGCTCAATTTAACGTTGTAGCAATGAATAAGGTTGGTGTTAACTCTACAGGTTCAGTACAAGTACCAAACTTTGGTTCTGGTGTATCTTTTGGTGGTGCAGCAAATGGTAATACCATTGGTGGTACACAAAGAGTTAACTTTAACCAACTTTCAGGTAATGGTGGCCCTGGTTTAACAATAGGTAACACTCTTGGTGCAAACCCAAATAACAACTTAATTCAATTTAATGATATTGGTGCAAACAATTTAGGTACAGGTGCTCCTTTTGACCCTGTTACCCCAGCAATGCCTGCTCCACGTAGTAATAAAGGTGGCGGTGTAGCTATTGCCTTTGGTGCATTTGCTAACACTTTAGCTAATAACAATATTGCCTTTAATAATGATACTGGTGCAGCATTACAACCTAACCCACCAACTTCACCTCCTGGTACAGTAACTAGTGGTATTTCTTACAATACAACAGCTATTGGTGCACCAGGTAACTTTAATACTTTTACTCAAAACAACATTTTCCTTAATCCTCCAGACATGCCTCCTACAACTCCAAATATTTTTGGTGTAGCTGGTAATGAAAACATAAACAACAATCAAATCATTCCACCAAATGGACCTAATGCTCTTAGCACTTTGATTAAGATTGATACTGCTGTAACCATAACTAGTACAGGTCAAACAACTATTAGAGGAACAGCAAACTTCTTAGATAATGGTATACCTGGTAATATCAATAATGCAGTTATCGAGGTATTTGTTAGCCGTCGAGGTGCAGAATTTAACGCTCCTCCAGCTACTCCATTAGATCAATTTGCAGAGGGACAACAATTCCTTAATGGTATTGTTTCTTTCCAACCAGACCCAGTAAATAACAATGCTGTTGACTGGTCTGCTAATTTAATTATCCCAGCACCATTCCTTAACCCAGTACAAACTCCAACAGTTTTCTTAACTGCTACAATTACTACTGGTGATGGAAGTACTTCTCCATTCTCAATTGGTGTAACTCCACAATTTGTTAACGGCGTTGGTACTTGTTCTTTCACTGCTACTCCAAGCCCAATAGCTTTTGCTAATGTTCCTATTGGAATGACTGCAAGTCAAACAGTGACTTTAACCAACACTTCTAACTCTTTAATTACTTTCACTAATATAGCTTTTTCTGCTAGTAACTCAGCCTTTGGTTTAACAACTCCTAGTTTACCTTTTACCATAAGTGCTGGCCAAACGCAGACCTTTACAGTGACATTTACTCCAACCAATAATACGGCTCAAACTCTCTCGTTAAATATATCTAATACATGTACGGGTACGACATCTATTAATATTACGGGTAATGGATGTCAGGCAACACTAGCGGCTACACCTTCTCCTGTGGACTTTGGTACAGTAAATATAGGTGATTCTGTTACTAGAACTGTAACAGTCACTAATTCAGGCTGCCAAGTTCCAGGCCAAACCCTTACCTTTACCACAGCTTTATCATTAAACTCTGGTTCTGGTTTTGGTATAACTGGAGTAGCTGGTAATGTAATTACTTTGGTCTTTGCTCCTGGTATTGCTACTGTAAGTGGCCCACAAACTGGGACATTAATAATCACTAGCGCTGGTGCTTCTAATTCACCTTTAATGGTTCCACTAACAGCAAATGCAGTTAACCCACCAGCAGCTATACTTAGAATACAGCCTAATAATGTGAACTTTGGTGATGTTCCTGTTAATACAACAGCAACTCAATCAATTACATTATCAAATGCTGGTAATGCACCTCTAATTCTAAGCACCCCTGTAATACAAGCTGGTGCTAATCAAGGCTTTGCTGTAACAACTCCACCTCGTTTAACATTAGGACCAAGTGAATCTACTACTTTCCAAGTTTCCTTTACTCCAAATCAACCTGGAGCAGCTAATGGACTGGTTTTAGTGGCTTCTAATGTTCCTGCTCAAAATATCACATTGTTAGGCAATGGTGTTGCCCCTGCAGCTAACCTAGTTACAACTAGTGTTGACTTTGGCTTAGTTCCAACAGGGACTGCTGCTCCTGCTCGTACAGTAACAATTAGTAATACAGGAACAGCTCCACTTAGTATTTCTTCAATGTCAATTTCTGGTGGTAGTGCTAATGGGTTCTCATTAGGAACACAAGCTCCTTTAACTATTGCTCCTGCAACCATTGGTACTATTACTGTTAACTTTACCCCTCCTTCTCCTGGGCTTAAAACAGACACATTAGTAATGAACACTAATGACACTAAGAATCCAAGCTTAAGAGTAACATTAACAGGTAGTGGTACAGACAATATTGCTCCAGCTGTACAAGTTCAATCACCAGTAAGTGGTGATGCAATTGCATCTGGTCAATCATTTGTTGTTCGCTTTACTGCTAGTGATAACGTTGGTTTAGGTAATTTTGAAATTAGACTTTCTACTAATGGTGGAAATAGCTTTGATCTCACAATTGGCAGTGGTATAACCCAAAGTGGTTCAAACAGCTTTACTGCTGTTGCTCCATCAGGTATTGAAACCACAAGTGCTAGAGTTCAAGTTGTAGTTCGTGATACCAATAACAACATTGGTATGGCTACTAACCCATCTAACTTTACTATTGGTCAACCTCCAATACTCTTTAACCCAACTATTGTAAATGGTAAGTTTGCTACTTTCTCTTCTGGCTCTAATATTCAGCCTGGAGCAGTTTTAGTGATTGGAAATAGCACTTTCCCATTATCACTTAATAAGGCTGGTAATAAATTCCAAGTAAGAAGAGCAGCAGTTGGCTCTGGTGGTCAAAAGATTAGCGATCTAGTTCGTCCAGGTTCTTCAGTTATGATTACCATCCGTAATCCTAATGGAATTTCCTCTTCCCCTGCTAATCTAGTAGCTCAATAGCTTAGTTAGTTACAAGCTTAAAATAAAAACCGAGGCTAATTGCCTCGGTTTTTTATTTGCCCAATTTTGTTTAATTTTCCCATCTATTACTAAACACAAAACATTTATTAAATTTTAAACTATAGGTACTTTAATCTTATGTTGATTAATTTATATACGCCTAATTTCTGCTCAGATTGTGGAGTAAAATTATCTTTAGATAATTGGAATTGGAAACAAAAATGGTTATTAAAGGGCTATTTCTGTAAAAACTGTGCTAAGCGGTTAAAATCAGTCACTATAAAATCTTATTTTTTAATAAGTTTATTTTTATTTTTATTAGTTTTGCCTGTTAAATATTACTTTTTTAGTCAACCAACTAATTCATCAACAAGTTTACCAACAAATTTAGCTAATAAGACTCTAGCAACTCCTGTTGCTGTTGATAATTCTAAAGCTATTATAAAAGCAACTAATAATCCTGTTTTTCAACTCTGTGGAGCTAAAACTCTAGCAGGAAAAAAATGTCAACGTAGAGTAAAAATCCCTGGCTATTGCTGGCAGCATCAAGCTAGTAAGCCTACTAGTAAACAGTAAGGTTTTAATATTTAAAAACAAAAAAGCAAGCTCTAAAAGCTTGCTTTTTAACGGAGGAGGAGGGATTCGAACCCTCGGTACAGCTTTACACCGTACAACGGTTTAGCAAACCGTCGCCTTCAGCCGCTCGGCCA
>Ga0075163_10001034_pt1 | contig 37059 bp, 28 predicted proteins | sample JI1023141ADNA_FD_71478 | JGI IMG/M metagenome (GOLD analysis project Ga0075163, IMG submission 71478) | Wastewater effluent complex algal communities from Wisconsin, to seasonally profile nutrient transformation and Carbon sequestration -... | ecosystem: Engineered > WWTP > Effluent > Algae...
CCGCGACGAGTTCGAATGGCATGTGACGAATCCGGAGGATGCGCTTCGCCGAAATTATGGTATCGGCCACTATGCGGATCCGATTCATGTACCGGTGGGGTAATAAAAAAGTAAAAATTAAAAAGTAAAAAACAGTATAGCAGAAAGAGGTTTAAAGGTATGGAAGAGGTTTTTGAAGAATTCGAGGTAAATGAAGAAGGGAAGCCATACAATATAAGGCACCGGGCTTTTTACTTTTCAAGGGAGGTGATAGAATTTGTGAAGATGAGCAGGTATGAGAAAGTCTTTTATTCGATGTTTGATCAGCTGGTGAGAAGTGCAACATCTGTCGGTGCGAATCTGGCAGAAGGGAAAGCCGGGAGTACAAGGAAGGACTGGAAAAACTATTTTTTAATTGCCCTGAAATCAGCAAACGAAACAAAATACTGGTTATGCCTGATAAGAGATACAATGGATGAAACGGATAAAAAGAAAATAATTGAGTTGATAAACGAAGCAGATGAGATTTCAAATATTATCGCTTCGATTATAGTGAAAGCCGGATAGTGTGCGATTTTTAATTTTGACTTTTTAATTTTGACTTATACAAGATGTCTGAAGAAAAGAAACTATTTAAAGTTACCATAGACAACATCAGCATCGATGTTGAACCCGGTACTACTATTTTACACGCAGCCCGAACCATCGGGGGTGATGTAACCCCTCCCGCGATGTGTTACTACAGCAAACTCAAAGGCAGTGGTGGTAAATGCCGTACCTGCCTGGTGGAAGTGGCTGCAGGTTCAACTGCTGATCCACGTCCGATGCCCAAACTGGTGGCTTCCTGCCGGACCAATGTAATGGATGGAATGATTGTTAAAAACATCACCAGTGAAAGAGTACAGGACGCAAGAGCCGGGGTGGTGGAATTTTTATTACTGAATCACCCGCTGGATTGCCCCATCTGTGACCAGGCCGGTGAATGCCACCTGCAGGATCTTGGCTATGAGCATGGCAAAGAAGGTACCCGTTACGAATTCAAAAGAAGAACTTTCGAGAAAGAAGATATCGGACCCTATATCCAGCTGCACATGACGCGTTGCATTCTTTGCTACCGTTGCACGTACGTAGCCGATCAGCTCACGGATAGCCGGGTACATGGTGTATTGGACCGCGGCGATCATGCAGAGATTTCCACGCACATTTCCAAAGCGATCGACAGCGAATTCAGCGGCAATATGATTGATGTATGTCCGGTAGGGGCATTGACTGATAAAACATTCCGGTTTAAAAACAGGGTATGGTTTACCAAACCCGTGGAAGCCCATCGTGATTGTGATAAGTGCTGTGGTAAAGTAACGCTTTGGCAACGGGGCGATGAAGTGCTGCGGGTTACCGCCCGTAAAGATGAGTGGGGTGAAGTGGAAAGCTATGAAGGGAAGCCCGGCTGGATCTGTAATACCTGCCGGTTTGATAAAAAATCAGTGTCAGACTGGGTGATTGAAGGCCCTTCAAAAGTAAACCGCCATTCCGTGATTTCACAAGGGCATTATGTGGGCATGAGCAAACCTAAAGAAACCATGCCGGAAGTAATGGGCGGAAGGGCACCAAAACTGCTGATGGATATCCATGATGTAAGCGGGGTGAATACTGTTAATATCAGCGCCTTACCCGGACCGGCCACGAGTAAAAATTATACGAAGAACGAACAATAAACGATGAACATGTATTTACTGGCAATAGACCTTTGGTTCATTCTGGAAAAAGCAATACTGATTGCCTCGATTATCGGGCTGTCCTTTTTTATTGCCATGTACACCACCCTGGCCGAGCGGAAAGTGGCAGGCTGGATGCAGGACCGGCATGGCCCCAACCGGGCCGGCCCCTTTGGTATTTTCCAGCCACTGGCGGATGGTGGTAAATTGTTTTTTAAAGAAGAAATTATTCCCCTGGCGGCCAACCGTGTGCTGTTTTTATTAGGCCCCGGACTGGCAATGATTACAGCCCTGGTCACCAGTACGGTGATTCCCTGGGGAGCACCCGTGGTTACGGCCAGTGGTACCATTCCGCTGCAGGTAGCCGATGTGGATATGGGTATCCTGATTGTATTCAGTGTGGTGAGTATAGGTGTGTACGGAATTATGATCGGCGGTTGGGCTTCTAATAATAAATTTTCGTTGATTGCCGCCATACGTGGTGCATCGCAGATGGTGTCGTATGAATTGCCGATGGGACTGGCCCTGATCGCGGTATTATTCACCACCGGCTCGCTGAAGATGAGTGAAATCGTAGCCAGTCAGGCCGCCAACGGATGGCATGTGCTGTATCAGCCACTGGGATTTATCATTTTCTTTATCTGTGCACTGGCTGAATGTAACCGTACTCCGTTTGACCTGCCTGAAGCAGAGAATGAACTGAATTTCGGGTATCACCAGGAGTACTCATCCATGAAACTGGGTTTCTATCTATTTGCTGAGTATATCAACATGTTTGTCAGCAGTGCCGTGATCTCCACCCTTTATTTCGGCGGATATGATATTCCGTTTGTGAATGAAGCCAGCTGGGGACTGCAACCCTGGTTGTTGTCGGCGATCAGTTTCGGTGTGCTGATGGCAAAAATTGCTTTCTTCCTTTTTGTGTTCATCTGGATTCGCTGGACGATTCCCCGTTTCCGCTATGATCAGCTGATGAACCTGGGATGGAAGAAACTGATACCGCTGGCATTGGTGAATATGATTATTACTATGGCGGTGATGTTGTGGTTGAAGAAATGAGTGGTGAGTGGTGAGTGAGGGTTGTCACCCTGCTTGTCCCGCCAAATGCGGGGAGCATTTCGAAGGGTGAAAGAAAAAAGGATAAAAATTTATTTGAGAAATATTAATAGCTGTAAAGCTTTATGCAACTAACAAACAGATCAAAACAGGTGGACCGGCAGCCCATGACCTTTCTGGAGAGTATTTACCTCTGGAATATTCTGAAAGGCATGGGGATCACGTTCAGTCACTTGTTTAAGCGAAAAGCAACCATTAAGTACCCCGAGCAGAAGCGGAGTTTTTCAAAAGTATTCCGGGGACTGCATGTGCTGAACCGGGATGCGGAAGGCCGGGAGAATTGTACTGCCTGCGGACTTTGTGCCGTGGCTTGTCCGGCGGAAGCAATTACAATGGAAGCGGCGGAACGACTGCCGGGGGAAGAGCACCTGTACAGGGAAGAAAAATATGCGGTGAAGTATGAAATCAATATGCTCCGCTGTATATTCTGTGGCCTCTGCGAAGAAGCCTGTCCAAAGGACGCGATCTATTTATCACAGACCTTTGCGCCGGCAAATTATGGAAGAAAAGGATTTATTTATAGTAAAGATGAACTGCTGATTCCGCATCCGGTGAACGAAAAAGAAGCCTACCTGAAGGCACTGGGCGAAAAGGCATCATCCAACTAAGAACGACTAACGGCTTATAAGCAATGAATATTATTGAAATACTTTTCGGGACGCTCTCTGTACTGGCTATTTTCAGTGCCCTGATGCTGGTGACCAGTAAGAATCCCGTATACAGCGTACTGTGGCTGATCGTCACATTTTTTGCCATTTCCGGTCATTATATCCTGCTCAATGCCCAGTTTCTTGCGATTGTAAACATTATCGTTTATGCCGGGGCCATTATGGTGCTGTTCCTCTTTGTGATCATGCTGATGAATCTGAACAAGGAAACAGAACCACAGAAGAACCGCTGGCTGAAACTGGCCGGTGCCGTCGCGGGTGGCTGTCTGCTGCTGGTACTGGTGGCTGCTTTGAAAGATGTGGACAGCAAGAAACCGGAAAATTTCGCCCTGGTGAACGGGGGGAATATCGGACTCATTAAAAACCTGGGAAAGGAACTCTTCACTACGTATGTGGTGCCGTTTGAAATCAGCAGCGTGTTGTTTCTGAGTGCCATGATCGGGGCGGTTGTATTAGGAAAAAAAGAAAAATAAACAGCCTGCCGTTGTGAACGGAACGCTGTCGCAGATTATAAAAAAGATATTATGCCGATTAATTATTACATACTCCTTTCACTGGCCTTGTTCTGTATAGGCATTGTAGGAGTGCTCACCCGCCGCAATGCGATTATCATTTTTATGTGCATTGAGCTTATGCTGAATGCCGTAAACCTGCTGCTGGTGGCCTTTTCCAAAATGCACCTGAATGCTGCTATACTGGCCAATGATGCCGCGTCCATAGCGGGTACCGACGGGCAGTTGTTTGTTTTCTTTATCATGGTGGTGGCCGCGGCTGAAGTAAGTGTGGGGCTGGCCATTATTGTGATGATGTACCGTAATATCCATTCGGTGGATGTGAATTTTTTAAACAGGTTAAAACATTGATGCCCGTCCGGGTGATAGTATATGAATAACGCATTACAGATAGTTTACCTGATTCCCCTGCTACCCCTGCTGGGTTTCCTGATCAACGGGCTGGGAAGGAACTATTTATCCAAAACGCTGATTGGCCTGATTGGCTCCGGTAGTATTCTTGGTTCTTTTATCCTGAGCATCTGGGTGTTTATGCAGGTAAAAGACGGCAATGCCCATGTGGCAGAGTATTTCAATTTTATTTCGGTCGACAACCTGGTCATACCCTTCGCCCTGAAGATTGATGCGCTGTCTTCTGTCTTCCTGCTGATTATTACCGGCGTCGGATTCCTGATCCATGTATATTCCACGTCGTATATGCATGAAGAAAAACCGGCCCATTTCGCCCGGTATTTTGCCTATCTCAATCTCTTTGTTTTCTCCATGCTGTTGCTCGTCATGGGCGCCAACTTTGTGATCCTTTTTATCGGCTGGGAAGGCGTGGGTCTTTGTTCCTATCTCCTGATCGGCTTCTGGTTCAAAAAGCAGGAGTACAATAAAGCTGCCAATAAGGCTTTTATCATGAACCGGATTGGTGACCTGGCATTTCTCGTGGCCATATTCTGGATCATTTCCAGGGCCCAGAGTGTCAGCTTTGACCAGGTATTTGCTGTGGCGAAAGGGGAAGTGGCGGGTCTTTCATTTTCGGCCACTGATATTTCCGTGATCACCCTTTTACTGTTTATCGGGGCTACCGGTAAAAGTGCCCAGATACCTCTCTATACCTGGTTGCCGGATGCCATGGCGGGTCCTACACCTGTATCGGCCCTGATCCACGCGGCTACCATGGTAACCGCCGGTATCTATATGATTGCAAGGAGTAATGTATTATATAGTCTTGATGCGGCGGAACTTACCCGTAATATCATCACTTATACCGGTCTGGCTACGGCTTTACTGGCCGCTACCATTGCCCTGAAACAGAATGATATTAAAAAAGTACTGGCTTATTCCACGGTTAGTCAGCTTGGTTTTATGTTTCTGGCCCTGGGTACAGGCGCGTATGTGGCGGCTGTATTCCATGTAATGACCCACGCTTTCTTCAAAGCGCTGATGTTCCTGGGCAGCGGCTCTGTAATTCACGCCATGGGTGGCGAACAGGATATCCGCCAGATGGGCGGTCTTGGCAAAAAAATGAAAGTGACTTTCTGGACATTTGTTATTGGTTGTGTGGCCATCGCGGGTATTTTCCCGTTCAGTGGTTTCTTTTCCAAAGACGCGATCCTGTTAAGCGCTTTCGAAAAAAGCCCGGTGCTGTATGCCGTTGCGTTATTCACCGCCTTGCTCACCGCTTTTTATATGTTCCGTTTACTCTTTATCACCTTCACCGGGAAGTTCCGTGGTACAGAAGAGCAGGCTCATCACCTGCATGAGAGTCCGCTGGCGATGACATTGCCGCTGATTATACTGGCGCTGTTGTCTTTTGCAGGCGGTTTTGTCGGTATTCCGGAAGTGTTCGTTGCGGGTGGTGATAAGCTGAAAGACTTTCTGAAGCCGGCGGTGGAGTCCATGCAACAGGCACATGCGCCCGCTCACAGTACAGAGTATGCGCTAATGGCGTTATCCACGGCATTGGTGCTGGGGGCTATTGTAGCGGCCTGGTTTGTTTACCGCAATTATCAACGCAAGGAAGCGACCGGTTTTGCCAAGGTACTCGAGAACAAATGGTATGTGGATGAATTATATGAAAGCATCATCGTTCAACCCCTGCACAAATTCGGCGGACTGCTGAAAAACATAGTGGACCCCAAACTGGTGGATGGATTGGTAAACGGAGTAGGCCGTGCCGTCAATTACGGCAGCCGTCAGTTGCGTTTACTCCAGAGTGGCCAGGTAGGCAGCTATGTCTTGCTGATGGTGCTGAGTATGGTGCTGATTTTTGCTATTCAATTTTTTCTGAGAAAATAAACACACCGCCGGTAGCGGATTACTGATATGATCGCATTCTTACTGATACTGATTCCATTGGCCACGGGGCTGCTTTCCTTCCTGATAAAGGAAGAGAAAACGGCGAAAGCATTTGCCTTTCTTTCCTCCCTGGCCACGCTTGCTGTTTCCATATTGGGACTGACCCTGATGAAAACCGGCAGCAACCTGAATTTTTCCGCCCCCTGGATGAGTTCGCTGGGCAGCAGTTTTACCCTGCGTCTGGATGGCGTTGGGCAGGTGCTTTGCCTGCTGACAGCCGTGGCTTATCCACTGGTTTTGCTGGGTACCTGGCAGGCATCGTATAAAAAAGCACAGCAGTTCTTCGGACTCATGCTGCTGGCGCAGGCCGGTATGATGGGCGTATTTCTGGCTGCAGACGCGTTGTTGTTTTATTTCTTCTGGGAACTGGCCCTGATCCCCATGTATTTTCTTTCTTCTATCTGGGGAGGTGAACGCCGTATCCCGGTTACGTTTAAGTTTTTTGTATACACGTTTGCCGGTTCGGTACTGATGCTGATCGGAATAATTTACCTGCAGGCACAGACCGCTGACCAGTCCTTCAGTTTAACTTCTTTCTATAAGCTGGAATTATCCGGTAAAGAACAGTCCTGGGTATTCTGGTTATTCTTCGTGGCTTTTGCCATTAAAATGCCCGTTTTCCCGTTCCATACCTGGCAGCCGGATACTTACGAACAGGCCCCCACGGCCACAACCATGATTCTGAGCGGGGTAATGGTGAAAATGGGATTACTGGGTCTGATCCGCTGGTTAATGCCCGTGTTACCACTGGCTTCTTTCCAATGGGGTGACCGTGTTATGATTTTTGCCATTATTGGTATCGTATATGCGTCACTGGTAGCCATCCGGCAGAATGACCTGAAACGGCTGATTGCCTATTCATCCATCGCGCATATCGGACTGATGTGTGCCGCTTTATTTGCGGAAAACGCCAGTGGTACACAAGGTGTGATGATACAGCTATTCAATCACGGTATCAATATCATCGGCCTGTGGATTATCGTGGAAATTATCGAACGCCGGTATGGCACCCGTAAGATTTCTGAACTGGGCGGACTGGCACAGCAGGCTCCCGTGATGACCCTGTTTTTTGTAGTGATCGCCCTGGCCAATATAGCACTGCCCCTGACCAACGGCTTTGCCGGTGAGTTTCTGATGTTTAACGGACTCCTGCATGCCAAATCCAATTTTGCCATCGCCTATACTGTGGTGGCGGGACTGGGAATTATCCTGGCGGCCGTGTATACACTGAATATGATCCGCAATACATTCTATGGGGAAGCCGTCGCCCTCCGGGCACCGGTCACCGACCTGAAACTGAATGAAACGATGGCTCTCAGTGTGATTGTGGTGCTGATTCTCTGGCTGGGTATTTATCCGCAATCCATGCTGGACCTGACGGATCAGTTCACCAGAGAATGGATGACTAAAATTGATGTATCGCATTTATTTCGCAAGTAATAAGGAAAAGATCGTATGAACGCATTAATTATATCGGCTGTACTGGGAGTACTCATGATGTTCAGCAGTTTTCTGCTAAAGCAAAAAACAGCTGTGCGCATGGTGGCCATCTCCGGCATTGTATTGTTACTCCTGGTCAATATACTTGAACTGGCCGGGAAACCGTTTTTAGCGGTTGATACAAAAGGCCTGCTGGTCTTTGATCATTTCGCTCTGCTTTTCAATACCGTGATCTTTGCGGCCGTGCTGCTCTATTTTCTGTTATCGGCTCCGGATATGGAAAAAGTAGGCGGGAGTTATGCGGAGTATTTCGCCCTGATCTTCTTTATCCTTTGCGGGGTTACGCTGGTCACGTCTTTTAAATCCTTACTGACCCTGTTTCTGGGAATTGAGATCATTTCAATACCCTTGTACATACTAACGGGCAGCGATAAGCGTAATCTGAAGAGCAATGAAGCGGCTCTTAAATATTTTCTGATGGGTTCCTTCTCCACCGGACTGATGCTGATGGGGATTGCCTTTTTATACGGGGCCTGGGGCACGTTTAGTACGGATGCCCCGGCACTGATTGCCTCCATGCCTCCGGTACTGGTGGTGGCGGGTATGTCCCTGGTGTTTTTCGCCATGGCGTTTAAAGTTTCAGCCGCACCTTTTCATTTCTGGACGCCGGATGTGTATGATGGGGCGCCCACGGTCTTTACCTCCTTTATGGCCACGGTGGTTAAAGGGGCTGTATTTGCCGGATTCATCCGTCTTTTTGATGACGCGTTCGGTCCACAGCAATCTCAATGGCAGCTTTGGGTGGCCATAATCACCGCAATAACCTTGTTTGTGGGAAATATCACAGCCGTTTTCCAGCAAAGTGTGAAGCGTATGCTGGCATATTCCAGTATTGCCCAGGCCGGGTTTATGTTATTTGCCCTTTATGCCATGAATGCGGCCGGAAAGGAAGGTATCCTGTTGTATACCGCCGCCTACAGTTTTGCCACCATCGGCATTTTTGCGGTACTGGCCCGTATGAACGATTATACATTTGACGGATTTAACGGGCTGGCCCGCACACAACCGCTGGTAGCGGGCGCGTTGACCGTTTTCCTGTTATCACTGGCTGGTATTCCGCTTACCGCGGGCTTTATGGCCAAATTTTATATGCTGAAAGCGGCACTGGCTACGCCAGGCAGTACCTGGCTGGTAATTTTTGCCGTAGGTATGGCTGCCGTAAGTGTCTATTATTATTTCCGGGTTATTCAGGCCATGTATTTCAAGGAGCCCGGTGAAACGGCCGCCCCGGATTTCCCGGCCTTTTTCAAATGGGTACTGGCCATACTGGCCGTACTGGTTATCCTGCTGGGCGTATTCCCTGAACTGCTTTTAGGCCGCCTGTACTTTTAATCACGGGGGCAGAGGTTCAGTAGTTATCTTTGCAGCACAGGCTGGTTAACCGCCTGTTTTATGCCTGTATATGAATTTCCGTGATGTCTTTTCCCTGGCTTTCCGTACTGTCCGCAGTAATAAACTGCGTACCGGACTTACGGTATCCATTATTGCCTTTGGTATTATGGCATTGATTGGCATTATCACCGCCATACAGGCCATGAATCAGAAATTTACCGAAAGTTTTTCTTCGATGGGGGCCAATGCCTTTACCATCCGTTTTAAAGAAAGGACCATCCGTTTTGGCGGGGGAAACCGCCGGGAAATGAAACTCAGTACCCGCGGCGGCCGCCGGCAACGTATATCCAACCTGGATAAGAATATCACCAAGGACGAAGCTGAAATGTTTGTCAACCGGTTTGACTTTCCGGCCCTGAAAAGCATATCCATTTTTGCCAACCGGAATAATATTGTCTCCTATGAGAATTTTAAGACCAGTCCCAATGTGATGATGTTTGGCGGGGATGAAAATTACCTGGCCCTGAATGGATTTACACTGCAATATGGCCGGAATATGAACCGGCTGGATGTACAGACCGGCCGCAATGTCTGTGTACTCGGGTATGATGTGGCTAAAAAATTATTCCGGCAGGGGGTGGCCGGCGCGGTTAATGCGGTGGTCCGTATCAATAATATCCCATACCGGGTATTGGGTGTTCTGGAGAGCAAAGGTTCTTCTTTTGGCTTTAACCGGGATAATATGATCATTACATCGTATACCAATATCGACCGCAATTTTCCCTCCGGTTTCTCCTATGTAATAGCCGTAATGGCCAATGACCTGCTCAAGGTAAATGTGGCTATGGGAGAGGCGGAAAGCTCCTTCAGGGCGATCCGGAAACTGAATATCACGGAGGAGAGCAATTTTGTGCTGGACCGCAGTGACAGTGTGGCGGAAAAGGCAATGAACAGTCTTCGTTTTCTTACTATTTCTGCAACGGTGATCGGCCTGATTACGCTTATTGGTGCCGCCATCGGGCTGATGAATATCATGCTGGTCTCGGTTTCCGAGCGGACCCGTGAAGTCGGGCTGGTCAAAGCCATTGGCGGAAAGAGTAATATGGTCAGCCGCCAGTTTCTGCTGGAAGCCATTATCATCAGTATGCTTGGGGCCCTGTTCGGCATTATCCTGGGCATTATCGTGGGAAACAGCTTTTCTCTGGTACTCAACACCGGCTTTGTGGTGCCCTGGAACTGGGTGATTTATGGCATAATTATATGCACTATTGTTGGATTACTGGCTGGTTTATATCCGGCTATGAAGGCCGGCCGGCTGAATCCCATTGAAGCCCTCCGTTACGAATAGGCGTCCCCGCTGTTTCCGTAAACGTTTCCGCTGCGGCGCTCCCGTGAAATTTCTGTAATTAATTAGGTATAGGATTGTTGCGTATAAAAAAATCCTTAACTTGAAGCCCCTTCCTGAAAAAGCCGGGAGGGATGTATTTTTCTATTTACTTTTTTCTTAGCATTGTGTTACTGAAAAAGATGACTATTCTAACTTTTAAAAAACTAAAAAACTAAGATCATGGCAGAGATTAAACCAACTGCAACAGCATCAGTTAAGGCAACCTCCGTTCAGGCAAAGAAAAGCAGCAATGCCATTTCATGGATCGCTCCCGTTGTATGTATTATCGCCGGTTATGCTATCTGGCGTTTTATGATGGGTGCTGAGGGTAATTTCAGAGAACCGGATTTGAAAGGCGGTTTCTGGCCCCACCACGTTGGACCCAAGGACGCATTCAGCAGGATTTATGAAGGTGGTATCATTGTTCCCCTCCTGATCGGTATGTTCCTGATGGTGGTGGTATTCTCTATTGAGCGTTTGCTGACGATCAAAAAAGCACTCGGTAGCGGTTCTATCGCTGATTTCATCCGTAAAGTACAGTATCATCTGGCCAATAAGAATGTTGACGCAGCCCTGGCTGAGTGCGACAAACAACGTGGTTCTGTTGGTAATGTAATGAAAGCCGGTCTCCGCCGTTATAAAGAAATGATTACAGAAGGTAACCTGAATACCGAGCAGAAAGTAATCGCTATCCAGAAAGAAGTGGAAGAAGCAACGGCCCTGGAACTGCCTATGCTGCAAAAGAACCTGGTATTCCTGTCAACCATCACGTCTGTTGGTACCCTGATCGCCCTGTTAGGTACGGTAATGGGTATGATCCGTTCCTTCGCCGCTCTTGGAGAAGAAGGTGGTGGTGGTGCCGCTGGTGACCTGGCCGTTGGTATCTCTGAAGCCCTGTATAATACAGCCCTGGGTATCGGTACATCCGCTATCGCCCTGATTATGTATAACATCTTCACTACCAAGATCGACTCTATCACTTACGGCATTGATGAATCCGGTTTTACCCTGACTCAGAGCTTCGCTTCCCTGTATAAATAAGCAGGAACGGCTTTTGTTATGGAAAATGAATACGAATTCATCTAATTACTAAATATTGACTCATGCCAAGTGTTAAGATACCTAAAAAAAGTACAGCGACGGACATGACTCCCTTCGTGGATATTGCCTTCCTGATCCTGTCCTTTTTCATCATGGCGACCAAATTTAAACCACCGGAACCCGTTGAGATCAAGACCCCGGGATCAGTTTTGTCACAGAAACTGCCCGAGAACAATGCGGTAATGATCACTATCGATTCTTCCAATAAGGTATATTTTACAGTGATGTCAGAAAAGGATAAAACCAAATTTGACGCAATCATCAATGGAATCAATACCTCACAGAATCTGGGATTAACACCGGCCGAAATCGCCAATTTCAAACAGACTTTCGCGGTAGGCGTGCCCTTTGCCGGTTTAAAGCAATTGCTCGGAACCGATGCCAAGGAACAGGCCAAATTAAAGCAGCCCGGTATTCCGGTACTGGATACACTGAATAATCAGCTGGTCTACTGGATCCAGCAGGCTAAAGCCGCATTCGCCGGGGAAAAACTGAACTACCTCATCAAAGGTGATGGTGCTTCAAAATACCCGACGTTTGAAGCGGTGATTTCAGCCCTGAAGAAGAACGAGGAGTTCAAATACAATCTCGTTACTTCCCTGGATGATATCCCTGTTGGAACAGAACTGTACAAAAGGGAAGCCGCCGGCGAAAAAGATTTAAAGAAATAATTTTTTAAAAACAATTCATTATGGCTAGTATAGAAGAAGGTGGCGACAGCGGCCACAAAAAAGGACCAGGCGTGAAGAAAGCCAAAAAGCTTTCCACCCGGGTGGATATGACGCCCATGGTGGACCTCGGATTCCTGCTGATTACATTCTTCGTATTCACTGCAACAATGAGTACGCCAACCACGCTGGACCTCAACATGCCGAAGGATGTGAAGGATGTGAAGGAGCAGACCGAAGTAAAAGAATCCTCTGTACTCAGCCTGATGCTGGGTAAGAATGATATTATCTACTACTATGAAGGAAAACTGCTTGAAGATGGAAGCAACTTCAAGACTACCACTTTCAAGGGTGTAAGGGATCTCATCATCAACAAGAAGAAAGAGGTGATTTCACGTTATGTCCGTGATCCGGAATGTGAAGCGAAAGCCAAATCCGAAGGTAAACCCATCAGCAATTGTGCCGACAAGGATTTTGTGGTGATCATTAAACCCAGTCCCGAAGCCACGTATAAAAACACGGTGGATATTCTGGATGAAATGACCATCAACCAGGTGCGTACCTACGCCATGGTAAAAATCTTTGACCAGGAATTTGAGCTGATCAAGGTAACGGAGGGCGCAACTCCGGCAAATAAATAAGTACGGGAGTTATGGAAATTTAATCCCTTGTGCATCTAATTAAAAACGCTACGTAATGGAAGCCAATAAAATTTTAACAGCCGATGTTCTGGACATCATCTTCGACGGAAAGAACAAAGACTATGGCGCGTATGAGTTAAGAAAAACTTATAACCGCCGGATTACCCGAGCTCTCGTCATTACGGGCTCCGTGGCCCTCCTGGCTTTACTGACCTCAATCTTATCCAGTACACTGAAAGAGAAAGGGGACAATAAAGTCAAGATGAATGAAATGACGATCCAGGATGTGAAGCAGGAAGAGAAGAAAGAACTTCCGCCTCCCCCGCCTCCTCCGCCCCCGAAGCAGGAACCCCCGAAAGTGGAAATGAAACAGTTTACACCTCCCGTGATCAAAAAGGATGAGGAAGTGGAAAAACCACCACCCCCACAGGAGGAACTGAAAGAAGCCAAGATCGATGTGGTCAGCCAGGAAGGTATCAAAGATGAAGGGATCGTTGCCCCGGTACAGATCGATGAGGGCAAGCAGATCGTGGAAGTGAAAAAAGAGGACGACGAAAATAAGATCTTCGATAAAGTGGAAATCGAAGCGCAATTCCCGGGTGGTGACTCCAAATGGCGTCAGTATCTCGAAAGAAACGCGAACGGTCAGGTAGCTAACGACAACGGAGCTCCCGAAGGAACCTATACCACCGTTGTTCAGTTTGTAGTGGATAAAGAAGGTAATATCAGTGACGTAAGACCGCTGACCAACCATGGCTACGGAATGGAAGAAGAAGCCGTACGGGTTATTAAAAAAGGACCCAAATGGAATGCCGCTATCCAGAACGGACGCCAGGTTAAAGCCTACCGCAAACAACCGATCACTTTCAGAGTAGAAGCTGAATAAAAAAAGTAAGAATAGTTAGATCCCTCCTGATTTCAGGGGGGATTTTTTTTTCTCCTACGCTCCCAAATTGCCTTGTAGTTGAGAATACTGAAGAGCTTCGGAGGACAAGGTTGTTGGTGAGGGGGTAAATGGTGAGTGGTGAGTAGTGAGTAGTGAGTGGTGAGTAGGGGCGTTTTATATTTTAACCCGAACCTTATCTTTCTAAGTAACCTGGCTGCTGGCTGCCAACTGCCTCCTGCCAACTGATTTTTTACTTTTTACTTTTGAATTTTGACTTCCCCCTTCCATTAATTTTGCTACTATGAACAAGCTCACCGGTTGGGACGATACCATCATTGCCCTGGCCACGCCTCCGGGTGTGGGGGCAATTGGTGTAATCCGCCTCAGTGGAAACAAGGCCATTACGGTAGTAAATAACTTGTTCCCTTTCAAAGACCTGCAGGCCCAGGCTTCTCATACCCTGCATGTGGGTTATTTAAAAGAAGGGGAGACGGTACTGGATGAAGTGGTGATTTCGCTGTATCGGAATCCCCGTTCTTATACCGGAGAGGATGTAATAGAAATCAGTTGTCATGGATCCCCCTTTGTACAACAACAGGTGATCGATGCCTGTATCCGCGGGGGCGCCCGGCTGGCCAAGCCCGGGGAATTTACTCAACGGGCTTTTTTAAATGGGAAAATGGACCTTACGCAGGCCGAGGCAGTGGCCGATTTGATTGCCTCCAATACGGCAGCCTCACAAAAAGCTGCCCTTCATACCATCCGGGGGGGCTTCTCCGAGAACCTGAAGGAGCTTCGTGACCGCCTGCTTACTTTTTCAGCCCTGATAGAACTCGAACTGGATTTCTCCCAGGAAGACGTGGAGTTTGCCGACCGCACCCAGTTCTATGCCCTGATCCATGAAATGCAAACCGCAACAAGTGGTTTGATTCAATCCTTCAGTCTCGGCAATGTGATCCGCAACGGGGTGTCTGTTGCTATTGTAGGTAAACCCAATGCCGGCAAATCCACGCTGCTCAATACCCTGCTCAATGAAAACCGTGCTATTGTAAGCGAGATACCCGGCACCACACGCGATACCATTGAAGAGCTCATCAATATCGACGGTATTCTATTCCGCCTGATCGACACCGCCGGCATCCGGCAACATACCACCGATACGATTGAATCCGCCGGTATCGAACGCAGTCTCGCCAAAATCAAACAGGCGGATGTGGTGCTGTATCTTTTTGATGTCAACGGGGAAAGCACCGAACTCACCAACTGGAAAAAGGAAGCCGATGAAGCCGGTCTCCGTTATTTACTCGTAGGAAATAAAATTGATGCCGGTGATGAAGCGGCTGCCCGTCTCCGTTTCAGTCCGGTTGAACCCGTGGTTTATATTGCCGCGAAAGAAAAAAGGCATATTGAAGTATTGCGTGAACGCATGGTAGATCTCGTATTGCAAGGACAGGTACAGGCCGAAAATACCATCATCACCAATGCCCGTCATTACCATGCCCTGCAACAGGTAGCGGGATCACTCCATGAAATCAAAGCCGGCCTCGATAACAAACTACCCGGCGATCTGCTTTCGCTCGATATCAGGCGATGTCTCCATTATCTCGGTGAAATCACCGGGGAGATCACGAATGAAGATCAGCTGGATTATATTTTTTCGAAGTTTTGTATTGGGAAGTAACCGTTAAAATTCACCGGACCAGAGTTTAGATTTCCATCATTTTGGATTACTTTTCATGACATTATCGCATGAGCGTTATTTTACTATACAGTTACATCACCGGCATACTGCTGTCGTTTATCTTCTTTTTCTATAATGGAGGATATAAGACAGCTAACCGCTACCTGGCCGGTTTCTTTTTCTTTATCTCTCTGTTTGTACTATCCCAGTACAGCGGACTGTATGGCGATTCGGAAGTAATGGCCGCCCTGCTGGCCAGTGCGCCTACGCCTTTTGTATTTCTGATCGGACCGTTCTCCTTTTTATATGTGCGGAGTGTATTGCGTGACAGTACAAAACTCAGACCCGCGGACTACCTGCATTTTGTTTTGTTTGCACTCGAACTCGCCGGTATGCTGTCGTATTATTTTTCTTCCTGGGAGTATAAATTGTCAGTGGCCCGGGTACTGTTATCTGAAAACTGGCAGGTCACCCACCTGGGCCTGAATACTATATTTGTCAGCCCGGTCAATTCTTACCTCCGGCCCCTGCACCTGCTTACGTATGTAATGCTGCAATGGTGGCTGTTACGAAAATATTACCGTCAGTCAGGCCGACAGCAGGTACCTATTTTGCAGCAACGGGTGATGCGGCGCTGGTTGTTGTTTCAAACCATTACGTTCAGCGTTTTCCTGCTTTGTTTTGCCTTGATTTCTGTACATCTTTTTATCTACGATACCCGTACCGCTTTCCGGACAAACAGCTGGCTCCTGCTTCTTGCCGGAGCCGGATCGGTTATTGTACTGACGCTCTGTACCTTGCTTTTCCCCCAGGTACTATACGGACTTCCTAAAATATATGCAGTAAAGGAGCCGGAACAGCCGGCCACATCAATACCTGCTCCAACGCAGGAGATGCAAAACCCACCTGAGAACGATGAGGTGAAAACCGGTTGGGTGACCAGCATTGAGAAGAAACTGAATGAGCTATATGCCCGCGCCACGCCGTGGACGGATAAAAATTTTTCCATCCGGACGCTTGCCATTGAGCTGGATGAACCCGAACATCATCTCCGGTACTATTTTAATCATCACCAGCAAATCAGCTTCACTGTTTACCGTAACCGGTTACGCATTGCACATGCAAAAGGCCTGCTGGAAAATCCGCAAAACAGTCACCTCAGCATCGAAGGCATCGGTTCATTGTCCGGCTTTCCCTCCAAATCGGGTTTCTTTTCCTTGTTCAAACAGGAAACGGGTATGACGCCCAGTGAGTACCAGAAAAAAGTACTGACAGATAAATAAGGACTTCCCATTACTCCGGGTAAGGGTTACGTATTACCCTTACGTATACACGAAAATAATACTGATCAAATGACTCCTGATTTTTAGAATCAGGACTGCAGTTAATGCCGGTCATATTTTTTTTTGCGTTATACTTTCAATTTTATACACAGGATGAATCCGGCCGGCAAGCCCTGAAAGGAATTCCGGCGAAAAATATCTGTATGAAGAACATCCATCTGATTTTCACTGGGAATCGTTTCCCGCACGGCGGCCGTCCGGCCTGTTCTTTTACCAGCCTTATTTTCTCCGGCTTCCTTCAGGTATATTCTGTAAACTCAAATTCTTTTTATTTATGAAAACCATTATCTGCTTTTCCGTGAGTATGCTGTTTTTTTTTGGTGTTGTAAATGCCCAGGTGGCTGTAACGGCCGGTGGAGCCGGTGCACCTGCCGGTTCTGGTGTTAACGGGGCTAACAATAAAGGGCTTCCGGCTACCGGTCTTGGTTGTGGTGGTGGTGGTGGCAGCTGGTGGGGAGGATCCGGTGGAGCCGGCAAATTTGGTGGCGGTGGCGGAGGTGCAGGTGGTTATTTCAGCCTTGGTTCAATTAACTGGGCCGGTGGTGATGGCGGTCAGGGTGTGGTAGTGGTGGCTTATTTTAACGGCGCCAGTCTGAGCAGTGCCGTTGTACTCGTAAGCGGTACATCAGTCACGGTACCTGCAGGTACTACCTCCGCCAAAGTATGGGCCATCGGTGGTGGTGGTGGTGGTGGTGGTGCCACACAGAGCGATGGAACATCCGGAGGCAGCGGCGCTGCAGGTGGGGTTGCCTATGTTACCAAAGCCGTTTCTCCAGGCAACACAATTACGTATTCATTGGGAGCCGGAGGGAGAGCCGGCCATGGAACAATAAATGGAACAGCGGGTGGTACCACATCCGCTACTGTTGCAGGTACTACTATTTACGGATATGGGGGAGGGGCTGGTCAGTATAATAATACGGGCAACGCAACAGGGGGCAGTTTTTCGGGTGGAGATGGAGGAGCCAATGGTGGAGCGGGTTATGGTCGCAGTGGTGATGTGGGTGGCGGAGGTGGCGCGGCAATCGGTGCTGTAGCCGGTACGCAACAGGGTAATGACGGTGGCACCGGTGCATCATCAGCTGATGTTTCCGGTTTATTTGCCGCCTGTGCAATAGCTGTCACGCAATCGGTTCCCGTAATAAACTCTTTTACACCTACGGCAGGTCTGACCGGCACAACTGTTATCATTACCGGTGCCGGGTTTACCGGTGCAACGGCCGTGTATATTGGTGGTGTGGCTGTTACTTCTTTCACGGTAGACAATGATACGCAGATATCAGCTGTTGTCAGCGGATCATCGGTTACCGGAAGTGTAAGTGTAACCTGTTCGTTTGTTACGGTATCCTTACCTATTTATTTCTTTACCGCACCTGTAGCACCCTCCATCAGCTCATTCACACCTGTGTCTGCACAACGTGGACAAGTGGTAACTATCTCCGGAAATAAGTTTCTGGGTGTCACGGATGTCAGCTTCGGCGGTACTGCCGCGGCATCCTTTACTGTTAATTCAGATTACCAGATTGTGGCTACCGTGAATACCGGCAGTTCAGGTGTGGTATCTGTTACCAGTTCCAGTGGTACTGGCACTTTAGCCGGTTTTACCTGGCAAGCTACCACTCAGGCCTCGTCAGTCACTTTTTCAACCGTTCAAGCCGGTCAGATGACGATTAGTTGGACGAATGGAAATGCAGATAAACGGGCGGTATTTGTTATCGAAGGCAGCAATGCACACGTTAATCCGGTCGATAATACTACCTATTCGGCCAGTACAAACTGGTCCGTTAAAGGTACCCAGTTGGGAAGCAGCGGCTATTATTGTGTGTATAATGGAACGGGTAATTCTGTTACAATCACCGGCCTGAATCCGGGTACACTTTATAAGGTGGTCGTGTTTGAATACAATGGAAGTGCATCCGCTGAAAAATACCAGACATCGGCGGGAACGGGTAATCCGAATACACAGATCACACTGGGGCTGTTGCCGGTCCGGTGGGTCAGTTTTACGGCACAGGATAAACCTGGTGCTGCTGAATTAAACTGGGCAACAGCGGATGAAAACGGTACGGATCTGTTTCTGGTACAATACAGTACGGATGCCCGGAACTGGATTACCCTGGGAACAGTAAAGGCAAATCCAGGAAGCGGCATTTCCAGGTACCAGTACCTTCATCACAATCTGTACATCGGTAACCGGTATTACAGGATATGTCAGTCCGATAAGGATGCCGGATTTGCTTACAGCCAGATTGTTTATTTATCCGGGAAAAATACGGCGCGGCTTGTTGTGAATAATCCGGTTACTGATGGCCGTTTAACTCTGTCATTGTGTGAGCCGGGGCAGGTACAGATTTTTACGGTGCAGGGTGGACGGTTGTTTACTCAAAAACTCGGATCCGGCCTGCAAACGGTGGATATCAGCCGGATGCCGAAAGGTCTTTATTTAATAAAGGCAGGCGATGTACAGGAGAAATTTATAATAGAATAGTGCAGAATACAGATAGACTGACAGAGCATGGTTGCCGTAATACGTGACCATGCTCTTCTCTTTTAGTAATCCGGCAGGTATAAAGCAGTATAAATAAGTAACGGTTAACCCTTATTGATTTATAACGCAGATATGAGTAATTTGAACTATTCCGGGACTTGTTATGGCCTCACCCGGTGGTCCTTTTTAAAATATGTGAATGCCAACCGAAAGCCATCCGTTTAGAATTCTGACCATTGAAGACAATCCTGGAGATTTTGTACTGATCAGTGAGTTTTTGGAAGAACGGATTGTGGATGGATGTATATATCATGCTTCCGATTTCAGAACGGCCAATGAGTTGATTACACTGCATTTTGCAGCATTGGATGTTATTTTACTTGATCTTTCCCTCCCCGACAGAAGTGGTGTTACACTGGTAACAGAAGTCCTGGCATTAGCCGGAAGCATCCCGGTCATTGTACTGACGGGGAACGCGGATGTGGATTTCAGTATCCGTTCTATCAGTTATGGAGTATCTGATTACCTGGTAAAAGACAACCTGTCTGCAGACACCCTCTATAAAAGTATTTTATACTCAATTGAACGTAAAAAAATCTATAAGCAATTAAAGGAATCTGAAGAACGGTTCAGTACATTATTTCAGCTGAGCCCGCAACCCATGTATGTTTATGATCCCGAAACATCATTACTGGTACAGGTAAATAAGGCGGCCGCCGTTTTTTTCGGGTATACACAGGTTGAAATGAAAGGCATGAGCATTCTTGAACTGGTATACGATGGTGATACGGGAATGGCCATGGAGATGATGAAGGATGTTATGGCCGACACCTCCGATTCCTATGCGGAACAGATACGGTTCCGAAAAAAATCGGGAGAGATGATGTATGTGGAATTATTCGGTACGAGTATTCTGCTGGACGGGAAGTACCTGCGTTCGGTGATTGCCATTGACATAACGGAGAAACTGCAATTTGAAAATAAAATGACCCGGGCCATTATAAAAACCCAGGAAGACGAACGCTACGAAATAGGAAGCGAACTGCATGATAATGTCTGCCAGATTCTGGCTTCCAGCCAGATGTACATGAGCATGGTGGAGCCTTCGCTGAATAATGGGGCAGTGGGGATGCTGGAACAGGCAAAAGGCAATACAGGGCTGGCGATCCGGGAGATCAGGAATCTTTCACACCGGTTGGCACCTGCATTTTTTGATGAATCCAGCCTGGAAGAATCACTTGAACGGCTCATCACCGATTTTTCCATAGGCGGGGATATTGAAATTGAATGTGCCGTTAGCGAAAAAGTTAATGCCTGGAACCTGGGACATGATCTGCAGCTGAACCTGTACCGGATTCTGCAGGAGCAGATGCGGAATATCCAGAAATATGCGAAAGCGACCCGGATTGATATTTGTGTGGATATTGAACGTCATCATCTCACTATGCTGGTAAGGGATAATGGAGTAGGGTTTGATGTCAGCCGCGTAAAAAAGGGAATCGGTATCGCGAATATGAAACGGCGGGCAGGACTTTTCGGAGGGGCCATGCAGATCAACTCTTCGGTGGGGAAAGGCTGTGAGTTGCTGATCAGTATACCATTGGAAAAGCAGGTAACTGCATAAGTATACGTCAGCAAATTTTAATATTGGTTTAAGTAACAGGGCGTACGAAAATAATTAATTATGGCCACCAGGGATGATACCGGCAGGATCAGGCGAAAGCCGGTAAAAAAACCGGCAGCACCACTACCGGAAATAGTTGCATTGGGTTGTTCTGGTAAAAACTGGGTTACGGTAAAAAACCTTTTAACGCCCTTTGTTCATTCCCTGGAAGTGGCTATTCTGCTTACAGACCCAGTCAGTAAACCGGTGGAAGCAAAGCTCCCTGACTGGCTGAAGTTATCCCGGCATCGTGTCAGAAAGGCGGCCAATGGAATTATCCCGGTTGCCCGTACGATATACATAACAGCGGCCGGGTACCGGTCATGGATAAACGATAATACAATTGTACTTGAGCCATTACGGAAGAAGACGGAAAATAATTATGCTGGTCAGTTGCAATCGGCCCTGCACGATCTGAATGAGCGGGTAAAAGAGCAAACCTGCCTTTATAGTATTTCCAGACTGATTGCCTCAAATCCGGCCATTGAACATTTATTACAGCAAACGTGCCGGCTGATTCCGCCGGGTTGGCAATACCCGGAGCATACGCTGGCGGTAATAACATACGGGAAAAAGGAATTCAGGTCCTCACGATTACGCAAAAGCAGCTGGTCACAGGCTGTTAATTCTGTCACAACAGAAGGAGTAGCACTCCGTATAGAGGTATTTTATGTTAAAAAAATGCCGGCGTCAGATGAAGGCCCCTTTTTGAAGAATGAACGCGCACTGCTGAATACCATTTCGGAAATTCTCAATGTTTATATCGGGCAAACTGTCGAAAAAAGACATTCACAGCTGAACGAGGAAATGCTGAAAGAAGCCCAGCGCCTGACCATGTTGGGTAGCTGGAATTTTGATGTGGTGAAGAATAAAGTATACTGGTCTGATGCCGTCTATGAAATATTTGGGGTAGACAAATCGGTGTTCAGCAAGTCCTTCGGCGCCTTTTTCGGGCTTGTAGTGCAGGAAGACCGGAAACGGGTAATGACCGCGATGAAAGCAGCACGACTGAAAGGCGATTCCTTCCATATGGAATACTGTATCATTACTCCGGAAGGGGTAAAAAAGTATTTAGAAGAGTATGGACACAGTGAAATGGACAAACAGGGGCGTGTTCTCCGCTTATTCGGTACCGTCCAGGATATCTCACGACGTAAGCATACGGAGAAAGCGTTGTCCGATGCCGATAAAAACTACCGGAATCTATTTGAAACAAGCCCGCTGCCCAGTTATATATTTTGCCTGGCCGATTTCCGCATCCTGGATATGAATGAACGGGCCTTACGGCGATATGGCTATAGCCGGAAAGAAATGTTGCAGATGACCATTAAACAGTTGCGGCCTTCGGGCGAAGTTCCGAAACTGTTGACTGCTTTGAAGAAGGAAGAAAGACGGAATGAGCCTGTTTCATTTGGCGTATTTACACATTGCCACAAGTCAGGCCGGCTGATGCAAATGGATATTACCGGACAACGGGTGATGTATATGGGGAAAGAATCCATGCTGGTACTGGCGGCGGACATAACAGATAAAGTCCTCAAATATGAAATAGAAAAACTGGAACGTGTCATTATCGAATTATCATTGGGGGGCAAAACGGAGATTCAGCAGTTGCTGGGTTATTATATCGGTGAACTTGAAAAACTATTTCCGGATAGTAAAGCATCGTTGCTCAGGGTACAACAAGGCCGGTTATACAACTTATTTTCATCTTCCCTGCCTGCAGACTATGTGGCAGCGATCGAAGGTCTCGGGATTGGGCCATCTGTTGGCTCCTGCGGAACATCTGTATTTCAGAAAAAACTGGTTATTGTAGCGGATATAGCTCATGACCCATTATGGGCAAATTTTAAGGAAATGGCCCTTGCATCAGGGCTGAAAGCCTGCTGGTCATATCCTGTTTTTAACTCGGAGGGAGAAGTTACAGCCACCTTTGCCAATTATTTTTCCACCCCCCGTAAACCAACCACATCGGAACTGGAGTTTTTTATAAGAGCCGGTTCGCTCGTTTCCCTGATTCTGGAGAGTTATGAAAAGGAACAACGTTTGCAGATCAGCTATGAACGTTTCGGGTATGTTACCAAAGCCACATCGGATGCCATCTGGGACTGGAACCTGGTTGATGATAAGACATTTTGCGGGGATGGCTTCAGCGAAATATTGGGTGAAACGTTGACGGAGGATCAATGGAACCTGAATGTTTGGCTTGGTTATATTCATAACGAAGACCGTTCATTGATAATGGATACAGTGACGAAAGTAATGGCCGGGAATGACAACAGGTGGGAGCATGAATACAGGGTCAGGAAAGCAGATGGCCGTTACGGATATGTTTCCGATCGTGCTTATATTATCAGGGATAAAAAAGGAAAACCATTGCGGATCATTGGTGCTATCCGGGATGTCACGGCAAAACGGGAAGAAGAACAGCGGCTTCGCTTATTTGAAAACATTGTTATTAACTCGAGTGATGCTGTGATCATCACCCGGTCCGGACCGATTGATGATAATGGTCCCGAAGTAGTCTATGTGAATGAGGCATTTACCCGGATGTCCGGGTATAGTCCGGAAGAAATAACAGGAAAGACACCACGGATATTGCAAGGTCCGAAATCTGACAGGGCTGAACTCAGCAGGCTGAAACTGGCATTAAAGCGGGGCGAACCCTGTGAATTGAGCACCATTAATTACAGGAAAAGCGGGGAGGAATACCGGGTTTTCCTGTCTGTACAACCGGTTAAAGACGTGTCCGGAAGGCTGACCCATTATTTCGCCATTCAGCGGGATATAACACAGCAGGATCAGCAGCAGAAACAACGACGCCTGATGGAAATTGTCAACACGGCCTTTAAGCAGCATGAAAGCCTGGTCCTGGCACTTGCAGTTGTGCTGAAAAAACTGGTGGAATTCGGGGATTTTACAGCCGCTGAAACATGGCTTCTTTCAGCCGGAAAGAAGAAGTTTAATCTGGTTGCCAATTTCGCAGCAACAAAAGAAGCCAAAGATTATTTTACAGAAAATAAAGCGCTGAACAGCCTGACTCCGGAAGGAGGGTTGCTCAAGGAAATATGGGAAAAGAAGCAACTGGTGATTCTTGCAGATTTTGTGAATCATCCCACATTGCGCAGACGGGAAGGCGTACGAAAAGCCGGTTTTAAATCAGCATTGGGTATTCCCTTGCTTTATAAAGGGGAGCTGATAGGTGCCGTATCAATTTTGACCGATAAAACGGCCGCTTATTTGCAGGAGTTTGAGCAATTATTTTCCGGACTTGAATCCGAACTGGGGGCGGAAGTAAAGAGAAAGCAACTGGAAAATGAACTGAGTATTACGTTCAGCAGTGTTCCGGATATAATAGCGGTGGTTGGCTATGATGGATTTTTTAAACGACTGAACCCCGCCGCCGCTGCGATACTGGGTTACTCCAGTGATGAGTTAATGAGCCGCCCGTATCAGGATTTTATTCACCCGGACTTTGTACAGTCCACGAATGAGGTGACCGGGAAACTTCCCCAGCTAACGGGAACCGGCTATTTTGAGAATTGTTATATTTCAAAGTCGGGTAAACCGGTATGGCTGGCCTGGACCTATCAGCAATTGCCACAGGAAAGCCTGGTATTCTGTGTGGCAAAGGATATTACCCGGCAAAAGGAGCTGCAACGCTTATTGCATGATGCCACAACGTTGGCAAGGATCGGTGCGTGGGAAATGGATATAGCATCCGGTCAGATAAACTGGTCTGCCGTAACCCGGGAAATTCATGAAGTACCTGCAGATTATGTTCCCGTACTGGATAAAGTGTTTTCTTTTTACCGTGATGAAGATAGAAACAGATTAAGCGGACATGTAAAAAGGGCGATAGAACAGGGCGAATCATATGATGTGGAACTCCTGCATGTAACAGGCCGAGGAAACGAACATTGGGTCCGCGTGATCGGAACGCCTGAATTTTCGAATGGCAAATGTGTGCGGCTCTACGGCAGCTTTCAGGATATCCATCAGCGGAAAATCGCCGAACTGGAACTGGAGCAGCGGATGAAATATCTTACAGCCATTTCATCCATCACCCATAGATTTCTGGAACAAGAAGACTGGCATAAAGCTACTGAACAGGCTTTTGAAGTGGCAGGTTCGGTGATACAGGCGGACCGGATTTATTATTTCGAAAACAATGTCAGTGAAACCACCGGTGAATTCAGTATCAGTCTCAGACTGGAATGGACCAATGGTAAAGTAGAGCCCCAGATCAATGATCCGCTCTATCAGGATATGGCTGTGGGACAGTATACGGAATTGCTTGCACCACTGATGGCAGACCAGCCTTTTACAGCACTTGCCAGTCAGCTGAAGGAAACGGATTTTGGCCGGCTCATGCAGGTGCAGAAGATCCGGTCCATTTTGCTCGTGCCCATCATGGTTGATAACATGATTACCGGTTTATTGGGGGTGGATGATTGTGCAACCGAACGGATATGGAGTAATGGTGAGATCTTATTTATCAGAAGTATCGCTTCCAGTTTATCCGCTTCAGTACAACGGAGCAAGGGGCAGCAGGCTTTAAATCAGTTGTTGACCGAACGGAGTGAAATACTGGAGAGCATCGGGGATGGTTTTTTTGCCGTGGATAAGAACTGGACAGTTACCTACTGGAACAGGAAAGCTGAGGATATTACCCGGATAAAACGTACTGAAATTATTGGCAACCTGATCTGGGATAAGTTTCCGCCGGATCATGAATCACCCGGCAATAAAGCCTTGCAATCCGCGATGGAGTCAGGACAGAATACATCTTTTGAAATGTATTTTTCTCCGCTCGGTATCTGGGTGGAAGGTAGTGTATATCCGACCGTACATGGATTGGCAACCTATTTCAAGGATATTTCCATCCGGAAAAAAGCGGAGGAACAGATCCGTGAATCCAATGACCGTTTTGAGAAAGTAATGGAAGCCACTAATGAGGCTATCTGGGATATGAATATGGCCGATGATACTATTTACTGGGGTCGTGGATTCCGGAAAATATTCGGTCACCATACCGGGGAGGAGTTTGATTTGACAGCCGGTATGTATGCATATTTGCATCCGGAAGAAGCAGATGCAATAAGAGAAGAGATGAAGAAAGCGGTGGAAGATTCAGGTATTGACAACTGGCAGGGGGAATTCCGTTTCCGGAAAAAGGATGGTAAGTATGCGAACACGATTAATCGTTGTGTGATATTGCGGGATGAGTCGGGTAAGGCGGTACGAATGGTGGGATCACTGACCGATATCACCTACCGGAAAGAGTATGAACAGTCGTTGCAATTACTGAATGAAAATCTGGAAAAACAAACAAAGGAACTCCAGGTTTCAAACACAGAGCTGGAGCAGTTTGCCTATGTGGCCTCTCATGATCTGCAGGAACCATTGCGTATGATCACCAGTTTTCTGACAAAACTGGATAACCGGTATGGAAGTCAGCTGGATGATAGGGCCCGTCAGTATATTGGTTTTGCCGTAGATGGGGCCGTTCGTATGCGCCAGAATATACTGGACCTGCTACAATATTCCAGGGTAGGAAAGGGTGACTCGGTTCCGGAGAATATTGATATAAATGAAGTAGTGGAAGAAGTAAGACGACTTCACCTTACGGATCTTACCGATTGCGGGGCAGTGATAGAAACCGGACCGCTGCCCGTCATACACAATTATATGGCCCCGGTTGTACAGGTGTTCAATAATATTATCAGCAATGCAATTAAATACAGGAAGCCGGGAATTGCACCCCGTATACATGTATCCGCGGTACTTCATGGCGATACCTGGGAGTTTGCCATCCGGGATAACGGGATTGGTATTCCGGCGGAGTATCTGCAGAAAATATTTGTAATTTTTCAACGGCTTCATACAAAAGAAAATTACAGCGGGACAGGCATCGGTTTGGCCGTGGTGAAAAAGATCATTACCAACCTGGGTGGCCGTGTTTGGGTGGAATCTGAACCTGACAATGGCAGTACGTTCCGGTTTACGATTCAATCACTGAACGTGGAGCCGGTGGAAGGGAGTTTAAAAAGTATTTATTTGTTTAATGCATCGACAACAGGCAGTTTATGAGCGAGATTAGTATGGGTAGAGGATCCGGGCAGCAGACTTTTGTGCTGGAATGTACAGGGCAGGGAATTTTATTGTCTGTACTGCACGACAGTGAAGGGTTGCTCGGAAACCCGGTAGTGGGAACGCCAGTATCAGGTTTGTTTCAGGGACGGAATGAAACGGCGGTTAGCCAATTTCTGGCTGAGGCAGTGGAAGGAGCCGTGAGCGTGCAAAACGGTTTCAGCCTGGAAACGGCAACCGGCCGGAAAGGTATACGGTTGACCGGTTTTTATCTTGAAAACCGGTTGTTAATTACCGGTAGCCTTACGCAGCCGGAGACGGCCATGCTGGAAAAGCAGGTACAGCAGTCAAAAGAATCCCTGGAGTTGTTTGCCTACACCGTGTCGCATGATCTGCGAGAACCGGTACGCATGGTGAAGTCGTTTATGGAATTACTCCTGAAGAAATACGGTGAAACCCTTGATGAAAAAGCGAAATCTTATGTAGGCTATGCCACCGACGGCGCCGGACGCCTGGATATTATGATTCAGGATCTGTTACAATATTATCGTTGTACCCGGGACATGGACATCCGGCAGGTTGACCTGGCCGATGTAATCGCTAAAGTACAGTCAAAACCGGATATGCAGTTGCAGGGCATTGACGTCCGGGTGGAATATACCGGTTTACCAACGCTGTTGGCTAACCAGGAAGGACTGCAGATAGTTGTGACACATATTTTCCGGCTGCTTCTCCTGCAATTGCCGGCTGCAGCGGAGCCGGTTATTACTATATCTGCCACGTATGCAGAAGCGTACTGGCAATTGCTGTTTACCGGAAACGGATCAACGGCCGAACCGGGGCAACTCAGGGATATATTTAATCTGTTCTATAACCGGGCACAACAAGGTGTGTCTGGCAGTGCACTCAATGGAATGGCCGTGGCGAAAAGGATTATTGAACACCTGGGAGGAAGTATCACGGCGGAACAGGCAGCCGGGGGAAGCATGGCAATTAAAATTATATTACCGGGCACCGGTATTAAAAGGGAAGAAAGATCATGAGTAAGCTGATTTTACAATATAAAAAAGCCATTCAGGATAATTGTATTGATACGTACAATGAGGGGACGGATAATGTGGAATACTGGCAGGACAGGCTTTTTGCCGGGGCAATGCAGTTTACAATTCCGCTCAGTATAATAGCCGTTTTCCCGGGAGTGGTCTATAGCTTATACCTGGGTATGCATCTTTTGGCCCTGCTTGACCTGCTGGCATTTTTATGGCTGGTCTGGATTGCTTTTGGCCGGATTAAAACAGTACTGCATCGCAAGTTGCATTTAATTTTCTGTCTGTATTATGCATCATCGTACCTGCTGTATTTTATCGGCATAGTCGGCCCAGGACTCTTATTTCTTTTTTCGGCTGCCATATTTGCCCTCCTGATACTCCCTGTACGTTTTGCCTATTGGTGGAGCTGGATCAATGCGGCGGCCTGTGTGTTGTTTGCCGGGGTGGTTCATTTTGACCTGAGTACACAGGTATCCGTTAATCAGATTGAAGTCAGTCATTGGTTCGCCATATCCTCCAATCTGGTTTTTCTGAGCTTTACTTTTTCGTTGCTTATGCCTTTACTGATAAATGGATTGTCCGGAAGTTTCCGGAAACAACATGCACTGCAACTGGATCTTACGGATAAAAACAGGGACCTGGAACAATATGCCTCCATTATCTCACACGATCTGCAGCAGCCGCTGCGTACCATATCCGGATTCCTGAATCTGCTGGAGAAAAAATACGGAGCCGTACTGGATGAAAAGGGAAAAGAGTATATTCATTTTGCAGTGGACGGATCAGTGCATATGCAGCAGATTGTAAACGCGCTTCATGAGTTTTCCCGGGCAACCAGGTATGATATTGGCCGTTTTGAGCCATTCAGCCTGGATGAGATAACCCGGCAGGTCAAACAGATCTTAAAAGACCCCGTGGATGGGAAAATGGCCAGAATAACCTGCGAACCCGGGGTGCATTTGCTGACAAACCGGCCGGCATTTACGCAGGTACTTCATAACCTGATCGGCAATGCGTTGAAATACAGTAAACCGGATATACCTCCCGAAATTGATGTTTCAGCCGAAGATCAGCCGGATGCCTGGCTGATTAAGGTAAAGGATAATGGTATCGGAATCGAAAAAGAACATTATAAAAAAATCTTTGTTATTTTTCAGCGCCTGCATACGCGGAATGAATTTGAAGGTACAGGTATCGGCCTGGCTATTGTAAAAAGAATTATGGAGAAACTGAACGGAACAGTCTGGGTGGAATCCACACCCGGAGTGGGAAGTACCTTTTATTTAACCATCCCTAAACCACAACATCAGTAATATGAGAAACGTACATATTTTACTCGTGGAAGATAATGAAGGTGATATCGTTCTGACCACCGAAGCATTCGAGGAAAGCAAGATCCTGAATAAATTCAGTGTGGCACGTAATGGGAAAGAAGCACTTGATTTTCTGTATAAAAGGGGTGAATATCACGATGCTCCGGAGCCGGATATCATTTTACTGGATATTAACCTCCCTTTAATGAGTGGTATTGAAGTATTGCAGGAAATCAAAAACGATGAGCGGGTAAAACATATACCGGTAATCATGCTGACAACTTCCTCTTCGGAAAAGGATATTTCCCTATCCTATAAACACCATGCGAATTGCTATATCACCAAACCGGTGGAAGTATCCAAATTTCTTGAAGCGATCACCGCAATTGAGCATTTCTGGCTGGAAATCGTTTCATTGGATGCAAAAAGGAAGCAGTGAAGATGGACGTCCGGCCTGAGAAAATGAATACGGGTCAGATAATCCGGAATCCTTTTTTGGACAGCTTCTCGTATTTATTTTTATCAAACACATAGAGGTAGGCTCCTTTTCTGGATGTGCCTTTTTCTTTTTCTTCGAGTTTTTTCAGGAAGCCCGGTTCCAGTACGCGCCGGGTGAAATTGCGTTTATCCATTTTCTTTTCATAAATGGCTTCATAGAGCCCCTGCAGTTGCTGCAGCGTGAACTTACTGGGTAGTAAAGTAAAGCCGGCCGGGTGTGCCGATACTTTTTCCCGGAGTCTTTCTTTGGCCTGAAGAATCATCTCCCCGTGATCAAAAATGAGCGCGGGAAGATGATCCAGTTCAAACCATTTGGAATGATGTTCTTTCATTAATGACTCGCTGTAGTCATTGATTTTAATCAGGGCAAAAAAAGCAATGGACACCACACGGCCGCCCGGGTCACGGTTTACCTCACCAAAACTGGAGAGCTCTTCCATGTATACATCGGTCAGACCGGTCAGCAGGTTCAGTACCCGGGTAGCAGCATCCTTCACACTTTCCGTTTTTTTCACAAAGCCACCCATCAGCGACCACTTGCCGAGCCCCGGTTCCAGGTTCCGCTTTACCAGCAGGGCCTTGATCCGGTTACCGTCAAATCCGAAGATGATACAGTCTACTGCCAGGAGTAAATGATCCTCCTTTTTATATTGTTCCATTGCCATAATCCTGATAGCGTTCGGTTACCAGAATTTAACGTATATAGCCGCGAGAATAAAGATGGTCGTCACAATCATAATAAGAATGGACGGTTTCAGCTTAAACATCTCTTTGTCCAGTTCAAAAGCCTTGGGATTCACTTTCGGTCCGCCCAGGCTGATACCAATCATAATCGCCATGGTGAAGAAAAAGGCCCAGCCCATATTAATCAGGAATGGAATTTCATAAATGCCATCCTTGTTTTTAAAGGCGGTATATAAAATGGTTTCATTACCCAGCAAAGGCACGGCAAAACTGTTAAAGAAAATCGCCAGCAGGAAACCGGTCAGCAGACCTGCAACAGCTGCTGTACCCGTAGTCCGCTTCCAGAACATACCCAGGATGAACATCGCGAATACACCCGGACTGATAAAGCCGGTGTACTTCTGGATAAAGGTGAAACCACCCTCACTGCTGATACCCAGCATATCCTGCCATTCAAAAATAACGGCAATGGCAATAGAAATGAATGCGGTGAGTTTACCAATCCAGACCATGGAGCTTTCGGTTTTTTCCCCGCTCAGCTCTTTTTTGCCTTTATTGAAATACTTCATGTGTATGTCCAGTGTATAGATCGTGGCGATACTGTTCAGCTTGCCGGCCAGAGAGGCAACAATCGCTGCCGTTAAAGCGGCAATGGCCAGTCCCTTTAATCCGGAAGGAAGGAATCCGAGAATGGCAGAGTACGCGTCGTCCATTCCACGCAGACCGGGAAGGTGACCGTTCTGGTGTAATACATATGCTGCGATACCCGGAAGCATTACAATGATCGGCATTAAGAGTTTCAGGAAACCGGCAAACAGAATACCCTTACGGGCTGTCTGCAGATCGGCACCCAGGGCGCGCTGGGTGATATACTGGTTACATCCCCAGTAGTTCAGGTTCACAATCCACTGGCCGGCAAAATACATGGCGATACCGGGAAGGATCAGGTATTTATTTACGTCTTCCTGTGAAGAGGCGGCTGTTGGTTTCTGCAGGATCATGTGGAAATGATCCGGGGCCTGCTGCATCAGGGTCTTGAATCCGGCAATGGCGTCGCGGCCTAATCCGAATTTTTCACTGACAATAGTTAAGGCAAAATAAATAGTCGCGAAACCACCAATGATCAGTACGGCCACCTGGATCACATCCGTATAGCCGATCACCTTCATACCACCGAGGGTGATAATCAGGGAGAAAATGGCGAGACCGACCATTACAATATGCAGGTATTCCGGTCCGATCAGTCCGCTGATGGCGATGGCACCGAGATAAAGAATGGAGGTCAGATTCACGAATACATAGAGCAATAACCAGAATACGGCCATAATCAAGGAAACGGATTCATTGTACCTTGTTTTGAGAAACTGGGGCATCGTGTAAATCTTATTCTTCAGATACACGGGCATAAACCAGACCGCAATGATGATCAGGGCCAGGGCTGCAATCCACTCATAGGCCGCTACCGCGATACCTACAAAATATCCGTTGCCACTCATGCCGATAAACTGTTCAGCCGAAATGTTGGATGCAATCAGGGAAGCCCCGATTGCCCACCAGGTCAGTGAACCTTCTGCCAGGAAATAATCATGGGAGGCGGTGATAGTTGTTTTCTTTTTCTTGTTATAGACCCAGTAACCATAACCGGCAACCATAACAAAGTAGATGACGAAGATGAGAATATCAAACGTTGAAATACCACTCATGTCAATTGTTTTTTGGATGTTTATTTAAATGAGGCATCGTTCCAGCGCAATTCGTTCTTGAATTGGTAAAGATTAGTGTTTTTGCCGATCAGTACAAATTCAATTCCGGCCATTTCAGCAAAATCCTGCAGTCCTTCTGAACTGAGGTTCTGGCTGTAGCAGGTATGGTGGGCGCCTCCCGCCAGTATCCAGGCACTGCAGCCCATTACCATATCCGGCATGGGTTTCCACAAAACACGTGCAACCGGTAATTTTGGTAAGGCCTTAACCGGTTTCACGGCTTCCACCTCGTTAACCAGTAAACGGAAACGGTTACCCATATCCACAATGGAGGCATTCAGGGCAGGACCGGCTTTGGCACTGAAGACCAGGCGTACCGGATCTTCTTTACCACCAATACCCAGGGGATGTATTTCACAACTGGGTTTATCTCCGGCAATACTCGGACAGATCTCCAGCATGTGAGAACCCAACACTAAATTATTTTTCGGTTCAAAATGGTAGGTATAATCTTCCATAAAGGAATTGCCACCGGCTAATCCATTGCCCATTACTTTCATGGCGCGTACCAATGCGGATGTTTTCCAGTCGCCTTCACCCCCAAATCCATAGCCTTCCGCCATTAACCGCTGTGACGCGATACCGGGTAGCTGTTTCATCCCGTGCAGGTCTTCAAACGTATCCGTATATCCTTTGAAACCGCCGGCTTCAAGAAAATTGCGGATCCCGATTTCGATTTTCGCGGCATCTCTTAAAGATTCATACTGCTTGCCGCCTTTCTTTAAAGAAGGAGCCAGTTTATATTCTTTATTGTATACCGCGATCAGATCGTCAATCGCCGCATTCTTCACTTTATTGATTACAGCAACCAGGTCACCGATGCCGTACGTGTTCACACTATAGCCAAACTTAATTTCCGCTTCTACTTTGTCTCCTTCCGTTACCGCTACCTGGCGCATGTTATCACCGAAGCGGCAGAAACGGGCACCCTGCCAGTCCTGCCAGCCGGCAGCTGCCCGTGCCCAGATATTTATTTTCTTTTGTACTTCAGGATCCTGCCAATGACCGGCCACCACTTTACGGTTCATCCGCATCCGGCTCATGATAAAACCAAATTCACGGTCACCATGCGCACTCTGGTTCAGGTTCATGAAATCCATATCGATCGTGCTCCAGGGAATATCCCGGTTGAACTGCGTATGCAGGTGCAGCATCGGCTTGCGCAGAATCTTCAGGCCATTGATCCACATTTTCGCGGGAGAGAACGTGTGCATCCAGGTAATGATGCCGATACAGCTGCTGTCGTTATTGGCCGCATTGATCAGGTTGAAAATTTCTTCCGGTGTTTTTACCACGGGTTTGAAGATCACCTGTACGGGAATATGTTTAGACGCATTCAGCGTGTCTGCAATTTTTGCAGAATGTTCGTCCACCTGCTGCAGGGTTTCTTCCCCGTACAGGTGCTGGCTGCCGGTTACAAACCAGACAGACCATTTTTTTAAATCAGGTAATTGCATAATTGGAAATTTTGAGAACTATGGTTGAGTGGAAAATTTATAGACACAGGTATGGTGATAGGTCTCGCCGGGTTTTAAAATCGTGGTCGGGAAAGACGGCTGGTTGGGACTGTCGGGGAAATGCTGTGTTTCCAGGCAGAGAGCCCCGTGCCATACATATTTGGCGCCTCCTTTTGTATTGGTGAGTGTGCCATCCAGGAAATTGCCTGAATAGAACTGTAGTCCCGGTTCTGTTGTAAACACTTCCATGACCCGTCCACTGGCCGGATGTACCAGTTTAGCCGCCAGTTCAAGGCCATTGCCATTGCGGCTCAGCACCCAGTTATGATCGTAACCACCGGCCACGTTGGCGATGTCGCGTCCGATCAGTTTGGCTGTATTGAAATCCATCGGGCCGCCAGCCACAGCTTCAATTTTACCAGTAGGAATCAAGGTGGAATCAACCGGTGTGTATTGGGCCGCTTTCATCATCAGTTCATGACCAAGGATGGTACTGTCAGCACCGGCACTCAGATTGAAGTAAGCATGACTGGTCAGGTTAATGGGTGTGGCTTTATCAGTGCTGGCACTGTAGTCAATCTTCAGTTCATTGGCTGATGTAAGAGTATAGATCACTTCCATTTTTAATGTACCGGGATATCCTTCTTCCCCGTCCGGACTGGTATAGCTTAATTTCAGACTGCTGTCTCCTGCCTGCTTCTCTATATTCCAGTATACTTTATCATAACCTTTGTTGCCACCATGCAGGGCATTTACGCCGTTGTTGGCGGCCAGGGTATACTTCTTTCCGTCCAGGGTGAAAGATGCTTTGGCAATACGATTACCATATCGGCCGATCAGTCCCCCGAAATAAGGGTTGCCTTTTTGCTGAAAACCTTCGAGATTGGCGAAGCCCAGTACCACATCCCCCATCTTCCCTTTATTATCAGGGGTGGTGATGCTTGTGATGGCACCACCATAATTGATAATGCCTACCTGCATACCGGAACTATTGGTCAGTAAGTACTCCGTTACCGGTTTGCCATCAAAAGTGCCGAATGGTTTTTCCTGAATGCCAGCTTTAGCGGTCAGTGTTGCAGTTTCTTCGACCTTAGCCGTTTCACTGCTGTTATTACAGGCAGCCATTTGCAGGGCAAGGGCTGCAGTAAGTAAAGTGCTGATTTTTTTCATATAGTGTTTTGTTGAATAGTAGAATTATTGTCCGTAGTAACTGTCGGGACCGTGTTTACGTTCGTAATGTTTTTGTTTTAGCGCGTCTTTCAACCGGGGCGCATTGGGATTGATCTGCTCTGTCAGCAGGGATGTCTTTGCAATGAACTCCAGCACGGCACTGTTGTGCACGGCTTTATCTGCGTTTTTTCCCCAGGTAAAAGGGGCGTGATTGCCCACCAGCACCATTTCCACTTCCTCGTAGTTCAGTTTTTTTTCTGCAAAACAGTTCAGTATCTGGAAGCCGGTTTCATGTTCATAATTTCCCTTGATCATTTCGTCGCTCATGGGCGGCGCACAAGGAATATCCACGGTGTTATAATCGGCATGGGTGGTGCCAAAGATGGGAATATCGCGTTGCGACTGGGCCCAGGCAGTGGCATACGTGCTGTGCGTGTGTACCACGCCGCCGATTTTATTCCAGTGTTTATATAATACCGCGTGTGTTTTGGTATCGGAAGAGGGACGCATGGATCCTTCCACCGTGATGCCGTCAAAGTCCACAATAACCATATTGGCCGGAGACAAAGCTTCGTAGGGAACACCACTGGGTTTAATGGCGAATACGCCAAGTGCGTGATCGGCTGCACTTACATTGCCAAAGGTAAACAGCACCAGACCCAGCTGGGGCAGCTGCATATTGGCGGCATAAGCTTCTTCACGGATATGCTGGTATTTGCTCATAGTAATTATTATTAATCGGGGAAAGACGGTTTATTTACTTAGCAGCAAAGGCACCGAGTTTTTTATAACGTTTAAATTTCTTTTTGTAAAACGATACATTTTTACGGATGGGTTTGTATTCTTTATCAAAGCCCTGACCCATGGATTTCATGGCATCTTCCACCGTAGGATAAATACCGGCCACCGTGGCGGCAAACATGGCCGCACCGGCCGCACAGGTCTGTTCACTGCTATGTATGCGGATCGGCATATTCATTACATCAGCCATGGTCTGCATTACATAAGGTGATTTGCGGGCCACGCCGCCCAATGCAATCAGCCCTTTTACAGGAATGCCTTCATCAATAAAGCGGTCGGTAATTGCCTTTGCGCCAAAGCAGGTGGCTTCCACCAATGCTTTGAACATGCGTGGTGCATCGGTACCCAGGTCGAGTCCGGTAAAGGCTCCTTTTACAAGTTGATTGGCATCTGGTGTTCTCCGGCCATTGAGCCAGTCAAGCGCCAGTTCATCATTTTCGCTCAGCGGTATCTTTGCGGCTTCATTGGATAAACGACTGATCAGGTTATCAGTGATCGTATTCCGGAGTGTTTCGTCTTCTATTTCCTGCAGGGGCCAGCTGAGTATTTTTTTAAACCAGGCATAGGCATCACCAAAAGCGGACTGACCGGCTTCGAGCCCGGTCATACCGGGTATTACAGATCCATCCACCTGTCCGCAGATACCTTTTACCAGTTTGTTTTCCATATCGGCTTTGGGAGCCACGAGTATATCACAGGTGGAAGTGCCCATTACCTTACTTAAATAATACGGCTCAATCTGTCCGCCTACGGCACCCATATGACAATCGAAGGCACCAATACCAATGACCACATCCGATGGAAGTCCAAGTTTCGCGGCCCATAAAGCCGAGATAGTACCGGCGGCTTCAGCAGAAGTATACGTACGGGTAAATAATTTTTTGGTAAAGCCTTTTAAAAATGGATCCAGTTCACTAAAGAAGGAATCGGGTGGGAGGCCACCAAATTCGGCAGCAAATAAAGCTTTATGCCCGGCGCTGCATACACCGCGCTTCAATTGTGCTGCGTCATTACCGCCAGTGAGTACATAGGGGATCCAGTCGCAATGTTCCACAAAACTATATATATGCTGCCGGATCGATTCGTCTTCACGCAGGATATGCAGGAGTTTGGCCCAGAACCATTCGCTGCTGTAAATGCCGCCTACAAACTGCAGGTAGTTGATATCATATTTTTCCGCATGGCGGTTGATGGCTTCTGCTTCA
>Ga0075163_10001035_pt1 | contig 37048 bp, 28 predicted proteins | sample JI1023141ADNA_FD_71478 | JGI IMG/M metagenome (GOLD analysis project Ga0075163, IMG submission 71478) | Wastewater effluent complex algal communities from Wisconsin, to seasonally profile nutrient transformation and Carbon sequestration -... | ecosystem: Engineered > WWTP > Effluent > Algae...
TATACAGTGGTTCAATGGTTTCCGAGGATGTGTGTCTACAGTGATTTTGAAGGATGGCAAAACAAACAGTTTCTTGGTACAGGCGAGTTTGCACTCACTTTTGGAGACTATGAAGTCAATATCACACTCCCATCAGATCACGTAGTTGCTGCAACTGGCGAATGCCAAAACTATAAAGAAACATTGACGCCAACCCAATATAACAGATGGACCCAAGCACAATCTGCTAAGACTCCTTTGCTAATTGTAAACCTTGATGAAGCAAAAGCAAACGAAAAAACACCTATTGCTACAAAAACAAAAACATGGAAATACAAAGCTAAAAATGTACGTGATTTTGCATGGACTGCTAGTAAAAAATTTGCTTGGGATGCCATGCCTCACGTCAACGAATTAGGTCAAAAAGTTATGTGTATGAGCCTTTATGGCAAAGAAGCATATCCAATTTATAATAAGTATAGCACAAAAGTGATAGACCACACACTTAAGACTTACTCCAAGTATAGTATACCATATCCTTATCCTGTGGCGATCTCTGTAGAAGCTGCTAATGGTATGGAATACCCAATGATCTCATTCAATCCCGGTCGAGCAGAAGATGATGGCACATATACGGAAGGTTCAAAAAAAGCTGCTATTTTGGTAATCATACATGAAGTAGGTCACACTTATTTTCCAATGATTATAAATAGTGACGAAAGACAATGGGCTTGGTTTGATGAAGGTATCAATAGTTTTATGCAGTTTCTCACGGAACAAGAATGGGACAATGATTTCAAATCTGAAGGAGGAGTACCACACAACATAACGGAGTACATGTCTCGTCCAAAAAATAAGTTGGAACCCATCATGACTAATAGTGAAAACATCATTGATTACGGTAATAATGCCTATGATAAGCCAGCCACAGCCATAAATATTCTCCGAGAAACGATCATGGGCAGAGAGCTTTTTGATTACGCATTTAAAGAATATTGTCGTAGGTGGGCATTCAAACATCCTACACCAGATGATTTTTTCCGTACGATGGAAGAGGCAAGCGCCATGGATCTAGATTGGTTCTGGAGAGGATGGTTTTATAGTATAGATGCTGTGGATGTTTCCCTTGACAGTGTCGCTTGGTACAAACCAGATCTTGACAAAGATCCAGAGAAAAAGATCGACACCATGAAAAACGTCATCAAAAAACCTTTAGATTTCCTTACTCGTCAACGAAACCGAGCACAGTTTGGGCAGTTTCCCGTAGAAAAAGACAGTACAGTATTTGATTTTTACAATACCTATCGCCCTTGGGAAACCGAAGATTCTGTAGATATCACCATTCAAATGAAATACGACAGCCTCTTTACGCCTGAAGAAAAACAGCAAAAATATGGCGATAAAAACTATTACGAACTTCATTTTAGCAATAAAGGCGGACTTGTGATGCCTGTGATTATTGAATGGACATTTGAAGACGGTAGCAAGGAAGTAGAGCGCGTTCCCGTAGAAATATGGCGCAAAAACGAAGAGAAGTTTACCAAAGTATTTGTCAAAAAGAAAGAAGTAACTTCTATCATCATTGACCCAAACAAAGAAACCGCAGACATCGATGAATCCAATAACAACTGGCCAATCAAAGAATTGCCTACACGTTTCCAATTATTCAAACAGCACAAGTATAAGGAGAAACTAAATCCAATGCAGAAAGCGGCCCAAAAGGAGTTAAAGCCCTAATGAGCTAATGAAAGTTATGTTACAATTTGCAACTTAGCAAATTGTAACATAATTCTTTTTTCTTGATTTTCATCTAATCCATCAAAGACGATCGATGCTACAAGTCGCTCATCCACACTCATGACTTTGCCTTGACCGAATTTTAAGTGAATGACTTCCATTCCTGGTTTTATGTCATTCGGATTGGCTGCTACGAAGTCATCCACATTGACAGAAAGCATTGGTTTTTTGCTTCCCAATGGTTTGAAATTACCCAAGATCTTAGGTTCAGGAAATTCAGGTTTTTTATGAATAGAAATAATAGAATCCAAATTTCTGTCTGAAATCTCTTCCAAAAATCTACTCGGATCATTAAATCTCATGTTTCCATATTGGTATCTGCTATGCGCATAAGTCAGACACAATAACTCTTCAGCTCTAGTGATCGCCACGTAAAACAACCGTCTTTCTTCATCTACTTGATTGCCCTCTGCAAGCGCCATGAAACTTGGAAATAAATTTTCTTCGAGTCCAACCACAAAAACTGATTTGAACTCCAATCCTTTGGCTGAGTGTACGGACATAAGTGTGACGGTATCTGGATTTTCTTCCTTGGTATCAGCATCCGTCATAAGTGAAATGGTCTGCAAGAAAGTGGACAAACTCTTGTCCGTGTTCATCTCCTCACCAACTTGTATTTCGTCATCATCCACAAACTCTTTTATACCATCTAGTAAGGATGTGATATTTTCTAACCTACCAAGACCTTCTACACTTTTATCTGCTTTGAGCAACTCTATGATGCCACTATTTCTAGCGATATAATCTGCAATTTCATATGCGTTTGACTTTGCTGCTTTGGCTTTAAATGCGTGGATTAATTGAACAAAATCACCTATACTTTTGCGAGAACGCTGGTTAAAATCTATCTTTGTCAGCACTTCCCACATGCTCATGTTGTTATCATCAGCTAGTTTGGATATATTTTCTATAGTGCTTTCACCGATTCCTCTTCTTGGATAATTAATGACTCTTTTGAGTGCTTCATCATCTTTGTCATTAATGGTCAGGCGCATGTAGGCAATCAAGTCTTTTACTTCTTTTCGAGCATAAAAAGAAAGCCCACCATATACCCGATACAAAATATTATGTCGTCGCAGTTGCTCTTCAAAAATCCTAGACTGACCATTCGTTCTGTACAGGATGGCTATTTCTTTATTCTGAAGATTATGTCTGTTTTTTTGTTCGATAATGGTATCCGCTACCCGTTTTCCCTCTTCCGTTTCGGTAGAAGCTTTGATAATTTTTATTTTATTACCTTCGATACGGTCTGTCCATATTTTTTTCTGTATCTGCCTTTTGTTATGGTTAATGACCTCATTAGCGGCTTCTACTATAAACTGGGTGGATCTATAGTTTTGTTCCAGCTTATAGGTCTGCAAGTCTGGAAAATCATTCTCAAACTGAAGGATATTTTCTATCGTAGCACCTCTGAATGAATAGATACTTTGCGCATCATCACCTACAATACAAATATTATTCTTACTACCTGGATAAACGGTAAGTAATTTCAGTATTTCATATTGCAAATAGTTGGTATCCTGAAACTCATCTACCATTAGATACTTAAACTGCATCTGATATTTATCTCGCACTTGGTCAGGATTCTGATAGAGAAGCCTGAACATTTGTAATAACAAGTCATCAAAATCCATAGCTCCTGCACGCATACACTTTGCAGCATATTTCTCATAAATGACATGTATTAATGGCCTTCTAGCCATCTTGTCGTATGCCATCAATTCTTCATTAGCTAGATATGCTTTTGGTGTGATCAGGTTACTTTTGGCGGCAGAAATCCTAGACCTTACAACACCAGGAGCATATACTTTTTTATCCAGATTCATCTGAGTGATGATCTCCGTAATGACACTTTTAGTATCGTCGGTATCGTAAATCGTAAAGTCGTTTGGGTATCCAATTTTATGCGCTTCCACCCTAAGTATTCTTGCGAATAGTGAGTGAAACGTACCTGCCCAAACTCGTTGTGCTTTTGGTCCTACCACTCTTTCTATCCTGTCTTTCATTTCTCTCGCTGCCTTATTGGTAAAGGTTAGAGAAAGAATATTTCCAGGATTCACACCGAGATTTATCATATGTGCTATACGATAAGTGAGCACTCGGGTTTTGCCAGAACCAGGTCCAGCGATAACCATTACAGGTCCATCCAAAGCAGTAGCTGCCTGCCTTTGGATATCATTCAATTCGTCTAAATAAGAGTAACCAACATCTGTCATAAGGCCGCAAAGTTGATGAAAAAATACCAAAAATTACAGCTTACTCTGAACTTAATTGTAATGCACTGTTAAATTATTTGTCTTCTTCTACTGTTTCTGCTTCTTCGGACTGTGCTTCTTTTGCAAGTTTTGCTTCTCTTTTTGCTTCGATGGCTTCTACTTTTGCTAAAGCCTTGTCCCTTAACTTTTCTGCTTTTTCTTTATTCTTTACAGCTTTGTCTTTGTTTTTCTCGGCATTTAACTTATTTTTGTAAGCAGCAGCTTTTTTACCATCTTCATATTCGATAAGTGCTTTCTCAAGTTTTTCTTCTGCTTCAATAAGCATCTTATCTGCTGCAGCTACACTTTTTTCTGCTAATTTTAATTCCTTTTCCGCAGCTTTTACTTTTTGGTCTAAATCAGCAGCTTTTGACTGAGCAGTTATAAGTTGAGTGGAAAAAAATATACTAACTAAGATAAGTAAAAATTTTATGGACTTCATATCGTTTATTTTAAAGATTATTGATTCAAAAATGAAAAGATATAACGGAAATACTAAACGGTTTATTATTGAAAGTGTATGCAATACTATTATGCGTTTAAAAAAGGATCCATTTTTAATTATTTTTGTCAATGTTGGTCCACGCTAGTCGACGCTAGTCCACGCTAGTGGGAACTCGTCGGAACTCAGTCGGAACTCGTCGGAACTCAGTGCTAACTCAGTCGGAACTCGGTCGGAACTCGGTCGGAATGCAGTCGAGTTACATATGGAACGTGTACGGAGTATATGTGGAACGTATGTTAAGTAACTACGGAGGATCTATGGAGGGTGAGTCAAGCATCTAAGAAGTACGTATTGACCAAAGGTTTGTATTAATCATCAAAACCTTCGCTAAAAAATTCTGTGATAGTTAAGCCATGAATTTCTATGAGCTTTATTAGAGTTTTTATACTGATGTTAGCGCCATTTTCATATCTACCATATTGTGCTCTACCAATTTCATAAGTGTACGCAAATTGTTCATAGTTAGTAAAGCCCTTTAACTTTCTAAGAGACTTAAGCCTATTTCCAAGCTTTTCTAGATATTTTTTGTCTTCAATAACTGCCGATGACTTCATAGTGCAAAGAGAATAGAAAAAGTATTTATATGGTACTACATATAAATTACACCATATATGAGACTTTTTGGCATGGTTATTGAAATACTATTCTTTGAAAATAAAAAAGAACAACCTAATATGAATACACATATCCATAATAATACTCGGCTAATTTTTTATAGACCAACAAAAAAGGTTAAAATACCTCCATAGTTACATCAAGAACTAATTTCAAAAAACCACCTACTATTTTTTAAATAATTAACAAACCATAATTTTATGAAAATATCATTAATTGCGATAATACTATCATCTAGTATAGCATCAATAAGTCAGGTCAATAGCCAAAATATTGAACTGCACCAAATAAGTTGTAGTTCTTTTCGAACGGAACACAACTTAGAAAAAAGCGAAGGATCGCTATATTCTGTTCAGCTAGAAAAGGAAATTAGCCCAAATTTATGGGTCGTACTAGATAAAATAAGAACAGACCAGCCATTTTACATTTTCGAGAATTTAGAAAATGGAGTTTACAGGTCAACACTTGTAGAAACATTAATTAATGGAGATAACAAACTTATTCAATCAAAAATTTCTGATCCCATCGAAATAGTATGTCTTGAAAACAGAACTGTTGTGACCAAAGAAAATGAATTTGAAATATTTCCAAATCCTGCCAAAAATGAAATTTATCTGACAACAAGTGTTGTATATACCAAAGAAGATAAAGTCTCCTATGAGATTTCTAATCTGATCGGTCAGAAGTTTATGGATGGTGAATTTATTGGAAATAAATCAAATCTAGATCTGTCAAAATTTGAGAATGGTTCTTACTTTGTTACCTTACTAAAGGATAATAATATTTTAGGAACAAAAAAATTATTAATCACAAAAAATTAACATCATGAAAAAGATATTATTTATATTTGCCTTCATCTTAATTTGGGCACTTAATGGCAAAACACAATCAAGTGCTAATGCAAATGTTCTTTTAAATAAGAGCTATTTAAGTGCTGTTGAATCTAGCTCTATTGATACCAGGAGTGCAAGTTATCTTTTGGATAACAATTATTCTAATAGAAGTACTTCTGGCTCCACTAGATTTCAAATTAATACCAAAAGTATTAGAAAACTTTCGGGAATTAAAATTTATCCTATGCTGACAACGAATTGTTATGTTTTTATTTCAAAAGCACCTTTTTTCCACACAAATATTGAAGCACTCATCAGTGATCCATGGGTGACATACTTCAATATAACAGGTGGAAGTGGTAACACTTCATTTACTGGTTTACCAATTAACAATATTTATGGGCAGTATATTATGATACTTTCCACAAATGATGTGCCCTTGTTTATTGATGAAGTCGATATTTATGGTAATTCTGTGGATTTTAATACTTCAGGATCTATTGTAGGGCCATTATTGTCTATTCCTTACGGAGACGGTGGACCGTGGATATGGCCTAATGATCCCCCTTCTTTTCCCCCATACATTATAGGTCCTCCATTTGTCTGGACTCCACCATATACTGTCGGTCCCAATGGAACAGGAGTTTGGCCTTGGTGGTCTTCTCATGAGATTTGTAATGATGGTATAGACAATGATGGTAATGGCTTTATCGATTGCGACGATTACCCATGTGGTGTGGGTTGGTTTAACGTTGTAAAAACAGAGCCTACTTGCCCTATTTGCAATAATGGTAAAATCTGCGTGTATTCTGGTACCCATATCAAAAAAGTGAGTATAGATAATGGTATAACGTGGATGAATTTCCCAACCACTGGATTCTATTGTTTTGAAAACCTTAGTGATGGTACATATAATGTAAAACTTCAGACACAATATGGTTGTGAAGATGGAAAACAAGTAATATTACAATCTCCAGTAGGTCAATCAGAAATATGTGCAAATGGCGGATTTGAGGAAGGTACGTTTAATAATTGGCAACTAAGTTTGTCATCAAAAGTACACCCTACTCTCAGCGATTTTAACAATATTGTTAACAATCCAGCGGTCTCAACACGAAACATGATAATTTCAGCACCTTTCGTTGACCCTAAAGCACCTTTTATAACTGTTGACAATGGAACCTATATTGCAAGATTAGGTGACGAAGATAGAGGGTCTGAATCAGAATTGCTTAGATATTGCTTTGTTGTCAATTCAGATAATATGAATTTTAGATTCAGATGGGCTGCTTTAATTGAACAACCAGATCATGATGGATCTGGATATTTTGAATATAGAATTTATAATAATGTTACCGGTCAATCAATTTTGGGACCCAATAGAACTATATCGTCTGATCCTTTACTGACACTGGTTGATGGTGATTGGATGGCGTTAGGCTGGCAATGTGAAAACGTTGATTTGTCAAGTTTCATGGGACAACAAGTTTGTGTGGAGTTTATAACATCTAATTGTACTTTAACAGGTCATGGTTCCTACGCTTATATCGATGGCCTTTGCGATAAACCTACTCCGCCAGCAGTTCAAATTTTATCTGCAAATAAATTTTGCAATAATCAAAAAATCAATGTAGAAGCCACCGGAACTGGATATGAATCTTTTCAATGGGAAATCAGCAAACTAGATAACTCAGGAACGGAGTTTGATAAAGTAATATTACCAAAGACAATAGGTTTTCAAGCTCCTCCTATTTCTGACCTTGAACAATTATACGTAGAAAATTCAAATTTTACTATTACTTGTCCACAAACTCTTCAGGTTACTTTTACAGCCTTTACGGATTGTACGGAACCTGCGGTAACTAAAAAAGTCATTGAAATCGATTGTGCTGAATATAATATTGATTATTGTGATCCTTTGTATTATTGTTTTGTTCAAAACCAAATACAAATACAAGGAATAAATGATTGTGACAACTGTAAATATGAATGGTCATCCCCAGATGGTTTAAACGGTGCAATGATAAATACAACATTCAAATTTCCTACGTTAGATAGAAGTTCAAATGTTTTGGCTTTTGATAAAGAATACAATGTAAAGGTAACCACTCCTGAAGGGTGCGAATATTTTGATACCTTCTCAATGCTTAAACCGGAGATAATTATTTCTGTTGACCCTATTGTTTTAAATAATCATTGTACTTATGATATAAATGGGGCCGTATCTCTCAACTTTGATGCTCCCATTGAGTTAATTAAAGCTAAAGCAACAAATGTTTTAACTGGTGAAATTATTGTAGTTCCACTTATTGGGACGGGTTCAAGTAGAACATTTCAAATTACCGTTAGTAGAGAAATAGAAACTCAATATGAAATTGAAGTATTCTTTGATAATGAATATTTCTGCAAAACAGGAAATTGTTTTAGCCGTTTACTTCTTAATAAGGTAAAGAAATCTCCATTCCATACTCAATGGAAGGCAGCATGGCCAAATGTGTTTTGTAACAATCAAGATGTTTTAGGTGTTGATTGTGATGATTTAAATGACCGATTTAATCTGACATTTAATAGTGTTGCCAATCTGGATTGTAATAAAGTAAATAATCCACAAAATTCGAGTATATATTATTATAATCTTAAGATTTATGGTAGATGGGGCAATTTGGTATTTGAAGGAACCGTTTCTAAGTCTCCCACAGATGATTTTGGTATTACAGGTAGTGAGCCCGCAGTAACTTGGGACGGACTTTTTAATGGTGAAGAAGGTGTAGATGATGTTTACACATGGACAGCTACAGTCAAAAGTTGTTATTCAGGCTCTAACTATTGCAATAATTGTGGCCCTTCTCAAAATTTCCAATATTGTGGTAATGGAAATTATGACCAAGATGGATATGAAATATTTTCAGGAGATGTTTTGTTAGCAAATTAAATAAAAAATTAAATTAAAAACAAGCCGAATATTTAAATATTCGGCTTGTTAAAATAAATCAAAGTAAAATGATTAAATTAAATATAATTACATTTTTTTCTTTTCTTTTTCTTGTAAATAAAGTATTTGCACAACAAAAGTTCGAGGTTTATACAGGTATAAGTGAATCATTTAGAAGTTTATACTATGACAAAACGGATACTAGTCTCCAAAACATTATTTCTCTATCTAATGGAGATACTAAAGTAACTTCCATAAATTTTGGTGCTAGATATCGATTATTTGATAAAGAATATTTGAGTTTTAAGGTAGGTGTCGAAGTGAATGCTTTAGGATTTATGAATAGAAGAATAACTGATGTTAGATGGCCATCAGAAACCACACCAGATGGTTATGTATTTGATCCGACGCTGCCACATGATATCCAAACTGGGAGAAAATTTATCTATATTGATATGCCATTAGCTGGGGAGATTAAAAAGTCATGGGGTAAATGGACACCAAATATTCAATTAGAATTAGTGCCTCAATATCTCATTTCAATAAAAAGCATTACTAAAACTGAATTTGGTACCGAATCTAACTTTAAGAAACCATCTGACAATATTGATCGTTTTAATCTTGCACTTGGAGCTTCTGTGGGTAGTTATTACAATTTAAATGATAAATGGTCTATAATGATAAATTGCTTTTATCGTAAACAGCTGTTAGGAATTGTTGATGCACCAATTACAGCAAAGTTGTATGCATTCGGGTGCAATGCTGGTGTCTCTTTTAACTTATAATTAAATATTATTAGATTTATGAAGCATATTGTTATTTTCATTCTTCTTAATTGTCTACTAACATCATGCGATAAAAATGAAATTCCATGTATTACTTCAGAATTACAAAATCATGTTATCGCATTTTATCCATTTTCGAGTGGAAGCCTACATGATGTATCAGGAAATGATCTTCATCTCGTAAATCCAAATAATATTAAATCAATTTCTGATAGAGATGGAAGTCCTTCTTGTTCTTACTCTTTTGATGGTAGTTCACGTCAGTTTTTGTCACGTCATGGTAGGTTTACAGATGATTTTCACAAAAGCACCTTTTCTATATCTTTGTGGTATAGGCCGATTGGCATTAGGGATGTAGGTGATTACGAACTGATTTTGGGAAGAGTTAGTAAATTTGATCTAGAAATACCAAGTAAATATGGAGAATGGTCAATAGGGCTTTATGATTGCAGGAGGGCAGTTTTCAGTATTAATAGAAAATCTAAATGGGACAACTTTCATTATTTATGGTCAAATGACACTTTGGGGGATAAATGTGAATTGGAAAGTGCTGCTTTATCTAATATATGGCATCACTTAATAGTAACCTTTGATGGTAAAAATAGGACTTTATTTAAAAATGGTATTGCTTCTACTATAAATGAAAGTAGTGGAAGTGGTTCAATGTCAAGAAATCTCGGCGATTTAGTCATAGGTAGAGGATTTAATGGAGAGATAGATGATATCATTATTTTTGACAAAGTACTTGATCAAAACGAAGTAAACCAATTGTATAATCTAACTCCTTGTTGTCAGTGAAAAAATTTCTTTACGTCATCGTTTTCCTCGTTATTTCTTCAAACCTTGGTTTGTCTCAGCAAATAACTTTTGGTATTGTCAATAGTTTGGATTTTAATCTATATCGTTTTTATAATTCGGACTACCTACAAAATAGGTACACAGTTAAACCTGATCTAGGATGGACTTTTGGTATTTCTGCATTGTATAATTTGAACAATAATTTTATCATACAATCAGGATTAAGTGTTACTACAAAACAATTGGTGCCAGACCTTAATAAAGTAACCCACATTTTCGAATCTGTTCATTACACTTCCATAGAATTACCTCTAAGAGCGAAATATAGGGTATATTCTTTTTCCAAAACAATCGATAATAGCATTTCTGATAAAAGTAAATCGAAAAAAAGATCGAAAAAGCATAAGAAAAAAAACAAACTGTTTGATGGTAATGCAGTACATCTATATGCTATTGCAGGATTGACCTATAGTCAAATGATAAATGTGAAACCACAATACTTCGACGATGGTAATGTGGTGTATGAGCCTCTAGAGAAACAAAAGACTCTTTACCCAGAAATCGGAATAGGTCTATCAAAAAAATATTTAGATAGTCATTTGTTTACATTAGATTTTATAGGTAGATACAGCAGAAATCCTTTTGTGTTTTCGACATCTGTTGTGGAAAAGGCAAATGTGGAAATAGGGTATTTTTACACTTGGTGATAACTTTTTATGAACATAAGTAAAAATTGATTACTAGGAAATCATTATAATAAAATACGCTAGTTTGACTAATTTTATAATTGACATTTGATACTATAATTTAAATAAGCCAAGTTTGTATTTGTCTTACTATTTGATTTCGAAATAAAATATCTGAGGGGAGAATTATTGCTCGAAAACTCCTAAAATCAAGGTAGAGCTTAACTTTAAAATTTATAAAAATGAAAAAGTATTTTACTTTAATAATTTGTATGTGGTGTTTTTTTCCACTTTTTAGTCAAAACAAAGACGATAAAACAAAAAACGATTGTACTGTTAAAAACATTACAATAAATAATTTAACTCACGATAACCAACTCTCAAAATATCTAATTGATGAAAATAGAAGTGGAGTAATAAATCTCCATCCTTTTACATTAGAGGATATAGGAGGGTGGGAGAATTTTATTAGTTCAATCAAAACTGACCCTAATATTACTTTTAGATACAAAGGTAACAAACCTAGCAGATTATTTGATGGTGTATTTCACCAATATCAACAACTATATAATGGTATTGAAGTGGAAGATGGAGGATTTACGATATTTACCAATACAGAAAACATACAAGCCATTGCAGGTCCACCTTGTCCGGGATGTCCACTTGTTCATCCGTGTGACCAAATACAAATGTTTACCCCTTACATTTATGAAAACATAAATATTTCTTCAAATCCTACAATTTCCAATAACCAAATTTCTAATGCATTACAAGGAAATAATGTGTCTGTTATAAGCAAAGAGCTTAAAATTGTAAACAACCTAACAAAAAATTGTGAATATAGACTTGTATTTTTAACAAAATATAATGACAGAAATGAAGGGGATATGATAGGTTGGGTGGACGCCATTCAGGGAAAACTTCTTTACAAAACAAACCAACACAACTTTAAAAATGCACCAACAACAAATTTTGGTGTACGAAACATGAATGACCAAATAAATGGCAACAATACGGTTCTTAGGAATGACGTCTTAGCTGTTCATAATATGGCAAATGTCACTACATTTATTAACCCATTTACAGGTGCAGCATTACCTGTTGGGTTTACAAGTCAATGTGGTAACAGCTTCAATGATAATCAGATACCAACTTCACCAACTACAAGGGATTGGGAAGTAGGTGATGCTTCAACTGAAATTTTTCAAGCATTTTGGATGGCTGATGAAGTGATTACTACTTTTTCTACAAATCTAGGAATTAATTTCACAAATGTGCATATTGGTGTTCATCCAACCGCAGAGGGTGCGTCTAGCTTTAGTCCTGGGACACCAAGTACACGTAGTGATTTTGTATTTGGATTATCGGAAGGTAATTCAACAATTGAATATGATGTCTTAGCCCATGAATTAGGACATTCAATTATACGAGAATTTATTTCAAGTTTTCAAATAGAAGGAGGTTCCCTTCATGAAGGATTAGCAGATATTTTCGGAACTTATATAGAGTCAATTCTAGACCCTAATGGCTTGGACTGGCAAATAGGAGATGACATCCCATTTGTCTTTCGTGATCTAGAAAATACAACTAGAAATTGTTTTACTGATATTCAGAATTTAACCCAAGTACATGAACGTGGTGAAGCATTGGGTCATTGGTTCTTTTTGTGTGTAAATGGAAATCCAGATATTCAACCTATGAATATTGATGAAGTAATGAATTTAATTGTAGATGCATTGCCAAATGTAGGAACAAATACAGATTATCCAGATTTAATGAGGGCAGTTATGACATTAGCAGAAAGTAGATTCGGAACTTGTTCTGATCAATTTATCACTATATTAAGAGCATGGGAAAGGATATGTGTTCCTACAGGCCATAGAATGGTAAATCCAAACGCACCATGTGCGGTATTGACAGGGAACACATATGTTTGTGAAGAAAGTAACTATATAAATATTTGTATAGGTGGCAATATTGGACTTAGCACAAATTTTGGCAGTTGGACCATTATTGGGCGTAATAGCACTTCATTCAAATCTACAAGAGGAATGCAAGGAAATTCTCAATATGGTGGACATTGTTTACAAATATATCAAATTCCTGATATGCAATTTTATCCCCAAACAATTACCATTCAATATTGGCATCCAGAAATTGGAGAAACAATTAATACTAGTGTTGTTATTAATGACTGTGATGGTGATGACCCAACTTGTTCACAGTACCATAATGTCGGTAGTAAACCAATAAACCTAAATAATCAGCATCAATTTAATTTAGAAAATATTGAGGAAATTGGGGAATTAAGAACAAAGATTGAAAGAGGAGATATTACAGTTAAAGTGTTTGATATAATGGGCCGAATTTTAAATTTAAACGAGTTAAATCAATTTCAATTAAATAAAAATAATCAATTACTAATTTACACTTATTGGGATAATAATGGAAAATTAATTTCATCAAAAAAGGTATTTTGGTAAAAATAAAAAATATTTAAATTATTGGACGTAGGAGATAAAAATATCTCCTACGTCCAATTAAATATAAATTCATGAAAAATTTATTTTTAATTCTTTTATGCGTGATAGCTTACTTTAATGCCAATTCACAGGTCACCCTAAGTCCTGAAATAGGTATTAGTTATCTGCCTTTCACATTATATGGAGCTAATAATAAGAAACAATCAAATCGAATGGATTATGTATTTGGTATTTCATCGCAGGTTCAAATACACAAAAAATGGCTTGTAATTTCTAAAATATCATATGTTGATAGGGAAGATATCAAATGGCATGATCTATGTACTTGTCCAGAATTCTTTTATGATGAACTTCGCCATTATGATATTAACTTAGACTTCAGTTTGATGAAGACTCTTGGTAGTAAAATCAAACTTGGTATAGGACCTTCATTGATCTTAAAAGTAGCTGAAATCGAAGGAGGTGGTATTCAAAATCCATATATTTACGGAGGCAATAAAAAATTATATGGTGTAAATAGTATTGTAAGATTTCAAATAAAAAACGTACACCTTAATTTAATGTATATCAGAATATTCAATGGTTTGTCTGGATATGCTACTCCGGATGGTAATAATAGATTAGATCTGACTCTTGGATACAGTCTGTTTAGTAGATAAAAGCTGGAAAACAATCAGTACAATCTTGCTACCTACAAATCAAATATTCCATATAACGGTATATTCTCCATCCAATCTTCTTTTCGATACAGACTCATAGATGTCCTTACTGCTTTGGTGGTTTTATAATTTTCAACAAAGACTTTTAAACTTTTTGACTTCAAGTTTTCTTCTGCTTTGACTTCTATCGGGATTATGTCATTTGCTTTTTGAAGGATAAAATCCACTTCAGCGGTTGCATTTTCTGCGGTCCAATAAAAAACATCATGATGGATGGATAATTGCTGGCAAACAAATTGCTCCGTCATTGCGCCTTTATACTCGACTAATATTTGATTCTTATTTAACAAAACTTGAACATCGACATCAGCCATAGCATTTAATAATCCTACATCCAATAAATATAATTTGAAAACATCGTAATCAGCATAGGCTTTTAATGGTATAGTCGGTTTGGATATTTTCATACATTTTATGAGTAAACCTGCATTTATTAGCCAATTTATTGCTGATTCGAATTCTTTGGCGCGAGCTCCGCTTTTTAGATGTCCATAGATGAATTTTTTGTTTTCTTTTGCCAGCTGTCCAATGATAGATTGCCAAACCAATCTGATTTTAGGTACAATTTCTATAGGCGCATATTTTGCCAAATCATTTTCATAACCTATCAGAATATTACCTTGAATGGTTCTTACATGTCTGATATCCTTGGTTTCGATGTAAGTACTGACCGCTTCCGGCATACCTCCTATAAAATAATATAATCGTAAGTAATGAATTAGTTTTTCATGAAAAGGTGCTACAACACCCCAATTTTTATTGTTAATCGCTTTTGCCAAATTAGTTTCATCAACATTTATCAAAAATTCTTCAAAGCTTAAGGGGTAGAGACTAAGTAGATCCACCTTACCTACAGGAAAGGTTTTGTTTTTTTGCAAAGAAACACCCAATAATGAACCAGCAGCCAATATATAATATTCTGGTGCGTTTTCATTAAAATATTTTAATGCCGTCAATCCCTTTTCTGCTTCTTGTATCTCATCCAAAATGATCAAAGTTGATGCTGGACTTATAGAAATACCTGTTTCTATTTCAAAAACTAATAATATCCTTTGAATATCAAAATCATCTTTAAAAATGGATTGTAAGCGAACACTACTTTCAAAGTTGATGTAAACAACTTGCTGAAAATGTGCCTCACCAAATTCCTTCATAACCCAAGTTTTACCTACTTGTCTTGCACCTTGAATGATCAAAGGTTTTCGGTTATTCGAAGACTTCCATTTTTCTAAATCCTTTAATATTAATCGTTGCATTTTTATCCAATTTATTGATAATCTCAACAAAGATAGTATTTTTCCTTCAAATAAATGTAATATGTCACACTTTTTCCTTATAAAAAATGTAATATTTGGCATTTATTCGTTCTAAAAAATGTTATTCATGTCGTTTTAGACCTTAAAAACAACAACATAAATCCACAAAAGAGACACTTTTAATCTAGCTTAATTCTACGTCTTACCCAATACCAATCCAATAGGACAATGATCTGATCCCATTTCTTGGTCGAGAATAAATGCTTCCTTGATGTTTTCTTTCATTCTTTCATCTACTAGGAAATAATCTATTCTCCAACCCAAATTCTTAGGTCGTGCCCCGAATCGTACACTCCAAAACGAATATTGCACCTTCTCCGGATGAACAAATCTAAACGAATCTGTAAAACCTTTAGATAGTATATGCGTCATACCATCGATTTCTACTTGGGTGTAGCCCGATGTTTTATTGTAATTTTCCTTTGGTCTTGCCAAATCTATTGCCTGATGCGCCACATTAAAATCTCCTGTGACGATGACATTTTTTTTGCCTCGTAGAGATGATAAATGTTGTGCGAAAGCAATATCCCATTCTGCTCTATATTCTAATCTTTTTAGACCATCGCCACTATTGGGAACATATACATTTACAAGATAAAAATTATCGTACTCGGTTGTAAGCACCCTTCCTTCATTGTCGTGCTCAAGTATTCCAATATCATATGTCACGGATAGTGGTGGTTGCTTTGATATTGTACAAACACCAGAATATCCTTTTTTTTCCGCTGAATTGCTGTGAATATGGTAACCATTTAGGTTTGAAAGGGCTTCTTTTACCTGATCATCTTGTGCTTTTGTCTCCTGAAGACAGAAGATGTCCGCATCCATTTCTGCAAATTGTTTAAGGAACTCTTTACCTACTGCGGCTCTGATTCCATTTACATTCCAAGAGATAAGTTTCATCTGTTTATTTTTATTTTATTTTTAATTGTCAGATGGAATTCGCATGAAAAATAATCGTCACGGATTGTGTGTTATAACTCATGCTCATTTCATTTTTTTTTGTTTAAGTTGTGAATTTGGTGATTTGGCAATTTTTTGGATTAGGAAAACTTATCCATGGCTTGTCTTAGAGCCATCCGACAGACTAACCTAATACGTTGGGTCATACATCATGTTTTTGATATGCATCCTCATGTTTTTTGGTGGTTCAATCGTTGCTAAACCTATATCAAATAAGTGATTTGATACAGAAACGGCTATTTCGAAAGATATGTTTCTCAACGATGTCAGTTTTGGATATAGGGTGCCATTTTCTAAATCAGAATGATTTATTTGTCTAGCTAGTTCACCCGCAGCAACCAAAAAAACTGAATCTGGCAAATATTTGGCTTCTACTGCAATTGCCGCCAATCCTACTCCTGGAAAGATATACACATTATTTCCTTGCCCTGGTACAAATCTTTTGTCTTCATATTCCACAGGATCAAAAGGACTTCCACTAGCAAATACTGCCTTACCTTTACTCCATGTGTATGCTTCTTCTGCTGTACACTCGGCTTTTGATGTAGGATTTGAGAGCGCAAAAATCACTGGTCTCTCGTTGATTTCTGACATGATTTCGATGACTTCTTGGGTAAATGTCCCATGCGCACCCGATGCACCAATGAGAACATCTGGTTTTAATTCTTTCAGTGCATCAATAAATGACATAGCTTCATGCTCATGTGCATATGGTATGTTGTGTGACATCAGATCCGTTCTTGACTGTACCAAAAGACCATTGATATCTGCAAACCATAGTCTTTGGAGAGCTTCTTCTTCAGTAAGACCTTCATGGATATATGCTTTTACCAATAGATCTGCTATACCGGTGGCCGCCGACCCTGCACCAAGAAACATAACCTTCAGGTCTTTAAACACTTTGCCCGTTATTTTTAGTGAAGTCAAAACTCCTGCAAATGCAACAGCCGCTGTACCCTGAATATCGTCATTGAAACACAAGACTTTTTCCTGATACTTTTCTAGAATTTTATATGCATTAGGGGTCACAAAATCTTCAAACTGTATCAGCGCTTTTGGATATTTTTTTTGAACAGCCATGACAAATTCATCGATGATTTCATCGTATTCCTTGCCTTCGAGTCTTTTGTGTGGATATCCGAGATACATCAACTCTTCTAGAAGCTCTTCATTATTAGTACCCATATCGAGCATGATTGGCATGCAGTATTCTGGTCTGATGCCTGCTCCTGCGATGTATAAAGATAATTTACCTATAGGAATACCCATACCGTTACAACCCAAATCTCCCAATCCAAGTATACGCGAACCATCTGTCACCACGATCACCCTAACATCTTCTTCTGGCCAATTATCTAGCAAAAGGTCAATGTCTCCTTTGTCTTCAGGCGTAATATAAAATCCTTTATCAATTCTATATATGTGCGAAAATTGAAGACATACTTCTCCTACAGTTGGTGTGTAAATGATAGGAAGTAATTCAGGAAGATAGTCAATGACCGTTCGGTAAAATAATCTTTCGTTTCTATCCTGAAGTGCTGACAGAAATATATACTTTTCAATATTTGATTCTTTTTTCCGAATGTTTTCTATGACCCTTAGTTTCTGTATTTCTTGAGACGATATGGTATATGGTAAGAGTCCTCGTAGTCCCCTTTGACTTCTTTCTTCTGCTGTAAAAGCAGTAGATTTACTTGTTTTTCTATCTTTAAGAATGTCCACTCCCTTCTTGTCCATGACAAATATTATTTTTAAAAGACCGCAAATGTCTCATTATTTCAAACAAACTACGTACCAAAGTGTTGAATTTTATCTTTTTTGTAATGTCATTGTTCAATATTATGATTTCTTGATTGCTCGTTTACAATTGATTAGTATCTTTGCACCATGTTTCCAAAATATAATGTAATTGTTGTAGGTGCAGGACATGCAGGCTGTGAAGCTGCCGTCGCTGCTGCCAATCTAGGCTCGAAAGTGCTTTTAGTGACTATGAATATGAATACCATAGCTCAGATGTCGTGTAATCCTGCTATGGGTGGAGTCGCCAAAGGTCAAATTGTCCGTGAAGTAGATGCGCTCGGTGGATATTCAGGTATTGTTACAGATCATTCTATGGTTCAGTTTCGTATGCTCAATATGTCCAAAGGTCCTGCGATGTGGAGTCCACGTGCCCAGAATGACAGGATGATGTTTGCTGCCAAATGGCGTCAAATGTTAGAAGAACATCCAAATATTGATTTTTGGCAAGAAACGGTTCCCGGTCTTATCGTCAAAAATGGCGTATGCAAAGGTATTGTGACAGGTCTAGGATTAGAGATCACTTCGGATGCTGTGGTTTTGACCAATGGAACTTTCCTGAATGGCTTAATTCACATCGGTGAAAAACAATTTGGCGGTGGACGCGCAGGAGAAAAATCTGCTACCGGTATAACAGAGCAATTGCTGACCCTAGGATTTGAGTCAGGTAGAATGAAGACAGGCACACCACCACGTATCGATGGTAGATCTCTTGATTATACCAAGATGGAAGTTCAAGATGGTGATGCTAAAATAGGTAAATTTTCATACTCTGATACCCCGACGATCGCAAAACAGCTACCTTGTCACGTTACCTACACAAGTGAAGAAGTTCACGAAACATTAAAAGAAGGTTTTGATAGATCACCCATGTTTAATGGTCGTATCCAAGGTTTGGGACCAAGGTATTGCCCATCTATCGAAGATAAAATAAATAGGTTTGCTGATAAAGATAGACATCAACTATTCGTAGAGCCAGAAGGATGGGATACTTGTGAGATTTATGTAAATGGATTCTCATCTTCGCTACCAGAAGACGTACAATACAAAGCACTCAAAAAAGTACCTGGTTTTGAAAACATGAAGATGTTCAGACCTGGTTATGCTATTGAGTACGATTACTTTCCGCCAACACAGCTCAACATGAGTTTGGAAACCAAACTAGTCAAAAATCTATTTTTCGCTGGACAAATAAATGGTACAACTGGCTATGAAGAAGCCGCTTGTCAAGGATTAATGGCTGGTATCAATGCACACCAAGCTATCAACGAACTCGAACCTTTTATCCTAAAAAGATCAGAAGCTTACATAGGTGTTCTTATTGATGATCTTGTTAATAAAGGTACCAATGAGCCTTACAGAATGTTTACATCTCGGGCTGAATATAGGATATTGCTTCGTCAAGATAATGCAGATATCAGACTTACTCCACTCGCGCACAAGCTTGGTATGATAAATATGGACGAAAGACTCGAAAGGGTCAATGCAAAAATAGAAAATGCCAAAGTCATAGAGCGGTATTTTGACGATACAAGCGTAGATCCTGATCTTATCAATGGTTTTTTAGAAAGTATAGATTCGTCACCTCTGAAGCAAAAAGTTAAGGCCAAGAGTATATTGAGCCGTCCGAATATTGGTATGGAAGATGTGAGAAGAGAGTTGAAAGAAATTGGTACTTTTCTATCTCAGTACGATGATGAGACTGTTACAATATCTGAAGTTTCCATGAAATATGAAGGTTATATCCGCAAAGAACAAGAAATGGTGGACAAGATGGATAGGCTTGAATCTCTAAAACTTGCCGATGGTTTTGATTATAAAGCTATAAAATCTCTTTCAATCGAAGCGCGTGAAAAACTGAATACTATCCGACCTCGGACGATAGGCCAAGCAAGTCGCATCAGTGGTGTATCGCCTTCAGATATTTCAGTATTATTGGTCCACATAGGTAGATAATCGGGATGAAATATAATTTCTGTTGCCCAAAATGTCAAAATACGGAGATCGCCATTGTAGAAGGTGGAGCATTCAAAGGTAATATTTACAACACATTGAGTTATGGTTTGACAACGATATATCTCACTCGATATGTGTGTACGACTTGTGGATTTACTGAAAACTATATTGACGACCCGAAGAGCCTTCAGAAAATAAAAGAAAAATTCATCAATCCTGAAGATGGAAGTTCTGAATTTGTGTAAACAAAAAATTGATGGATTATTAGATTGTTCCGATCCGTACTATTACACTTTTCTAACTGTAGGATATCTTAATGTTTTCTAAAAGCGTCGCCAGCTACAGAATATATGATATAATTTTCTGATATTTGCGGTTTAAAATATTTTACACCTTGGGTTTATTACAAAACAAACGAATAATGTCATCTGCAAAAATCTTTAGTACCATCATATTTAGCTTTTTACTATTTGCTAATGGTATAGGACAAGTGACCAACAATGAAAAAGTAAAAGCATTAAACAACTATGTCAACTTTTCGAATGAAAGTACCCATGGACTTTTGATTGTACATAGATTATTAGAAAATTTTAATAAAAATATAAATAAGTTTGTTGACTTACCAGACCAACAAATCAATTTTTATTCCAATAAAGACTTACCACAAGATATCTTTGAGGATCCTGAAAATTGGTTTTATGAAACATCTCCAAATAAATGGTATATCAAAGCAACAACAGGTCAAAACATATTACCAGCAGCAACACAAACAAAACTAAGTATCATTGCAGGTGATATGCAATCCATTACGGGAAAGGTCAATAAGCTAAGATTCGAACTAGAAGAACAAATCAAAGTATTAGACCTTACCAAAAGAGAAAACCTTAGTTTGGTATATGATAAGCTTGAAGAAGGTGTCAAATTGTACAAAGATTTTTATACAAAACAACTTGCATTAGAATCAGAAATTGAAACCTATGCAAAAACTATTCCTGTTACAGCTGAAGAAATACAGTTTCCTGAAGTCATTGCTGCCATAAGAGGATTGTATAAAACCACAAGAGCTTCACTTCACGCACTTTATAACAAAGATGATGATAATTATACAGCATTAATCGCAGCTCAAAGAAGTGCTTTGGAAAAATTTAATGGAATAGATCTTGCATCTTACAATAGTACAAGATTGATCAATAGCCGTGTGCAAATGTATTGGAATAATATCAAGAGACAATCCAATGAAGCTTTAATAACGGAGCAGGCATTTGCTGAATCTGAGACGATACCAGAAGAGTACAAACTCTACGATAAATATTACTACTACTATAACATTTCTGCTATCAACAAATTTAATAGGTATGGAAATGGTATCGTTTTTGAGAAAAACAGAATCATTGAGTACTTAGGTGTACCTGTTGTTAGGTTCTTTGAAATGCCTCATTATTTTAAGGTGATTTATCCTAAGATGCTTGATAAAACTGAATTTCTAGCGGCATCTGATCCAGTCATTACAGAGTTACCAAAAGTTGTGAAAGGTAGAAGCGTTGTCCTCGCAACTAGAACTATAAAAGTCGATAGCACAGTTGTAAATTTTGATGTTTACGATCATAAAATTATTGATGGAGATGTCGTTTCATTGAGTTTTAATGGCGATTGGATCGTAGAAAAACTTAAAATTACTGAGAAGCCATTCAAATTCACACTAAAAATGAATGATACTGGTAAGAACTTCCTACTGCTCCATGCAGAATATATGGGTAGAAATCCACCAGCTACTATCGCCCTTTCTTACTTAATGAATGGTAAAAAGGAACTAATCATCCTTAATTCAGACACTGTAAAAAGTGAGATTATTGAGATTATAGTCGATAAAGGGAATTAATTCCAAACATTCGTTCTCAATATCAAAATCACTCCGAAAGTAATCAATATTACGCCTGCCAATTTTCCAAATAGGATAATGTGATTGTGAGTCAGTTTCTTTCTTATTAGTTTAGCTAAAACTACTTTTAGAGAGTCTGTGACTATTATAGTAAACATGATGCTTCCGAATAACAATGTGGCATCCGGTCCGTCTATTTTTTTACCGATCACATAAGTCGTCATGACACTTATCCAGAATACAAAAGTAAATGGATTGAAAAAGTTGACTGCAAAACCTTTTGTCAAATAACCCGCATAAGATTTGGCATTAAATGCAGGTATCTTTTCATCAAGTTTCGGTTTTTTTACTAGAGATATGATACCAAATATTATCAAAATCAAGCCACCTATCCATCCCATCCATTGGTGAAAAGATTTGTTTTGGGCTATCTCATCTATTTCCTTAATAAAAAAATAAGCGGTGACAATGACCAAAATGTCACTTATCCAAATACCTGTCCCTACTGATAGTCCTGCTCTGACACCTCGTTGGATGCCCGTTTGTGTTAAAGCCACAAAGATGGGACCAAGCAAGATAGCTAGCGTCAGTCCAAGCAGTAAGCCATCTAAAATGAGATTCATCTGTTGATTTTAAAGCCTGAAGACTTAATCATGGATGCCCGCCGATTGTTTTTCTCTGCGCACTAGGGCATTTTCTCTTGATGCAAAGTATTCCTTTCTATTTTTGACAATATCAACTGCAGCATGAATGGCTTGAATCATGGATGACTCATCTGCCTCATTATTTCCAGCAATATCATAAGCTGTTCCGTGGTCTGGTGAAGTGCGGATGAAAGATAAACCTGCTGTAACATTGGTACCATTTCCAAAAGACAAGGACTTAAACGGAATTAATCCTTGGTCATGATACATTGCCAATACTGCATCGCTTTTTTTCCAAAGACTACTGCCAAAAAAGCCGTCAGCTGGATATGGACCCGCTGCGATAATTCCTTGTTTTTTAGCTTCAATGATAGCTGGTCTGATGATTTTTTCTTCTTCATCTCCAATCACTGAGTCATCAGATGCATGTGGATTTAAACCTAAAACACTAATAACAGGTCTTTCTAAATCAAAATCTTCTATCAATGTTTTATTTAAAATCTTGAGCTTTTCAATGATTAACTCTTTTGTGATAGTTTTAGAAACTTGCGATAATGGCACATGATTGGTCACCAATGCCACTTTGAGCGCATCACTCACCATTAGCATTAAACTTTGTTTTGCTTCGTCATTATGGGTAAAATACTCCGTATGTCCAGGAAATGGAAAGTTAGCTAATTGCATAGCGTACTTATTGATAGGAGCAGTCACAATTGCATCAATGCTTCCATCTTTTATATCTTGGAGTGCTCTATCTAAAGCGATGTAGGCATATTTTCCGCCTTCTGCCGTGGCTTTACCAAGTGTTATATTGATATTTTCGTCCCAACAGTTGACAAGGTTAATTTTGTTTGCAATAGCTTGTTTACCACTTGTGATGGAGTGGAAACTTACCGCACTATCTTTTACTATATTTTTGTGATAAGACATTACTTTATAAGACCCATAAATTACTGGCGTAAAAGATTTTAATATTCGAGCGTCTGAAAGCGCTTTTATAATTATTTCGGGGCTTATTCCATTTATATCTCCGATTGTTATTCCTATTTTCATTATGATAACTTACTATTTATTTAAATTTCTTTATTTTCATTTGACTGCCAAAGGTAATAAAAAGTCATTAGTCGCTATTATTTATTTTTTGAAACGCTGTATTTTGACCTATAATAACATAAAATAAAACGACTTCTTTGATCAACTTATCATCACATAGACCTTTGCTTTCCTTATAAAATCTTACTTTTGCAGTTATATTGTATAGATTTTATAAATATATTACTTCTTATGGAATACCAAATGATAAAGACGGAGCAGAAAGCACTTGACATCAATCTTAATGATCCGATTTATGGTACTTTTGCAGAGATAGGAGCTGGTCAGGAAGTGGCGCGTAACTTCTTTCAAGCTGGGGCTGCTGCAGGGACAATTGCAAAAACTATGTCTGCATATGACAAAACATATTCTGATGCAATATATGGTGTAGAACCTTCGAATAGATATGTCAGCGAAAATCGTCTTTACAAGATGCTAGATCATGAATGGAGCCTTATGGAAGAAAGACTCAGTGAGTCTAGACCTGATGCTACCTTTTTTGTTTTTGCAGACACGGTTCAAGCAATAAATTATACAAGAACTATCAAAGGAAATGGTTGGTTAGGTCTAAGGTTTAGGCTTACTCCTGGTGGACCTGTAAACGATATGGTACTACATGTAAAAATGTTAGATACAAATAATAGATTGCAACAAGAAGCCATCGGTGTACTCGGTGTAAACATGATTTATGCTATTTTTTACTATAATGATGATCCTGAAAAAATGGTCAGATCTCTAGTCGATAATATCAAAGATCGAGTATCCATTGACCTTCTAAGAATAAATGGGCAGGACTTTAATTTTTTTGATAAAAGATTGATATCCTTATATTTAGTCAAGCACAAGCTTACTTCTGTTACGATGTTTGATGTACATAACAATAGCATTCATGCTTCAGAATTTTTATATCGTGAATCATTAATGGTTATCAGAGGAAATTTCCGTCCGCCGACTATTGTAACGCAAGATGTAATAGATTCGAGTTATCGACAATTCAAGTCAGAAACTAATCTTCCTGATGACAAGCTCAACCTGATGATGGAAATGACTATGGAATATCTCAAGGGTGAAAATGCTGAGATTGATGAAAAAGACTTTCTAGATCGAGCGGATATGTTGGGTATATTGGGTCACAATGTATTGCTTTCGGATTGCGACAACCATCAGATGCTCATTAATTATTTGAGTGATTACAAAATTGCAAACCTTGGATTGGTCATCGGTGCTAGGGAACTGCAGAAAATCATCACGGACAAATACAACAATAATCAAGATGGTAGATTACTTGTTGCTTTTGGCGAATTATTCAGTCAGAACATTAAAATTTATGCTTATCCTGCTCAAAATGAAATGAATAAGGAGATAATGACGGCTCAAAATATGGAAGTGCCTGAAGGTATCAAGTTTTTATACCAATATCTATTAGACAGCAAACAAATTGTGCCTGTTTATGCCTTCAATAAAGATATTCTTCATATTTATCCCTTTAATGTCTTACAAGATATTCAAGAAAACAAAGCTGGTTGGGAAAGCAATGTCCCTGATGTTTTGGTAGAAATGATTAAAGAAAAGGGATTATTTGGATATAAAATGTAGAAGTCGTAAATTTTAACAAATATTATTTTGATATTTGGCTAATATTTGTCACCTTTACTTTTGATAAATTTATTTAATAACATCAAAACAAACAATTATGAGCTACAATCCTCATATAGAGTCTGCCATCCAAAATGGTTATGATTTTAAGATTGGAGACTATTTTAATAACGGTCTCGAAATTTTCAAGAAAAACCCAGGGGGTTATTTGGGTTATGTGGTCGTATTTTTTTTAATTTCAATGGTGACTGGTTTAATTCCCATCTTGGGAACCTTGATTGGGATAGTAATTAATCCTCCGCTTCTTGTTGGATTTGCCATTGCAGCCCACAAACAGGAAAAATCGGGTAGTGAAGAGTTTGGAAACTTTTTTAAGGGATTTGATCATATCGCCCAATTGTTAGTAGCTAATATCATAATGTGGCTTATTTATATCGTTCTAACTATACCTTTGGTTTTTATTGTAGGTTTTTCAGTAATAATGGCTTTTGCAACAGGTGATGTAGATACTATAATGGAGTCCACATCTCAAATTGCTAGTATGGGTTTAGGGTTTTTAATAATGTTTATTATATTTACTTATGTTGCGGTATCACTTAGATGGACCAATTACCTAATCGTTTTTCATAAATATGATGCTGTAGAAGCGATCAAAACAAGTTGGAAACTGGTAAATAAAAACTGGTTTATGCATCTTGCATTTGGTGCACTTGCTTTTTTAGCTTTGCTTGGCGGAATGATCGCTTTAATAATTGGGATAATATTTGTATTTCCTATTGTAGCCATCGCTGATTATGCAGGATTTGCTGATATCACAGGGCTCAATAAAAAAGATGATATCATTGATGAAATTGGATCATTTAAGGATGAGTTAGTGTAATTGAATTTAAAATAAATTAGAAAGGGTGCTCAGAATGTATCTTCTGAGTGCCCTTTTTTTATGCATACAAAGAGAATTATTCCATTAATTTTAATTTTTTACGTTAATATACCCAGAAAATTAAAAAGTGGAATGATTTTTTCTATATAAGATTAATGTAATAAAGATAGGATGTACCTCAAGACAATCATACAGGGAAGGCTGGAATTCGGGACGCAAAAGAGTTATGAGAAGGTGACAAAAATGTTTCTTCAGAGGTTAGAGAATTATTATAAGTCAGATGTTTTCTTTAAATATGAAGACATCTTCAAAGACGATGAACTCTCCCTAGAGATACCGAGACATGTAAGCCAAGTGACAGATAAAGCATTCAGAACGACCACTGGACTGCTAGGTTATTGTGCACAATTTGCTGTGGCGGGATCAATTAGAGCATGGTTGATAAATGAAGGTGATATCGTACATTTCGAAACCTTAGAACCTGATAGTGACAAGGGTGCAGTACAATCTTTTGTACGTGGTAGAAAATTGGTCAAAGTAAAGGGTAAGGAAAAAGAAGCGATAGAAGCACTAAGCCAAGCCATTGAGAAATATGATCGACATGCACAAGCGTACGAGCGAAGAGCGAAGGTCAACTTTATGATGAAAAATTATCATGACTCTTTAAGAGATTACAACAAGTGTATAGGTATAGACCCTACCATTCCTACTGCTTATTATGGCAAGGCTAAAATACACATGATCAAAGAAGAGTGGCAAGAAGCCATAGAAAATCTAGATGAATCTATCAAAAAGTCTATTGCATTACAAACATTATATTGGAAATCAAGAAAGCTTAAGGCTGAATGCCATATACAACTCAAAGAATGGCAAAAAGCAGCTTTCGATCTTAAATTATTTACAAATCGTGCCTTTGAATCTGACAATCCCAATAAATTTTGGGTAAGGTGGGCTTTTTATCAATATGGTCTAGTGCTTTTAGAAATGGAAGATTTTCCCGAAGCACTAAGAGCTTTCGACAAAGCATCTAACCTTCCTGATATTGCCGATGGCGTAAATGAAACAGACCTTCTAACATACAGAGGTATTGCCAAACAAAAAGCAGGCAAAAACGGATATGTAAAAGATATTAAAGACGCTGCATCCAAAGGAGGTAAAAAAGCAAAACACATATTGAAATCTTTGAACAAGTAATTATCAAGATCCTATTGTTTTGGGTTACAAAATTAAATTTCCTTAAACGCGTGATTTTTAATTGTTTTCCTTATAAAATGGCATCTTGTTGCCTGTAGCAAAACATTATTTCTAAATGTTTGAGATCAGACTACTATCTCCCTTAAAAATAAATTGTTGCCATAGGTACTGATGACTTCCTGTTTGTAAAATTTTGATTCACTTATTGTTATTTATATAATTAATGCCCTATTTTGGTGCCTTAATTTATATTTTAGTCACAATTAATAACAAAATTATACAATGAGTCAGACAGCTTTTGTGCAGCCTACACTGGAAGAAATTCAAAATTTTGAGGGTAAATATCCTAAGCAGTTATGGTATCTTTTTCTTGTCGAGATGTGGGAACGTTTTTGTTTCTATGGTATGCGTGGAGTCTTAACCATATTTATGGCAGATCAAGTCTTAGGTCTAGCCCTATCTGATAAAGATGCGAACCTCAAATATGGCGCTATCCAAGCTTTTGTTTATGCATTTACATTTATAGGCGGTATTTTCGCTGATAAAATACTTGGATTTAGAAAGTCTTTATTTTTTGGTGGTACGATCATGATCGCTGGTAATTTGATTATTGCATTTTCTCCACAGACTTTATTTTATTTAGGTATTACTTTATCGATCATAGGCACTGGTTTTTTCAAACCTAATATTTCGTCTATGGTGGGCGATCTATACAAAGAAGGGGATAGCCGAAGAGATGCAGGTTTTGGTCTTTTCTATTCTGGTATAAACATTGGAGCACTATTAGGTGGTGCATTGTGTGTATGGTTGGGTAAATATTATGCTTGGAGTTATGCATTTTTGGCAGCTGCTATTGTAATGACTATTGGATTGATTACATTCTACTATACAAAAAAGCACTTAGGTCCAATCGGAGATTCTCCTTTATTAAATCTAGAAGATAGCAAACGTAAAAGCCGTGAAATCATGGTTTACGTTGGTTCGCTGCTAAGTATTCCACTTATCTTTATCATGATAAAAAATACAGCATATACTGATATGTTTATGTACACAATCGGTCCATTAGCATTAGTATATTTCTTTTATGAAATGTTTAAGATTGCGAGTCCTGCTTCCAGAAAAAAATTGATTGCTGCATTGATCTTTATTGTGTTTTCAATAGTTTTCTGGGCTTTCTTCGAACAAAGTGGTGGATCATTAGCGTTATTTGCAGAAAATAATCTATCTTTTAATCTGCTAGGATTACACATTGACCCTAATGTGGTCAACAATACTTCAAACTCATTATTTGTAATATTATTTAGTCCATTAATTGGTTTGCTTTGGGTATGGATGTCAGGTAGAAAGATAGAGCCAAACACTGTTATAAAATTTGGCTTAGCTTTTTTATTTTTAGCTGGTGCTTTTTATACTTTTTATGCTACTAAATTTTTTGCTGGAGCAGATGGAATCACTTCTTTAAACATCTTTACTGCAGCATACTTGATCATTACTATCGGTGAGCTTTGTCTTTCTCCAATTGGTCTGTCTATTGTCACGAAGCTTTCTCCAAAACATTTAGGAGGTATGATGATGGGTATGTGGTTTCTCGCAAGTGCTTATGGTCAATATGTTGCTGGACTTCTCGGAGCCGGGATGTCTACACCTGATGCAAATGCAGGCCTACCAGAAAAACTTATTGCCTATACTGATGGATATTATCAACTAGCAATTTATGCCCTTATTGCAGGCATTTTGTTAATTGTAATCTCTCCTATTATTCGCAAACTCATGCAAGAAGTCAAATAATAAACAAAATATCTTAAAATAAAAAATTCAAAATATGTCAGAAATCAAGAGTAAAAACGACTTTTTTAAAGACATGGTAATCGGGCATCCTGCTGGGTTATTCGTATTGTTTTTTACAGAAATGTGGGAGCGGTTTTCGTTTTATGGAATGAGATCTTTATTAGTTCTTTTCTTTATGGCACCAATAGTCAACGGTGGTTGGGAATGGGAGCAGGCTACTGCGTCTTCTTTATTTGGTACTTATGTTGGTCTTGTTTATCTTTCCACTATGTTGGGTGGATATTTTGCTGATAAAGTGATAGGCTTCAGATGGGCTGTTGTCGTAGGTGCAGCGCTTATGACATTGGGGCATTTTTCGATGGCATTTGAGACTACATTTTCTATTTATCTTGGTCTTGTATTTTTAGTTTTTGGTAATGGTTTTTTTAAGCCCAATATGACATCTATAATTTCAGAAATGTACAAAGATCACTCTGAGAAAAAAGATGGTGCTTATACCATTTTTTACATGGGTGTAAATGCAGGAGCATTTTTTGGTATCTTATTATGTGGATATCTAGGTGAAAAAGTTGGATGGGGATATGGCTTTGGACTTGCAGGAATCTTTATGTTTTTCGGTACGCTACAATTTTGGCTAAGCCAGAATATCTTTGGTGATATAGGATTGAAGCCTGTAGCCAAAGACAAACAAATCGTTGATTTAAATGATACCGACAAAAGAGTACCTTTCCCAATGTGGCAGTTGGTTATGATTGGGCTTAGTGCAGGACTTGCATTACTTTGGCTGATCAATTCTCCAATGACCAAAATATCAAAAGGGGCATACAATCTTTTTGATTTTAATATTGGTAGCTTTAGTGGAAATACCGTTGCCATTTTGACAGGATTGGTGATCTTTTTGATTCTATTGGGTTATAGATTAATGCAATATTCTAAAATCACTCGTGAAAAACTAATAGCCGTCACCTTTTTTGCATTTATCACGATATTCTTTTGGGCAATATTCGAGCAATCACCCAATAGTTTGACGGTCTTTGCTGACAAATATACGAATAGGGTTTTGACAGGTGGGTCGAGTCTCATATTTTTGATTATCAACTCTATGATGACGCTTATCCCGCTGATCATTATCAATTGGGTGATGTTTAAACTTTTCCAAAAAACATTCAAAACATATCAGGTAGCAAGTCTCATTCTTACCTTTAGTTTTGTGATCATATGGGCCATCGCATTGTGGATGTTGCTTAAAGATTATTACACGGCGGGATATATTAATCTTTCTGACGGCATCCTCGAAACATTAAAAATTGATAAAGTTACCGTCCCTCTTACCGAAGTACCCGCTACTTGGTTCTCTACCCTAAATTCCTTATTTATCATAACACTTGCGCCTCTATTCTCTAAAGTATGGGAAAGCAAGTATAATCCAAATGCCAATGTCAAGTACGGTATCGGCATGATACTACTAGGACTTGGTATGGCCGCTGTTGGCTTTGGTGCAGGTGGTATTGCGCCTGGTGCCGAGACCGCTTCGGTAAGTATGATTTGGTTGATTTTGGTATATCTTTTCCATACAATGGGTGAGCTTTGTATCTCTCCGGTAGGTCTTTCATACGTGAGTAAGCTGGTCCCTGCAAGGATGATCGCTTTTATGTTTGGTGTATGGTATCTAGCTGTAGCCATCGGTATGAAAGGTGCTGGTGTCTTCGGTGAAAACGTAGAACAAATAGCAAAAGAGAACGGCATTAGTTACTTCTTCTGGTTGTTGGCCATAGTGTCTTTTGTATTAGCAGCATTTTCTATTCTGATGTCTCCTGTTATCAAAAAATTGATGCACGGAGTGAGATAAAAATAAACAATCCCTTACTAAAGCCTTCTGAGAATTAGATTTTTCAGAAGGCTTTTTTTATAGAGATCTTTTAGAAGAAAAACTATTATGATTTACATATTGACTTTTGATGAGTGAGTATTAAGTTTTTTACAAAAGGTGTAATTATGTTTATATAAAATGTTGCGGACATCTTTGTACTGAAAAAAGTTTACATTACAGACTACAGAATAAGGTCGGACTAATATTTATTAAAGATTTGGCTACAAATTAAATGTTGAACCAAAATTTTTACTTAAAAACTTCATCTGTTAACTTGTTAAAAAAGCTCCTGATATGACTTAAAAATTCAATATTTAACTCATCTCCAATTATTAAAATTTCATAGTTATTTTCTTTTCCATGTATTAGATCATTTTCATTATCTTTAACAGTTAGTGATTTATGCTCTAAAATAAATTTACGCAACTTGGCTTCTTTAATATTAAAAACCCCAGCAGAATGTACGATAGAATTCCTAAGTATCCTAATCTTATTAAAATAACTCCATTCTGGGTTTAAATTTCCAAAATTGATTTTTATAGTCTTTGTTAAATAAGTTTTTGATTTCTCAAGATCGCTCCCTCCTTTTATGCTATCTACCTTAAGGTTTAAAATTTTATGTTCAGGTATACGATTACATATTTCTTTTAAATGAAATTCTAAGAAGGAATATGTTTGTATGATTAATGACGATCTAAACCTATTTGGATAATATCTATCAAAATTATGATATTGTTCTGATAAATCATCTACAAGCATTTTATAGTATTCTTCATTATCTTTACTTAAACTTTCTATTTTATCAAATTTAGAATCCATTGTTGTTTTCTCATCTTTAATTAATTTTTCAATCTTTTCTTGATAGTCATGTAAATCATCAATACCAAAACCTATAAATGTATTGAGCAATTTGCCAAAATCTAACCCAGATTTAACCACAGTTACGTAATATTATGAAAATTTATAAAAAGATACTTCTTTGATAGTTTATTCATTTTTTGAATGAATCATTTTGAATCATCATTTCCACAAACTTTTGAATATCAGATGTAGATTTTAACTTTAATTTGTTAATTATTTTTTGCTTACCGTTAAAATACTGTATGGTAACTTTATTTAAAACACAGTATGAGATATCTTCATTATACCAAACATTAGACCATGAACCTCCAGGACTTGGTGAACATTGGAATCCATTCTCAAAAGGCCCTGTTGATTTTAATGATATAGAAGATTTTTTAGAGATTTTACATTGAACTATATCGTTTACCGCATTAAATGGAGTCAAAGTAAATGTTATATACTTAACTTTATTTTTTGAATAATTAAACCAGTTAATACTCACATCCACTCCACCTGTGAAATTTGGTTTTCCAAGATAAACCATTTTAATTGTAGAATCTTGGGAAATCCCTTGGCTAAAAGTGAGATGTGCATATATGTTACAAATCAAAATTATTGCTAGATTTTTCATAAGATTAAAATTTTGTTTGTGTTTTAATTAAATATAAAGATACTTCCATTTTATAGACAAAGATAAGAAAGATTAATAAATGAAGTTTAAATTTTCGATTTTAATGAAAATATAAAGTATTGTTAATTACTTTCCACACATTGACAGAGATAAAGGTTTAAATAATTTAACTAGAATTAATCTAAATAAAGTTTGGCTATATTCTTTACAGCAATTACCTTTGTGCTTGTTAGAATTAATCTAAATAAACATAGTTATGCGTTGTCTTTTTACCCCAATCTATTTACTTATCATCTTTGCTGTTTTTGGATATACCAACACATTTGCTTCCCATAATCCGAACAATGAAGTCATCCCTGTCATCACGGGAATGATCAAGTCTAACCTTTCCGAACCTATCATTGGTGCACACATCACCATAGATGGAACTTTGGTAGGCACGACTTCTGATCTTAATGGGCAGTTTAACATAGTCAATATCAAACCGGGAACCTATTCCCTTAGAATATCTGCTATAGGATACAAGACGATAACTAGAGAAATCACGCTTGCTGGCAACTCGCCAATAACGTTGGATATTATATTTGATGAAGATGAGGTCATTTTTCCAGAAGTATTGATCACTGGCAAAAACGATCGAATATTCTCTAAAATACCTGGATCAGTTTCTTTTATTAATACCAAAGAAATCAAAAATATCAACCCGATCTCTGGCAATGAAGTTTTCAGACGTACGCCTGGTGTGCATGTTGTGGACGAAGAAGGCGCAGGTATGCGTGCAAATATAGGCATACGTGGACTTGATCCTGACAGAAGTAGGTCTGTACTTGTGCTCGAAGATGGTATCCCTGTGGCACTTGCTCCTTATGGTGAGCCTGAGATGTATTATACACCACCGATTGATAGAATGTCGGGCATAGAAATCTTAAAAGGTGCTGGTCAGATTCTTTATGGACCACAGACGATAGGAGGCGTCATCAATTATCTAACAGCAAATCCACCTGCAGAAGCATCGGGTAAAATACGTCTTCAAGCTGCAAATGGTGGATATATCAATGGTCTAATTAATTATGGCAATACCATTGGAAAAACTGGTTATCACATTTCTTTATTGAAAAAAAGAGCAGATAAACTGGCTTACACAGGATTTGACATCACAGATTTGAATGCAAAACTACTATTCAATTATTCTCAAAAATCAGCACTATCTATCAAGTTTGGCTTTTATAATGAGGTCTCCGATGCGACCTATATCGGACTGACACAAACGATGTATGAAAAAGGTGGACAAGATTTTGTCCAGATGGCACCTGATGACTTGCTTTCTGTGCGTAGATACAGCATGAGTGTACATCACGATCTGAAAATTAATGACAAAACCAAATTGAAATCCACAGCTTTTGCCTATACAACGACACGTGACTGGAGACGTCAAGATTTTGTATCCAATACCAATAACAACAACAAACCATCCAACTGGACAGGTGTAACTTGGGGAGATGAGTCGATTCCTGGTGGCGCTATCTACATGAGAAATCAAAATGCACATAGAAATAGAAGTTTTGAAGTAGTAGGTGTAGAGTCTAATCTTGAAAGATCTTTTTCATTCTTCGGTATTAATCATAAACTTAAGACAGGTGCAAGGTTTATGCATGAAAAAGCAGACGACCAACGCATCAATGGCACTAAAGCAAATGCTTCTTCAGGCGCCTTGGTAGAAGATGAAGAAAGACCAGGAAATGCCCTAAGTATTTATGCACAAAATGTGTCTGAAATATCTAGCAAATTGGAAATTCATTATGGTGTGAGATTGGAGCATTTTAGTTATGGAAGAGACATCTTTAGAAGGACTTTTGTCGTTGGAGGACAGAATGTTTTGAGAGATACCTTCCTTACAAGTAATAATCATGTCCGTCAGTTGATACCTGGTGGAGGATTTAACTGGAAACCAAGTCAGAAAGTCAATATTTTCGGTGGTGTACATATGGGATTTGCGCCACCACGTACCAAAGATGCTATATCAAATAATGGAGAAGTGTATGATCTTGCCGCGGAAAAAAGTATCAATACAGAACTAGGTATTAGAGCAGACATTGCTAAAGGAATACATGCAGAATTGACGGCCTTTCACATGAATTTTAGCAATCAGATTATTCCAGTATCTGAGTCGAGTGGTGGCACAGGAGCGGGCTTGGTCAATGGTGGTGAAACTGTTCATCAAGGCATAGAAGGAGCTGTAACATTGGACATTAGTCAAATGCTTGGTTGGACCAAAAATGCATTGATCATCAATACCAATGCAACTTACACTGATGCACATTTTGAAGGAGACAGACAGCAAGGAGGAGAATTATTGAGTGGAAAGGCTACTCCTTATGCGCCTAATCTTTTGATAAATTCAGCCATAACCTTTGAGACTTATAGTGGCTTGGGTATTAGGTTCGCTTCCAATTATGTAAGCGACCAATATACCGATGAACTGAATACTGTTATTGCTAGTCCTGATGGAAGAACTGGACTCATTCCGAACTACCATACGATAGACGGCAATGTATTTTATAAACTCAAACCTTGGAATACTACATTTTCCATCGGTATCAAAAACATTACTGACGAAAGATATATCGTTTCGCGAAGGCCACAAGGCATCAGATTGGGATTGCCGAGATTGGTTACATTTAGCGCAGAACTTACTTTTTAAATCAAATGCAAGAATTTATTAAATCCCACAAAGATGACAAGATTGTAGAAATCAATTAGAACGCCATAGCCCAATCTCGAAGGGATGACATGATTTGGTGGAATTATTATACCAAACCATATATTGGTATGCTCATCGACTATATGTTTAAGTGTTTAAACATTTTAAAATTAATGTTCTCCTACTTTTGATTTTATGAAGCCATCCATTTTTTCTTGGATAGCTTTCCACTCTTGATTAAACGAGCGGTATGGATCAAATATTCCATCATTTTTATACACAAACCCGTAATCAAAACCCGAGCTCTCGGCATTTTGAAGATGTTTTAATGATTCTTCTGGCTGGTTTAATCCCGCGTAAGACCTAGCAAGCATATATTCCAAATTCATATCAGTCGTGTCGCTATCTATATACCTATTAATCAACTCAATAGCCTTAGGATATTCGCCAAATCTTAAATGCATTTTAATGACATCTTCTTCTATTTCTTCTTTTAGGAAAGGATGTGTGATAGTTATTTCTTCTGACAATTTGATCGCCTTCTCTTTATCACCATATTTCATATAGTACTGGGCCAACATAACAGCATCTTCATACTTTAGCCTATTAGATTGCTGCAGTGTGGTCAGATGTTCAAATGATTTTTGGAATAAGTACAAAAAGTCCGCACATTTTGTAGACATACTCCTTAATGTGTGATGATCGTCTTTGAGACTTAGAGATGATTCATAACTCTCTAATGCATTCATATGTTCATTAGAATACAAATAAAGATCACCCATTTTTGCCAATGCATCTGCTTTAATATTGTTATCAATAGATATAGATTCTACCTTTTTGAACATTTCTATGCCTGTAATCAATGGGTTACCAATTCCTTTATGGTCTTTCCATGATACGTCAATAATTTGATGGCGAATTTCACTGTCTAAAATGAAGGGTACTATTTCTTGACCTTCTACTATTGATTGTATATTTGTATCGAATTCTGATACTGGTACAGCTCTAACAAAACTTGCAAAATATTTATCAGGATTTTTCTTTACAAATGCATGCATCAGCAAACCATACTTGTAGGCATAATACTCCGTTTTTTGCAAATCTTCTTTAAATGTCGTCGTAGCCCAATCATAAAAATCAGTAAGAACATCATCTAAATCATTTGGATATATTTGCCCAAACCTATAGATGACAGACTCCGCTGATTCTAACTCCATACTATCTTTATACATATTCCATAGCATTTGATAGGCGATCTTGTTTTTGGGATTCAATTTTATACATTCATTGTATCGCTCAGCAGCCAAAGAAAAGTATCCCCATTTTTCATATGTTCTAGCTAAATAAATAGTAGGATCATAGATATCAAATTTTGATTTCATATAATAGCTATAAGCATCGATATCAAGTAGAAAACCAGATGTTATTTTAGTTACATGATCATCAAATAATTATTTGATGATCATGTAACTAAAATAACATCTGGTTTTCTACTTGATATCGATGCTTAT